>CEOP01100787.1_pt1 | contig 10706 bp, 6 predicted proteins | sample 361301 | NCBI WGS metagenome assembly CEOP01 (sample SAMEA2619548, study PRJEB7988) | marine metagenome | biome: marine biome (ENVO:00000447); feature: deep chlorophyll maximum layer (ENVO:xxxxxxxx); material: "saline water (ENVO:00002010), including plankton (ENVO:xxxxxxxx)" | depth 55 m
GTTCATGGATAGCACCCATGTAGAGCTAAAGAACGTAGATAGCGGTATAGTTACTACAAGACTTGAAACAACAACAACTGGTGTTGATGTTACCGGCAATCTTATAGTAAGTGGAGACTTTACTGTAAATGGTACGACAACAACAATAAACACAGCAACACTCAATGTAAGTGATAACATTGTAGTGCTTAATAATGACGAAACAGGCACACCAAGTCAGAATGCCGGAATTGCTGTTGAAAGAGGAACCAGTGATAATGTTGATATAAGATGGAACGAAACTACAGATAAATGGGAGTTTACAAATGATGGAACAACTTACAGTGACATAGGATCTGGCGGAGATGTTGTTGATGATTTAACACCACAACTTGGAGGTGACCTAGATGTAAATGGCAATGCTATTGAATATACTTTTAGTTTATCTGGAAGCTCGTCACCTAATTATATATTTGCTGGAGGCAATCATTTTTTCAGTGGTGCAACAAATAATCCTACTCTTTATTTGACAAGAGGAGTAAAATATAAATTTACCAATATTAGTAGCAGTCACCCATTTAGAATTCAAAGTCAGAACAGTGCAGGTGGATCTTTATACAGTACAGGCGTAAGCAACAACAATGGTACTGGTACTGTAACTTTTATACCTCCAATGGATGCACCTGATGAATTGTATTATTATTGTAATGCACACAGTAGTATGAATGGTACAATTAATATTGTAGGCGCCGGTGGAGCAAGTACAGGCGATATAACTTTTAGTGGTAGTACAATAAGCAGTAGTGGAACTACAGTCACCGTTAATGATAATTTAACCGTAGCAGGTACACTTACTAGTAGTCAAGCAGGCGCACCAATTTTAACTAGTGCAAGTAGTATTACATTAGAAGCCGATTCTAGCAGTAGAGTACATGTTAGTCAAAGTCCTTTAAGATTGTATAATGTATCAACAACAAATAGAAATTTAATTACACTAGCAGATGGTGATTTAGTTTATGATAGTACTTTAAATAAAACCTACGTTGCACAAGATGGTTCTTGGAATCAAATGTTGACAACTTCCTCTGCCAATGGATATGTAGGAGCTGTAATAGAACAATCAGCTACTACGAATACTAATGCTGGTACTATTGTTTTTTACGCTAACGACTATCAAATTTTAAGATTAAATGTCAATCAAAATAATAACAGAACACTGTTTATAAGTGGCGACAGTGGCACGACATTTAATAATAGTCTAGCTACTAACGAAGTTAGAACAATAGCAGTATCATTTCAAAATGGAACTACTCCTTATTATATAAACCTTATACAAATTGATGGTACCACAGTTACACCTAAATGGTCAGGTGGTACTGCTCCAAGTGGTGGTAGTGCAAGTAGTGACGATTGGTACACTTTTAGCATAGTAAAAACAGGTTCCGCACAGTTTGAAGTCTATGGTACATTTACAAAATTTGCATAAGGAGATAACATGCCAATAATTGGTTCAGCAGTTGGCGTTAGAGCTTTTGGCGGTATAGGCGCATCAGCCGGAGGCGCGGCTGAAGAAATATTTACAACTCCTGGAATCACGTCGTGGACAGCACCAGCTGGGGTCACTTCAGTATCTGTTGTAGCTGTTGGCGCCGGCGGACGTGGAGGCTCTGCACCAGGTAGCATAACATATGGTTATGCTGGAGGTGGAGGTGGCGGTGGTCTTGCTTATAGAAATAATATACAAGTAACTCCTGGACAAAGTTATACAGTAGTAGTTGGAAGTGGATCTGGAGGTTCTGGTGGATCCGACAGTATTTTTATTAATGAACAAACTATTGCTGGATATGGTGGGCAAGATGGACAAAGTAGGGCTTTAAATGAAAGTGGAGTAAAGTCTGGAGGTACTGGAGGTGAGTATAACGGACTTGGCGGTGGCGAAGGCGGAGATGGCGGCTCTAGTACAGGAGGTCAATATCATAGTCCAGGTGGCGGTGGTGGAGCAGGAGGCTATACGGGCAATGGTGGCTTAGGCGGTAGCACAGGTGATATTGATTGGACAATAACAGGACGCTCAACAACATGGGGAGGCGGCGGCGGCGCTGGCGGACCTACTGGAGGATCTTATGCTGGAGGTGGAGGCGGAGTAGGTCTCGAAGGTTCATCAGGCTACAATAGTACTGCCGCTGGCGGTGAATATGATCCTAATAATTATCCATATACTCCGGCTACGGGAGGATCAGGCGGAAGTGATGCCGCGGCATGGCCCGCAGGAACTGGCGGACTTTATGGCGGTGGAGCCGCAGGTGGTTACCATAACGAAGGTGTGCGTAGTGGCGCACATGGAGCAATTAGAATAGTATGGGGAGTAACCAATCCTTTTAATCATTCATATCAAAATTATACAGGCGGCGAATATTATTCTGCATCTGCTATAACAACAGGAGCATGGAGAACAGCAAACGACAGTACAACAAGTAATACACAGATATGGATACGACAGCAAACTACAGGTGGACAGTCTCAAAATGCACTAGCAGTAAATATTCGAAATGCATTAAATGATAAAACAGTAGGTGATACTATTACAGTATCAGCTCCGTTTAGTCCTAGTAAAACATTTACTATTTCGGGTGGTATAAGCAGTCAGGTTGGATATTATGGAAATAGTGATTATACAAGCTGGTTCTTTGATGTTGATTCACAAGGTTTAACTAGTACTTCCTATTTCTATGAGTTTACAATTTCAGGATAACACACTAAATATGTATAGCAGATGGACACAGTAAATGCCTATTAATAAAATAAAATTAAATGCAATACCCGACGGTGAAATAGCCGCTGTAAAATTTCATCAAAGTGGAGCAACAGATGGTCAAACATTGGTTTGGTCAACTGCCAACGGTAAATGGCAACCAGGCGCTGGCGGCGGTGGTGGTAGCATGTCAGATCTAATAGATGATTTAAGTCCACAACTTGGTGGCGATTTAGATGGACAAGCATTTAACATTACAACTACAGGTGGAATAAATGGTGCAACATTAACTGGTACATTGCAGACTGCTTCACAGACAAATATTACAAGTGTTGGTGCATTAACTGGTCTTCAGCTTACAGGTGTTGTGAATAATAATGCAACACTTTCACCAACCTTAACAATAGAAAGAAGTGATCCTGTCCCTGCCGATTTTGCTAAAGCAGGTCAAATTGTTTTTAAAGGTACAAATAGTGCATCAGCACAAATTGAATATGCATCTATAGAAATGAATACTGATGATGTTACTGATTCAACTGAAGATGGAAGATTAAGAGTTAATGTTATAAAAGATGGTACTAAAACTGCTATAGTTGATGCTACTTCTACATCATTTCAATTGAGAAATAGTATACCTTTAAATTGGCAAAATGCTGGTGGTTCTGGTGTTCACACATCTTTACAAGTTATAACGCCTACATCATCTAGAACTATATCTTTACCAGATGCAAGTGGTACAGTGGCTTTGACATCAGACCTTGGTGGACCCACAAGTGCTTATGCAAAATTCATATACGAAATATCTAGTACAGTAACCAGCGTAAGTGGTGCTGACGTGAATGGCAACACACTAAGTTATACTTCAGGAAACAATGTAGTTGAAGTATTTGTTAATGGTGTTAAACAACAAGAAGGTACAGGCAAAGATTATCAAGCAACCACAGGAAACAGTGTTGTGTTTACTAGCAATCTATACAGCGGAGATCTTGTAGATGTAATCGCATACAATATGTTTGATGCAAACGTACTTGATATCAACACAGTTTTAGTAAATCAAAATCTAGGCGGTGATCCTGCTAATGATAATGGAAATTTAATTATTTCTCATGGAGCCACAGGACAACCAATGGCAAGCATCGAAGCTGGTGCAACTAGAAATATAGCAATAGGTAATCAAAATTTGACTTCGTTAACAACTGGTGATAATAATGTAGCACTTGGAAAAATGTGTCTAACAGGGATTAATGCAGGAAGTAATAATCTTGCAATAGGATCAGGTACTTTGCAGTATGGTAATCACTCAGAAAATGTTTGTGTTGGTAATATGAGCAATTCAAACTCATCTAGTGCTTCTGGACATTATCGTAATACATCTATAGGACAAGGTGCAAATCAATATAACACTACAGGTGATTACGACACATGTCTTGGTGCTTATGCTAGACCTTATTATAATAATACCAGTTACGCTACAGCATTAGGATATGGCAGTAGAACTGGATTCAGCCATTGTACAAGTGTAGGAGCCTATGCTGGAGGTAGCATGTATAACCAAAGTGATTACACCACATTAATTGGCAACTATGCTGGCTATGATTTAGATGCTGGAGATAGAGCTACTTTTATAGGATATCGTGCAGGTTTCGCTGGAGGTAGTGGTTCGTATAATACAGCGGTTGGCGTGAATTCTATGCATGATATTACTAGTGGTGAAAGAAATACTGCTATAGGTGATTCCGCTCTTTACAACATAGAAAGCGGAAGTGGAAATACATGTTTAGGTCAAGCCACAGGTTATTCTATAACTACTGGAGATCAGAATACATTACTTGGTCAAAATGCAGGGCAAACTGGTACAAATAATTTAGTTGGTGGATCTAACAATACATTAATTGGTTATTATGCACAAGCTACAAGTGCTAGTATGTCCAATACTATTGTACTAGGAAATTCTAGTATTACAGGTTTACAATGTAATGTACAATCTATCAGTGCATTATCAGACGAAAGAGACAAAACAGATATACAAGATTTAACACTTGGACTAGATTTTATCAAAGCAATGAGACCAGTACAATTCACTTGGAATCGTAGAGATGGTACACTAGGTACTAGAAAAGAAGTTGGATTTATTGCCCAAGAACTGCAAGAAGTTGAAATGGATTTCAACACAAAAAACAGAACGCACATGGTTGATGATGACGATCCCAGCAAATTACTTGCGGCACCTATGCAATCATATCCAATACTAATTAAAGCAATACAAGAATTATCAGCTAAAGTTGACAGCTTACAAGCTGAAGTAAATACATTGAAAAATGGAGGTTAAAAATGGCAGTAAATGAACTTGATAGAGATTATCAAAGAATGTTACATGAATGTGATATTATTGAAAATATTATCGCTGGTATGAAAATGGCTGATGCACCTGACATAGATAAAAAAAGCAGTGTTGGTGGCATAGTAATGCAATTAGAAGCAGAAATACTTGACGACAAATATACCACAGCAGGTAAAAGTTTGACAAGAATCAATGAAGTAATTGCATCAGGTCGTACATATTGGAAATCATAAAGGAATAGACGATGCCAACAAGTAAGAACTTTGAATTAGGTAGTTTTGCAAATAATGTGGATCATGACCCGAGTACCGGTGATACACAAATTTCAAACAACATTACACTGACAGGTGAACTAAGAGGTCCAAGTACATTTATTATCGACCCTGCTGGTATAGGTGATGCAACTGGCTTATTACAAATTAAAGGTGATTTGCAAGTTGATGGAACAACAACTACAATTAACAGTACAACACTTGATGTCGATGATTTAAATATTACTGTAGCCAAAGGAGCCGCAAATCCGTCAGCGGCTAATGGCGCTGGACTAACAGTAGATGGAGCAAACGCAACATTTACATATGATAGTGCCAATGACGAATGGCAGATGAACAAACCGTTAAGAGCTACTATCGTAGATATGAGTATTAATGATCTAACTGATGTTGATACTAATACAACACCACCTACAAATGGGCAAACTATTGTTTGGAATACAACTACAGCAAAATTTGAACCAGGTGATAGCTTTAGTCAGAGTGACTTTAATACAGCCTTCGGCGCAAAGAATGTTGGCGATTTAAATGATGTTGATACAACAGGCGTGACAGATGGTCAAGTTCTAGTTTATAGTTTGGCAAATAGTAGATTCGAACCCGGCACTGTAAGTGGAGGCGGTGGCAGTGGAGGGCTGTTTTCCTTGCTAGACTTTTAATAAATAAGTATATAGACAAGGAAGAACATGCCAGCATTTACAACATACAAAACAGCAACTATTAACACTACTACAGGTACAACTTTGGTTACTTGTGGTACTGGACAACATTTCCTACATAGTGCATATGTTACAAATGTTCAAGGCAGTGCATTACCTATTACATTAGAAATAGTACATGCTGATACAACTGTGACTCATGTAGCTCATAAGTTAAAAGTTTTTCCTAATGAAACAGTGGATTTGGTTTCTCAAAACAAAATATATCTCTTAAATGGAGATGCATTAAAAGTAAAAGCAGACAGAGGAAGTGCTTTCACTGTATCAGTGAGCTTATTAGATCAGGCAATATAAAATGACAGTAAACAATTCAAGAACAGATAGCACAGGCGGAGTTTATACCGGAACAGCGTATGGAGATAAAACATTTTATGGATTTAAAATGAATCATGCAACTGGAGATTGTACAGTCACCGTAATAGATGCTAACGACACAGATCCTATAGCGTTACCAGATACAATTTATCCTGAAATTATTGGAGGTTCTAATGATTACAAAGCTCACTTTTTTAGTATTGATACAATAGAATTTGCTATTGACAACAATGGTCATCTTCAAATGAAATTTTTGAGCTAGTGAGACGCATTGGCATAAATATCAATAGTATTTTAAAAGACAGGACGCAATAGATGGCAACAATTATAGACCTCGGAAAACTTAGATTTCATTTTGCAGGCGAATATGACGCCGCAACTGAATATGAAATGAATGACATCGTCAAGTACGGTGGTAATGTTTATGTTTATGCAAACGTAACAAAAACAACAGGAAATCTACCAACTAATCAAACTTACTGGACTTTGATGGTCGAAGGCTTTAAGTTTAGACAAGTATATGACAACGCAACACAGTATCGTGTTGGTGATGGTATTACTTATGGTGGTAAAGTATATATTTGTATACTGGACACACAAGGAAATTCACCACCTAACGCAACATACTGGAGTCAATTCGCAGATGGTATTCAATGGGAAGGCGATTATGCTAACTCAACTGGATATCAGAAAAATGACCTTGTAAAATACGGTTCTCAGGTCTATATTGCAAAACAAGATACTACAGGAAATTTACCTACTGAAGCGACTTATTGGGATAAGTTTGTTGAAGGCGTAAGCCCACAAGGCGTGTACAATGCCGCAACTGCTTATACACCAGGAGATATTGTAGCTTATGGTGCTAATCTATATCGTTGTACAGCTAACAGTACAGGTAATTTGCCTACAGATACTGCATTTTTCGAAGACTTTATTAACGGTAATAGTTTTAAAGGCATTTGGAATAGTAGTACAAATTACTATGTTGGTGAAACTATAAGATTTGGCGGCAATGTTTATAGAGCAAAAATTGATAATATTAATAAACAACCAGATACTAATGGAACAGAATGGGAAGCGTTCTCAACTGGAGTCAATAGTAGAGGAAATTGGGCAAGTGCAACTTCTTATGCTATTAATGATGTTGTAACCTACGGTGGTAATACATATATTATAATTGAAAGCCATACCTCGGGTGTATTTGCAACTGACTTAGCCGCAGGTAAATGGCAAAAATTTAATAGTGGTATCCGTTACATGGGTAACTGGACCACAGGCACAGCATACCTCAAAGATGATATTGTTAAGAGTAGTGTTAGTACATATATTTGTATAGTAGATCACACAGCTGGCGCAGACTTTTTTATAGATTTAAACACAAATAATTATTGGGAAGAGTTTGTTGCAGGTGCTAGTTATGTGCTTCCAAGCACAACAGGTAATGCTGGTAAGTATCTACAAACTCCAGATGGAGCAACATACAGTTGGCAGTTTTCAGGTGCAAATGATAAGATATTTTATGTAGCAGAAGACTCAACCAGTAGTGCTGATGATGTAAATCATGGACAGGCAATTGATTATGCTTTTGCTAGTTTAAAATATGCATGTGAATATATTGCGGCAGATACAGTAAACAGAACACCAGCTACAATTTTTATTAAAGACGGAATATACAATGAGGTACTTCCAATTACTGTACCAGCAGATGTTACTATTGTTGGAGACGGACAACGTAACTGTATTATTCAGCCAGCCGCTGGTAACGGAGACAATGGTATACCAAACAATGAAGAAACAATGTTCTACCTTGATAGTGGTGTGATGATTGAAGGTATTTTAATGAAAGGTCTAACAGGATTTCAAATTGGAACTCCTGGAGATCCAACAACTAGTACAGTAAAAGGTTGTTTCTTAAGATTAAAACCAGGTTCTACAATACTTAAATCTCCATATATCAAAGAATCAAGTGCTTTCTCAACAGGAGGTGTTGGATGTATTGTTGATGGGTCAGTTGTTGCCCCAGGCACAGCAGGCAGTATGGTGTTTCACACATTTACACAAGTGCATGATGGCGGTATGGGATTTTGGATAAGCAACAATGGATTGAGTGAGATTGTTTCTTGCTTTACTTACTATTGTGATTACGGATATGTATCTACCGGTGGTGGTAAGATTCGTGCATTGAACGGAAACAACAGTTATGGTACTTACGGTGCATTAAGTGCTGGATTTGATACAAACGAAGTTGCTTCGGCTGGATATATCTACGGTGATACAATTACATATACAGCAAGCACACTTAACACACCAGAAGGTTTTACAGTAGGTGATACATTAACATATGGCGGTACAACTACAAACAACATTGCAATTAGTTCAGTATCAAACGAACAACAATGTACAGTAACAACCGCTAACCCACATGGACTTGCAGAAGGTGATATGATGTCATTCAAAGATGTTGTTCCTAATGATTGGGCTAAGACATTTGGAAGTTTTGGTACTGCTACTATGTACAATAGAACTTGGTATGCTGACGTTGTAAGTGCTACACAATTTAGAATATGTACTAATCCAGATTTAACAAATTACTTGGATACACGAAGCATAAATGGTTGGGGTGTGGTAAATGAAACAATCTCAGATGCTACTAGAAGTAATCCTGTTATTTTAACAATTACATCACACGGATATTCCAATGGTGATTTAGTGCAGAATATTTCCGGTATTATTGGCATGACACAGCTAAATGGTCAAAGTTACTATGCAAATAATATTACAGCTAATTCAGTTGAACTCTATACAGACGCAGGATTAACAACAACACTAGACGGAACAACGTTTAGTGCTTACACAAGTGGCGGTAGTTCTGAAAGAGTATTAACAGGTACAGCGTTTACTAGTGGTGATACAATTTGCTACAAAGAAATGAAATCAACAGTTGCTAATATTCAAACAAACATTCAGCCAGCGGCTAATCACAGATTGGTTGTAAATGATACTATAAAAGGCTATACAGGCAAAACAATTAAAGTAGCTGTAAGAAACAGTGGTGCAGGAAATAGATATGTATTTGATGGTGAAGAATTAGGTTCTCACAAGATGGATACAAAACATAGAATGTATATCTTTGAACAAAACGATTTAAGTAATAATAACCACCCGTTATATTTCAGTGAAACACAAGACGGAACACATAATGCTGGAACAGAATTTAATCCAGCAAAAGATGCAGTAACAGGGCTTACAGGTAACGCTGTAGAATATTATTTGGACGGAGTACTACAAGCAAATCTCGCCGCATATAATTCAGGATTTAATGCCGCAACTAGCAGAGAAGTGTGGGTAGTAGGTGCAGTTCCATCAAGTAACAAACTATATGCAGTTTGTGCTAACCATAGTGGAATGGGTGGTGGTTCTGGTTATACATCTACAAATGCAATTTATGCTCCTGCTACTGGTATACTAATCCTTAGCATTGGTGCTCATAGTCTTAATATAGGTGAAAATGTAGAAATTACACAAGACAGTATTAGATTTACTTGTGGATTAGACGGAGATGGAACAAATCATGATTATCCAAGAAGTACAGACCCTGCAAAAACAAGTATATTTGTAAAAATTATAGACAAATCTTCAACTTCAATAACAGTTAATGTTGGAATAAGCAGTAATACATCTGCACATAATTATGTTAGTACTCCAATTTCTAACAATATTCAAACTTCGACAAGTGATAAGCCAACTATTGTTTATAATACTACTACTCAACACAGTACAGCAGATACACATTGGGAAAGATTTTCAGGAATATATAGATCAGATAATATTGCTGATGGGGCAACTATTACTGCACAAGATAGTCAATCCGCTACAGTAGCACTTGACGGTGCAAAAGGACAGCATGGATTTAGTATGGTTCTTGCAGGATTAGCAGAAGAACCAAGACCAGGTGCAAGTATTGAATTTGTAACAGGACCAGTATATAATCCTATAGATAATGTTGATATTGTAAATCCACCTAACACAGGGCTTGATACAGTAAGTTATATTGTAACTACAGTTTCAGGATTTACTGCAAGTAGTGATCCAACTATACTTGGCACAGCCACAGTAACACTTGCAACAGAAAAACCTGATACTAGTGATACATATTATGGACAAATGTTTAGATTAAGGTACAAGTACAGTCAAGTTAGACTTACTGGACATGACTTTTTGAGTATTGGTACTGGTGGTAGATCTTCAACTAACTACCCTGGAGAACCAGCACAAGCGGCTTCACAAGGTAACGAAGTTACAGAGACTTATCCAGGTCGTGTTTACTA
>CEOP01071584.1_pt1 | contig 10704 bp, 6 predicted proteins | sample 361301 | NCBI WGS metagenome assembly CEOP01 (sample SAMEA2619548, study PRJEB7988) | marine metagenome | biome: marine biome (ENVO:00000447); feature: deep chlorophyll maximum layer (ENVO:xxxxxxxx); material: "saline water (ENVO:00002010), including plankton (ENVO:xxxxxxxx)" | depth 55 m
TGTGCAACCGTATCGGTCATGAAAGGTTGAATTGAACCCCACCACACTTGGAGGGTTGGTTGCGCACCTGCCTCGGAGCAAATCAACCAAGCAGAATTGGCCATGTAAAATCCGTTGACGTCTCGAACGGACATCCAAATTGCGAGACCGATCAGCGGGGCGAGGTACCATGCATGCTTTTGCAAGGTTGGATTGAACATGAAGCTGAGTTTCTCAATCCTGTAGTAGATAGGGAGGCAGAGGTACAACAAAATGGCCGCAGTATGGGCATAAAAGAACACCTCGATCTTGAACACCCAAAGGTAATCCCACAACCATTCCCAGTCGCTATCGTAGGGGAAGGCGTCGGCAACCATGAAACCGGCCTTGGTGCCTTCAATAAGCAATAAAACCGCCATGAATCTGTTTTCTGTTGATTTTGAATCTGCTTTCCAGACCAAATAACTGAGGCTGAAGAGCCAAATCAAAACGGCCACTGAGAACCAAGCAATCATGATTCGGAGACCGTAAAAATTTCCTGAAGAGAAGGCGCTAGAGTAGAACTCAAGTGCGGAAGCCATTGCCTTTCTATTTTCTAAGAGACTAATGATATTTGTTACGGCCTATTATCGGTATTCATTATTGTGAACATTGTAAAAAGAGGAATAATGAACGTCATGTTCACTCGTATTCTTCTTCATCATCTTCGTCGTAGTCCTCTGCTTCGTCGTCGTCATCGTCCCAATCTTCTTCTTCATCAAAGGCGCCGTCGCCGTAATCAATGGAGGTCTTACTAGCAACGGTCATGACCACTGCGAGTGTAAGAATTGAAACGATTACGAAAATCCACGCGAGCGGATTTTCACGAACGGAATCGAACCATCCAAAGTACTCACCATATGCGATGGTTACTGCGTGTTCAGCGGAATTGTCATCATCGTTCGCCTCAGGAATCATGTTGGCTTCATCAACAACCACACGGATTCGGTCAACTTCCTTAGCTTCCCACTGAACCGTAACTGCCAAGGTTTCTCCTCCGTTCAAACCAGCAATTGCGAATGTATCAAACGGCTTTTCATCGTCACCTGCGTAGAAGTTTACCATGAATTGGGCAGTTGTATTTCCACCAGCATTAAACACATCTGCGGTAATGTCAATCGTTGAACCAGGAGCAATATGGTCGTCGCTCATTTCTATGTTGTTGATTCGCAATTCAGGGCCGACCGCACCCAAACGAACCCATTGACGCTCAAAGTCGGTGTCATCGACGGCAAGTTCAGGTACAGGGCTCGCTTCAGAGTTTGAAACCACAGGGAATTGGTTGCCTGCTGCATCGTATCCAGTGAGATAGAAACCAACGAAGTCCCCTGCCTTTGGCGTGATGGTGCCGCCGGCCGTGATGTCAAGTATTCCCGTCCAAGTAACGGTTTGACCGTCCTGTTGCATTCCTAGAAGTGTTGAACCGGCACCGATCGTCATGGTTCGGGTTGAGTCCCTCATGACCCAATGTACCATCTGCTTAGAGCCTGTCAAATCTGCATCTTCAGTTCCTTGGAACTCAACGGGAATTTGACTTAGGTCATTGCTCGCTGAAATATCGATGACGTTCAACGGAGTAATCCGTCGAGTAACACGTGGTGCAGCATCATCAACGATAACCTGCAAGGTTGTAGAGACCAGGGTTCCCGTCATGTCTTCTCCGCGCCCTGGAATGTTCGTAATTGAAATCAAACAGGTTCGCGATGGCGAGGATTGGAGCGTGGTTGCTGAGGAAAGAGGGACTTCAACAGAGTATCCACCTTCATCGGTTAGAGAACCGTCAGACCACAACTTTTCGCCGTCAAAGACCTCAACAAGAATACCGACGTCACGGGGTGCAGGAATTTGGCTTCCCTCATACACAACTTGGCCTGTGAATGCGAGGCGGTCATCCTTGCGAACACGACTGCCGTCAGCGACTGGCCCGATGCGGGGCTCGCTGATGTCTTCTACCTCAAAGGCCGTTGGTGAGAGCATCAAATCGTTCTCCACTCTGAAGGTGTGTTCAAGGAGTAGAATTCGTGACGGGTCCGGACTTCCAAGTTCCTTGTAAACCAAGGCAACATCTCCCATTTCTTCGTCTGGCCAATCCCAACTGATGATGAAGTTGAATTCAAGCATAATCCATGGAAGGCCTGATTCATTCGTCGTTTCAATCATGTTGCTTGAAGTAAGGAGGTCAAGATAGGGTGAATCGGACCAGAATGTGTTGTTCAATCCAGAATAGGAGATGCTTTGAGCGTCCCTTGCCGGATTGGGGCCTTCAAAGTCAAAGATAAGCGAGATGTATTCGAAATCAATCGCGGTGTTGGCATCAATGAAACCGAGCGTGATGGTCTGTTCCATACCAGCGAAAACGGCTTCATCGTCTTCATGCCCAATCCACTCGAGACCTGTGAACACTGCTGCTGAGTCTTTGCGAGTTCGGAAGGTAGCATCGTCGTACGTGAAGCCCTCTTCAGATTCAAACTTGAGGATTTCATCTTCAGAATTAATTGCTGTGTAATGAAGTGGGTTTCCTGCTTGGTCGCCTCCATCCCAGTAGTAGGAAATTCGGCCCATATTTGGATTGCGCGATGTATCAATTGATGTCACAAACCACTTTGAGCGAGCTTCTGTTGAGTTGAGTACGGTTTTGCTAGCATACTCTTCAGGGTCCGCTTCACCGTTTCGGTTGAGGTCGTGGTCTGCCTCAACCCAATACCTGAGCGTGAGTTCCATCGGATGTCCAACTTTGTCATCTACGAGCACTCGGATGGGCTGTTCGTTCGTAGCAGCCTCATAAGCACCTTCTTCGGGAGATACAACCTTTCGTTCGGGGTGTGTGGCGTCAATTTTGTAGGTTCTGCGCCAGTCCGCATTGGGTTGCTGGACATGGTCTGGGTTACGCTCGTTGTAAGTTTGCACCTCGTAGGTCATTCCATCAGGAACATCGATGTTTGGAAGGTCGATGGAAACAAAGAACGAGCCGTTGAAATTCGTTGTATCTCGGGCCGTACTCTCAACATATCCGTTTCTTGAAATTCGGACGTCAAACGCACTGTCTTTTGGTGCGTCCTCGGTATCTTGGAACCACATGGCTCCAACAAAGTGAATTTCCTCTCCTGCCGCAACCCAAGACTGGTCTGCAACATCTAAGGACGTCACTTCACCTTCATTGTCGCGTATATTCAACCAACCTAAACCAAAGGAACGGTTGACTTCAAGACCTGTGTCAGAAGTGAGGGGGAGTGGTTCATATCCTGCTGACCCACTGTCGTCCAAACATCCTGTTCTAAAGCGAACATTACTTTGGTCTGGGAATTCGCTTGTAACGTAGAAGATCCAATGAATCTCCAAAATACCGTTACTTTCCACAGAATATGAATTTGAGTCCATGACAATGTATTGCCCGGGGTCATTGGGTGCAGGGAAGACATCTCCATTTTGCCATGCGAGTATCGGGTTATTGGCCATGGAATTGGTCATCAAAGTGAGTTCTGCACTAACCATTGAGGTAGCACTTTCACCAATAATATGGCGTGTAACGACTTCGTATGGCGTAATCCGCTCATGAAGAATTTCGCCTTCAGGAATTGAGATGTCAAGGTTAACGGTCTGCATAATGTAGGTGATTTGGAAGGATTCAAGCGTTAAAATGCCTGCTGATGATGCTACCAAGTCAATCGGTATGTCGACAACACCGGCGCCGCTGTCTGGAATGGCTTTGTTCAGCGTATCCACAATGTCAGGATAAGAAGAGGAGGTGACGGTGAGAGGTCCAAGTAAGGCTCCGTTTTGAGCTGGCCAAGTGAAGACACTGGTGTTGTCAATATCAATTCCTGGTTGTTGTGGAGCATTGGAATGCATGGCGATGGTGAGGTCAGTAAGGGAAGGCGTGTACCGAGATTGGCTGGTTGAAAGTTCAATGCGAAGGCAGAGATAATACCCCGTTCCTGTCATTGATTTTGTCTGATTCGGAGATGTAAACGATACCACGCCACTGCTACCTGATGTACAGGCTGTACTCGAACTGTAACCTAAATTGACCTTAACCGCGGTATTGCTCGGCCCGGTTTCAGTCCAATTTATTGTTGCTGCAACGGTGGTCTTAGCCCCACTGCCAACATACTGGTAAGCATAATAATACCCAGATGTTTGGTAATTTGTCGTATAGCTTAACGCTATATCGCCCAATACCGGGGTCTTGGAAGCAGAACCGTTGAGTGTCGCCCGCCATAAGATAGAAGTCCCAGTATTTTGGAAGATGATTTTTTGCCCAATTGAGGCGGCTCGCCAGGTTGTTCCACCGTCGTTTGAAAGATCAACGCGAATGCTCGTACCCGTTGGAGTCGAGCCAAACACGCCGTCAAGCGTAAGCGAATCAATCGCCTGTGTAACACTAACGGCTTGACCAACGATCATCTGATTTGATGCGGATGATGTACGGACATCGAAGTGAGCGCCATCGCCATAGACGTGGATTTTTCGCTGACCTTGAGAGCAATACGCGGACGAGGCATAATAGTGGCATGAAAAATACACTTTATGGTCGTCGGTATCAACCATCCCATAATGTCCACCGCCAGGCATCGTGCGTTGGCCTTGAGGGTTCAAAAATCCATTTTGCATGCTGTAATGATAATGGACGCTCTTGTACCCCGTGTTGTAATAATAGATATTGTAGGCAATGTTTGGCATGCTCACCGTAAGACCTGCCCCATAATCGTAGTAATAGGATGTTGAAAGCATCAACCAAGAATTGTAAACAACGGTTGGTGATGCAGGGTTAACTTCCTTGACATAGTGGTTGCGAGCAGAGGTGTCGTAGATTGCAACATACATTTTCCCAGTCGTATCATCAAAATCAACACCGGTTACATAATTTGGATAATTATAACTGTACATGGCTTGGCAGGTCCACGAAGTTTTTGCAGCATTCAATCTCCATTTTGCTACGCTGTAGTAGGAATAATGTGCGGTGTAAATTTCACCGTTGTAGATATCAGCATCGTGAATGCTACGGTAAGCATTGGTGTTGCATGGACTGCCATAGGACATCGATGCTGTTCCCAGGTAAACGCCAGTTGTCGCATTGTAACGTTGAATCGTGGGCGAGCCAGTCATTGACGTGGAGGTATAACGGAGGACGTGAATTTGGTCATCGGAAACAGGAATAACAACTCCTGTGTAAGTCCAAGAGCCACCTGAAACGGTGATGTCAGAGTATTGTTTGGTCGGACTAACATAGCCTTGGTCGCTGAGTGCGACGAATTCTCCAGTTGTATTCATGGTCGCGCTGCCGATTTGGCTCACTTGAGTTGAACTGCTGAATTGAGGCGAATATTGAGTTGGATTTCCTTTGAGGTACAACGACTGGCCAGTGGCTTCAAGATTGTCTCTGTAAACGGTTTGGAACGGAGAAGGGGCACTGCTACTCTTCCCTTGGATTCTTTCATCGCCCTCGCCCCCATAATGGTCGTTGGTTGAGAAATTTGTCCACGAGGTCTGGCTCGCATCTCCCCGCAGATTAAACTGGGCAGAAGTTACGTCTGCTCCGTATGGAATTGAGACAACTCCGGCGGAGCCGGTTCCAGTTTGAGAAAACGTGTGGGAATAACTTGTAGTCCCGTCTTTGAATTGGGTCTCAGTTGTTGCTGCAATCGCAAGCGGCGATAGCATTGAGACCACAAAAATAAGCGAAAGAAATATGGCACGACGCATGAGACTCACCTATAGGCAACCCTCCATATTTCGCATTGCATATGAATGATGCCCCTTGGGGTTACTTTCTCAAGGCATGTAAAACAGATGTTTCATCAACAAACCGAGGGTTCAAGAGTCCATCCTGCATGGGCGTATTAGGCGAGCCGATGAGTGAAAAGAAATCCTTTCTATCCCGTACTTGGGAAGCGCAACATGGAAAGCAATACGGCATCACTGCTATCGTTTCTGGAGCAAGTGGTATTTTGCTTGGAATATGTGTATACCAACTTTTGTTCTTACAGGACCACACAGATTGGAGCCAACACACCGGTTTGGCCCTAACTCTTGGCTTTGTTTCCACCATTGTGGTTCTTGTCGCATTCCCTGAATTCCTCCGATTCAGAGGCCATATCGTGACGCTTGAAGAGATCATGGAAATACAATCAACAGCAGAATTGCGCCGGCAAAAGACCGAAGGCGACAACTCCGCCCAAATTCTTGGAGCTGGATATCTTGACCAGTGGAACGAATTCCTTGATAGCCGGGGCCTGCGCCGCTAAGCATAGGGGACTCGCATGTCAGACCAAGACCCATTCAAAACCTTGGTTCTTGAAATCGTACTCGCCATCGGCATGATTGCGTGTTTGGTATTGGCCCTGTTTATTCACACTGGCTCAATGCCCCCTCTTGTCGTGGTTGAATCAGAATCGATGATTCACGACGAGAAAGGTGAAGTGGGCAGTATTGACGCTGGCGACTTGATCTTGGTTCACAAGGACCCAGCAGATGCGATCATCACCTTCGCAGAAGCAACCGATTCAAACAACCCTTCCTATGGTTACGACCAACATGGAATGGAAGGTGATGTCATTATTTATGCCAAAAATGGAGAAGAAGGAACGCCAATCATCCATCGGGCGATCATGAGAGTCCTTGCTGCAAGTACCACGGCTCCTGAACGAGGCGAAGCGGCGCCTTGCCCAATCAATTCGTCATATGATGAAGAACTCATAGCCCCTGATGGACTCATGGGCGCCTGCATATGGACATGGACGGTCCCAGGTACTTCAGCAATCAATGTCAGTACGGTATCCATCAAATTTGACGGCACCGACGCAGGATATTACGACTGTAAGCGGCCTGCACACGGCAATGTTGAGGCACATCTTGTCGTATGGGATTGGCGGCCATCTCACGAAGGCATCCTTACTCTTGGTGACAACAATCAATGCTCGGTCGACCAAGGTGCTTCAGTCACCAACGGTTCAGCGGGCGTACACAGTGAAAGCGGCGTTGTTGGCCCGATTCGTGACGGCTGGGTCCTAGGCGTTGCTGGCGGAGAACTGCCTTGGATTGGTACGGTGAAATTGATGGTTGGAGGCCCAAATTCATACGGGACGCAAGATGTACCGTCCTCTTCGTTTTTCGCCTTATTTACGTTGATTGCACTGGTTCTTGTCTCGCCTCTGTTTACGGAACGAATATTCAAAGAAATTCTATCCAGATCCCCTGAACTGAAGGAGATTCAAATTGAAGATTCTCTCAAAGAATCAGAATAACCTGCACGCTGCAAGGCTTCATCCATCGTCAATAGACCGCAAGCAACATCATGGGCTTCTTCAAGAGAGATCGTAAGGGCTCCTTTTGACCGCTTTCTACTCAATCGTTGAGTATTGCGAAGTTCTCCTTCTGTAGGTTCAACCGTTCGTTTAGCAAGTACAGGTTCACCTTTCAGCAAGGCGATCTTCAAAGCGGAGGTAGAGTGGTCATGCCTCCCTGAACCCCTGCTCGTGCGTGCCTCATTCACCTGTGAGACTTGGAATCCTTCAACAAGAAAGCGATTGATAAGTCGGTCGCGATGCAGCGGTGAACCATGACCAATTCGGACATCTACAATCTTCGGACTGTAGACATGGACCAAACCAATCACATGTTGAATGGCGTCTTCTACGGATTCATCCTGGGATTTGCCAAGCAACATTCCTTCGACCAACCACGCACAACCAGGGCGTGGACCCGGGTCAATACCGACAGTCAAACGGTGGACAACATCCAACTCTCTAAATGAACGATACAGTCGATGGATGGATTCGTGCACTGTATCTGCAGTGGTACCGATTCCATTTCCGCCAAAACGCTCCACTTCTTCGGGAGTGCCAAACCACCAGCCTCCGGGATCTGGCAAGTCTTCATCGGTTCCAACCAATTGAGCATTGAGATGTTTTGCTTGAAGTTCTCGTAACAGGCGGTAAGCCATACGAAAATCATCGGTTCGCACGTACACTGTCTGCACAATGTTTTCTTGGAGCCCGCCCCGTTCTAATGTATCGGTTTATGGCTCATGGCAACGATGTTTCAAATCGGTAATGCAATGAGGCTTTCTTCCGAAGTTATCAAGAACGATGGACAACGATGTTGAACCATGACGGGTGCCTACGAACGGGAGCTTCGGGAAGTCCTCTCAGGAACCGAGAAAGGCGTTCATGCCGTTAGTCGGTCATGCTCACCCGAAGAAAAAGAAAGGATGAAACTCGTTCAAAACAGGCCGTTCTTGGTCGTAAGAGCTGCAGGTTCTGGAATGGAAGGAAGCGGTGACCTCGTGGCTCTAAGGGGAGACTGCTGTTTTCCCATTGAAGTGAAAACAACAAAGGCAGAGAAATTGTATTTTTCAGGAAGAACGATGGATCAACTTCAGGCCATGATCCGCGAGGGTGAGCGATCAAATCTCATGCCACTTTATGCGCACAGAAGAAAAGGCGTTCGAGGCGACTCATGGAGATTGTTTCGCGTTAAGACAAAGGGTCTTACTGACAGGTTACGGACCATAGCCCCCCTCATACCGGCTCTTCCCTTGAATCGGAATGGAACGCCGTTTATTGATTGGGAACAAGGGATGCCCCTCAACAAATTCATCGCTTTGCTATGTTCTCAAGATGAAGGACAACATGCACCGCTGGACCATCTCAAACAACGGGCCAAGCAACAAGAAGTTTCAAAGAAAGGTGGGCGAACTCAATCTCCACAAACAAGCGAAGATATTCTAGCAGAACTTCAGCGACGACGCACGTCCATCGTCAAGCAAAGCCTCAGAAATATGGAACAATAAGCGTGAACAGAAGCATGCCTAGTAAAGCAAGTGAAGAGTAACTGGAAGCTCTTTGCGATAAATGGTCGACCCACATCGGATGCAGGTCCCATAGTTTCAGTTTCCGCCCGAGTCGTTTGAGACCACTCAACCAGGAATGCACCATATCTTTGAGCATGTGACCTCCATCAAACGGAACCATCGGGATGAGATTGGTAAAGCCTAGCAAGATGTTGACCCACATAAGCCAAAAGAAGAAACTCGTCAGGAACAACAACCCATTCGTACCGAGAATAGAGGCAACCACGCCATCTCCTGCTGTCAAAAGAGATTCTTGAAACGGATGAATTGCAACCCCGTTGAGGTCAAATGGAATCAGCATAATACTGATCAAATGGAACGGAACGGATGTAGCACGCTGTCCCAATGTGGCTTCACAAGCACACATCGTGTCAAATCGTGGACCCAGCGGGCCGGCTAAGCGGTCAATTCCCGAGGTAGCCTCTGAAACTCCTACGACGCCAAGGAACGCATCTCCAGGTTGGACACCTTGCGCTGCAAGCGTTTCGTTGTCGGTACCCAGACTTGCTCTGTAGGCATGAGTGTCCGACAACGTCACCGTCAACGTCTCGCGTTCACCATCAGCGTGACGGACAACAACATCCACCGTATCGTTGGCGCTGTACAAGGCCAACGTCTCTCTGAAATATTTGGAACTCGTTATCGGTTCACCATCAATGGAAATGAGGGTGTCCCATGGTAACATCCCGGCTTCATCAGCTCCTTGGTCGACCACGATGCCACGCACGTGTACGCTATCATCAGTAGCAACAAAACTACCTGCGATCGAACCAAGCATGATGAGCATGATCAACGAAGCAAAAAGGTTGGTAGCCGGGCCTGCGGCGAACATGCGAAGGCGCTCCCTGCGAGGAGCCCTGAACAATTCCTCTTGTTGAGGCTCAGCGAAAGCTCCCAAAGGAAGCGGACCAAGTTGAAGCATACCAAAGGAACGAATGCGCATACCGTGACCACGAGCGAGGAGACCGTGACCCAATTCATGAATTACCAATGAAACCACGAAGGCCATCACGCCCCATCCAAGTGGAATGATGGGATTGATGCCCGGAATGGCAACCAGTTCACTTGCCGACGGTGGGGGCGTTGTTGTAGGTGAAAGAATTGAACTGATGAAGGCCAACGGCACCAAGAGTCCGACAACAAGCATCGAAACCGAACATACCCAAAGTGAAAGTTCTCCGTAAGCTCTCCAAAACCTCCTTGGTTTTGAGAGGCGTTCGAGCAATTTTTGCCCTCGTTGAGTTCGGACCATGAGCACGATGCCAAGAGCACGGGTAGCATTCCAGCGGTCAAGAGTCCCATTTCGCTCCCATGTTTTGATGAGAATGTACCACGCGAACAGCAGGATGAACAACAGACTCCAGTTCGCTTGGACCGAACCCCAATCTCCCACCATGACCCTGCGACGACCCGTTCTGCCTTGAACATTGATGTAAGTCCAAGAATAAAAATTGAACAAACCTTCATGATGTGTCGCTCAGCCCTTAGATTGTGCTCAACTACAATATGGCCATTGAAGTATGGTGTGAAAAGGCGTGGGGAGAAACACCCAAGAAAGTCTCAGAATGGGCATCCAATACCGAAACAGTGCAGGTATTCCTACGACTTTCTGCAAGCGTACTCATAGCAGATTTTGAACTCAAAAACGACGGAACACTCCATATTCGTCAGCACCTTCACATTCCCCTTGAGACATGGAATCCGGGTTCAATTCAGGGAATACGCACACCAGAAGGAAAAACGCGGTTCTCGCATCGGAGACAAACCATCTATCTTTCAAGCGAATTACGAGTACCTGAATGGGGGGCTGCCCTCCTTGAAGACTGGCTTGTAAG
>CEOP01031187.1_pt1 | contig 10702 bp, 5 predicted proteins | sample 361301 | NCBI WGS metagenome assembly CEOP01 (sample SAMEA2619548, study PRJEB7988) | marine metagenome | biome: marine biome (ENVO:00000447); feature: deep chlorophyll maximum layer (ENVO:xxxxxxxx); material: "saline water (ENVO:00002010), including plankton (ENVO:xxxxxxxx)" | depth 55 m
GAAATAGTTACAAAGTTTTTTGAAACAATAGGATTGGGTGCTTTAGTTCAATGGATAACATTTACATTCTGTGATTTCTTAAACATCTTAGGATTCCCAAAGACAATCGATTTAAGTTTTTCAGAAGATATAACAGTTGGTAAGACAACAGAGGCGGTACTTCCGACATAAATAACTATATGGCACAGTTTAATAGTAAAAATCAAAGTTCAAGAGTATCAAGAAGATGGTTTACTGATATAGATGTAAATATGACTTTACATCCTCAGACAGGAGACTTAGTTCTAAAGTATGATATTAATGCTATAAAAAGAAGTATCAAAAACTTAATGACTACTAATTTGTTTGAACGACCTTTTAAACCTAGTATAGGTATAGACTTGAGAGGTATGTTATTCGAATTGAGTACAGCTGGTACAGACGCGGTTGTTCTAGAGGCAGATATCAAAGAACTAATAAATAGATTTGAACCTAGAGCAAACATTACTAATGTTGTTTCATCTTTGAGAGGAAATGATTTAGATGTAACTATTTATTTAACTATAATGAATGATCCAAGACCACAAGAATTAAATATAACATTACAGAGAGTAAGATAATGGCAACGATAAACAGTTCAAACATTAACATAACGGATTTAGACTTTGATGAAGTATCAAATAGTCTTAAAGAATATCTGAAAGGACAAACAACTTTAAAAGACTATGATTTTGAAGGTTCTAACTTAGCTATCCTAGTAGATTTACTAGCGTACTCAGCTCATACATCAGCATTCAATGCTAACATGGTAGCTTCTGAAATGTTCTTAGACACAGCACAGATAAGAAAGAATGTTGTATCAAGAGCTAAAGAATTGGGTTACACACCAGCTTCGAGAACAGCAGCCAAAGCTAGTTTTGATTTAACAGTTACGAATCCAACAATCGGTGGGATAACACCGTCATCTTTAACAATCAATAGAGGTCATGAATTTACAACGGTTTTTGACGGGACATCATATACATTTATATCATTAGACAATAAAACAATTACACCAACAACAGGTACATTTAAATTTGAAGCTCTAGACATTTATCAAGGTAGGTTGTCTACAGATATATATCGATATGACGGTCAAGTATCGAATCAGAGATTTCCAATGTTAAATCGAAATATAGATACATCAACTATTACTGTTAATATTACTTCAAATAATAAAGTTACAGCTTGGAGTAGAGCCGGTGATCTAACAGGGATCAAATCTACTTCAAATGTTTGGTATTTACAAGAGAATGATGAAGGCTTATTTGAGTTATACTTTGGTGATGGTATTATTGGAGCTGAACCGAAAGATGGAGATCAAATTACAATCTCATATTTAGTTACAGATTCTAATCATGCTAATGGTGCTAATATATTTTCAATGTCAACATCTATCAACGGTAACTCAGCTGTAACATTTACAAATACTATAAGTGCTTCAGGTGGTAAAGATATAGAAACAGTTGATCAAATTAAATTCTCAGCTTCAAAGTTCTATACTTCTCAGAACAGATTAGTTACAGTACAAGATTACAAAGCTAAATTACAAGAACTATATCCTGGTGCTGATTCAATAGCTGTATGGGGTGGTGAAGACAACGATCCACCAAAATATGGTAAAGTATTTGTAGCTTTAAAACCTTCACAATACTCAAACAACTTAACAACAGCTGAAAAGTCATCTCTAACAACTAAGTTATCCGACTTGAGTGTCTTAACAGTTAGACCTGAAATTGTAGATGCTGAAATATTACAGATTTTATTAAATACAAACTTCAAATATGATCCGACTAAAACATCTCAAACTAAATCAGCTTTAGAAACATTAGTCAGAGCATCGATTATATCTTTTGATGATTCAGAACTTTCAGGTTTTGATACATTGTTTAGACATTCACAATTATCAACAAAGATAGATGGTACAGAAACATCTATTCTTTCTAATATTACAAATGTCAAACTAAGAAAGAATCATACTACTGTTACAGATGGAACGGCGTCATCTATTGAATTAGATTTCGGTAATGCTTTATACAACCCACATTCAGGACATAATATGGATAGTGGTGGTATTTTAACATCAACAGGTTTTTTCATCTCAGGAGATACTAATAATTATTTCTTTGATGATGATGGAAAAGGTAATGTCAGAAGATATTATCTAGACAGTTCTACAAGAGTATATAAAGATACTACAGCTGGAACTATAACATATTCAACAGGTGTAGTCAGTATTAATTCGTTGACATATAGTTCAACATCTAATACAGATTCATCTATAGATTTCACAACTATTCCTAGTTCAAATGATGTAATTTCAACTAAGAATCAGTTGTTGGATATCACAGCTTCTGAAATTTCAGTTACGGGTGTAGCTGATACAGTAGCTAGTGGTGAAACGAGTGCTGGAGTAGGTTATACAACCTCATCTAGTTACTCCTAAATAATGGTCCATGTATATGCATGGAGTAGAATTCCTTGGTAACAAGGTTTAATTAATGCTTAATTTAAGAGGAAACTAAAATGGCAGATAAAAAAATAACCGCGCTTACGGATTTAAGCACGAGTGTAGCAGGCGAAGACTTGTTGCATGTAATTGATGATCCTTCTGGAACTCCAGTAAACAAGAAACTTTCAGTATCTAATTTACTAAATTACTTACCAGATTTCATCGCATTCGCTGAAGCAGAAGATGCTAAAACAGGTGACTCACAGGCAGCGTCTGTTAGTACAGCTATTACATCTCATACTGTATCAGCAGCTAATGATGATTTATCACTAGCAGCAGGTGTAGCTGGACAAATAAAAATCATTTATTTGAAAGCTCTATCTAATTCTGGTACTTCTAGAATTACACCAGCAGGTGGAATGTTAACTGGTACAACTGTTACTTTAAACGCTTTAGGTGATTCAGTAATTTTAATGTACTCAGGTAGTTCATCTAAGTGGGTAGTTATAGGTGGTAATTCATACGCAGTAGCGTAAGGTAATTATATACTATGCCTATTTTTCATGACAGAATAGCCGATCAAGTCGAGGAACTTCTACCTGATTTTTATCAGAAAGATGGACCTCGATTTGTCTCTTTCTTAAAATCATATTTTGAGTTCTTAGAGAAAGGTCAACTTGTTTATAAAGAAGCGGCAGATATAGATTACATTGGTTTAGAAGACGGAACAACAGCAGGAGAGGCTTTTAACTCTGCAGGTGAAAGAGGTAATCTTTTACAAGAGTCTGGTACTTATGCTCCGTCTTCTGTAACCTCTGCTAAGTTTAATTATGAAATAGACATTGATTCAGGTGGTGTACAAAAGACATCTTTTGAGAAAGATGAATTCGTTGTAGGTTCTACAACAGGTGCCATAGGACGAGTTGATGTTATAGGTAACAGTTCAAACCTTTATATTGAACAATTTTCAGAAGCACAGTTTGATATTGATGAGACTATCGTAGGTAAGACTTCTGGAATGGAAGCTAAAGTAGCTTCGTTTACAGCTAGTCCTTTACACGCTGCGAACAACTTATTATCATATGCAGATGTAGATAAAACATCAGGTGACTTTCTAGAATATTTTAGACGAGACTTCATGCCATTCATTGACCGAGATGTATTGGCTAACAAAAGATTACTACAGAAGCATGTACAAGAATTATATCTTTCGAAAGGATCGAAAGAATCATACGAATTTTTATTCAGAATACTATATGGTCTAGAAGCCGAAGTATCATTTCCCGGTGACAATGTAATAAAACCATCTGAATCAGAATTCTCAGAACCGACAGTCATGAGACTGTTTAGTAATAAAGATTTAACAGTATATAAAAACGGACAAGTAAAGAAACTAGTAAATCAAGTAGTTACAGCATCGTCATATATTAATGATGCTTCAGGGATTAGTAGTACAAACGACACAACAAACGCTTATGAATTAGAACTAATATTACCTCATATAGGTACATTCAATGTTGGTGATACAGTTATTCTATCTGATAGAGATGGTCTAAGAGCTGATACTACAGCTACAGTTCGTGGTGTAATGACAGATATTGATCCGAATGAATCAAGTATTTATTTAGGTCAAGAAGACGGAAACGCAGGAGACATAGAAGATATATTACGAGAAGAATCTTCTACAGCTCAATACATCATAGATGAAAGTGGTGGAAAAGTACTCTTTGAAGATGATGATGAGATGGTATTTGAACATGGTATTGGTGGTAACTTATTTCAAGCTAGACCAATCGGTATTGAAGATGGAACAGGTATTATATTATCAGAAGAATCTGTATATGATTTAGACGATAATTTAATTACAGACTACGCGATCTTAGATGAGAATACTGATTTATTCGAACTAGACTCATCTCAATCAGGTGGTCCTGATTCAAGAACAATGGGTGGTGGACTTTATACAGAACAGGCTTCTAAAGGTTCATTATATTCTGAATCAGATACATTTAATTATAACTCACCAGCAGGTGGTACAGCCACACAATCAGTTAATGTTATTGGTTCTATCAGTAGAGGTGGTGTAACAGACATAGTAATTGATGATGCTGGGACAGGATATTCAGTTAATGATCAAGTAGTATTTGTTAATACAGGTACAGAAGGTAATCATGCTGAAGCCTTTATAGAAGTTACAGACGGAAACATAGAGTTAGAATCAGCTACAGAACCAGGTATACATGAATTTACAGGTGATGGTTCAACAACTGTATTCTCAGGTAGAGATAATTCTAATATCACAATGGGATTTGATCCAAGAAAAGTTCAAGTATTTGTAGCGGGTACAGAAATAGTTAGAACAACAGGTTTTACAACAGACCAGGCTGGTACTAAAATTACATTCGCGTCAGCTCCAGCTAACAGTGCATTGATAGAAGTTATATTAGATAATCGTGGTGTAAGTTTAGAAGATTCACAACAAACTCAAACATTACTACATGGTTATGGTGAATTTGTAGATACTAGTAATATAATAGCCAATGAGGCTTCAGGTGCTATTCGTAAGATTAGTATATCAAATAACGGACTTAGTTATAAGACATTACCACAAGTCTTTATGGGTGGTTATATTTACTATGATACTATGACTACAGGTACAACATTCTCAGTTGGAGAAGTAATTACAGAAAGTGGTGGTAACGGAGCAGCGGGTTCTAACATACAATTAATTGTTGTAGAACACGATACGACAAAGAAAAGATTATTAGTCTATAAGAGAACAACAGATACAAGTGGTGTGCCGTCTGGTACTATCACAGGTGGGACTTCAAGTGCCTCATGTACAATTACACAAACAAATGTTACAGCAGGTAATGGAGCTAAACTATGGGCTTATAGTGATACTATTGGTTCTATTGAAAAATTAAAAATACAAGATCCGGGTCATGACTTTGATCAGGGTGGAATTGGCAATTATAAACAACATGCTATTTTGAGGGATATCTCAGGTTCACCTGTATCTAAAACTACTGTTACAGCCGCTCTAACAGGTTCTACAGCAACTGTAAGATCATTCAACGGTGATTTAAATATGTTGACATTAGAGAATGTTAAAGGTATATTTAATGACGGTGATTATGTAACAACAAGTGACAGTAAGAATTTTTATATAGGTAAAATAAATCCTTGTACATCAAGAGGTAAACTTGGTTCTGAATCTAAATTAGATGGTAACTATTTAAACGATACAGGTTTCCCTTCTGTAGATTCAATGAGAATACACGACAGTAAACAATATCAAGATTTCTCATATTTAATTAAAGTCGGTAAGAGTATTAATGAATATAGAAGTTTAGTCAAATCTTTATTGTCACCAGCTGGTACAATATTCTTTGGTGAAGTATCAATCAGAAGTGAAGTTGATGGTTCAGCTGCTATCTATAATGTAGACTTTGATGGAACAAATACAACTAGATCATTTATACCAACATTAATTATAGGTTCAAAAATTGACACAGCTGATATTGAATTAGAAGAAGGTACAGACTTTAGTGAAGATAGTGTATTCAGTTCATTTAAAGGTAGAGTATTATTAGAGACTGGTGAAGGTGTAATGACTACAGAGAGATTCTTAGCCACTAGTTCTTCTACAGTTAAAGATCAATCATCAGGTCAACCATACATTCTAGGTACAGATACAGTTGAAGAAACAGATAGAGACTTCTTTAAGAGACAATTAACAGCCGAAGTTACAGCTAAAGGAAGTAGAGTAAATAAACAATTAATGATTTATCCTCATTATAATCAACATAAGATTTCATATACAACATTAGATAACGCTTTGGCTGTCGGTACAAAAGTTAAAGGCGGAGATACACATAATCGTGGTATTGTAATTGAACATGATACTACAAATAAATTTATTATTATACACACAAACCTTTCTGATCAAGGTAAAAGAGCTACAGAATTTTCTGGTACAGAAGCGATTGAACATATAGATACTGGTGCTAATTACTTTACTGCTACAAGTATAGAACTACATCACGCTCCAGATGATATTGTCTCTAATTCATCTCAGTCAACAGCGATTACACCAGATACAACAATAACATCAGCTAATCAGAAAATTAGTAATGGTGTAGAAGGTGGTGGAGACACTTACGCTCATGCTGATTATATATCAGGATTCCACGGTAGAGGTAGAAAACTTACAGCGAACGATCCAAACGAAACATACGATTCAGAGATGAGACAAAGAAAAGTTAATATTATCTCATCTCCATTATTTACACAAGCTACAACACAAAGAGGTAGAACATTCTCTGCTGGTGTAAAACAGACACGAACATTAAATACACAATCATCTAGAACAGTCGGTTCTAATACTAAAGTTACTAACTTAACAGGTACAGCTTTAAGAATCGATTCATCATTAAACACAACTGTGGCCGAAAATAAAAATGGAGTTAGTTTCGGACATAGACCAGCTGGTCAAAAACTATTTGAATCAGCTAGTATCTTATCAGAAAGAATAATGACAGAAGATGGTGATAATTTAATATTCGAACCACAGAGTGGTAGAATATTGGGTGAAACAGATTTCGGACAAGGTGGAACAATCTTGAATGAAGATGGTACATATATTTCTTATGAAGATGCTACTATAGCTGATTATGAGTTAGTATTTGTATCAGAAGAATCAAGTCAATTAGAATCATTTAATTTAATTGACGAGACAAACGGTAATAGACTTATTGATGAAACAAGTAGTAAGCCTTTACTATTAGAAGAAGCCTATATGATAGGACAGAAAGATTCATCTATTGTAGGACCAACTATTGGTGATTTAGGAGACATGATGTTTACTGAAAACTACAGTATGATGAAGAAAATACAACTTGACGGTGGAAGTGGTATATCATCAGGAGATGATTTATTATTAGAGACTGGAGAGCATTGTCTATTAGAAAGTCCTTCAGAAGGTATTAGAATTAGTGATATAAGTACTTTATATCCGAATAGATTTGTATCAGGATTACAAAATGAATTACATAGAAGATCAAAATTAAATTATTCTGCTGTAGTTCAGAGCGGATAACTGATATAAATAACTATTATAACAAAAAAATTATTAATTAAAGGGTAATAACAATGGCAGCAATTATAACTGAAAAATTTCGTCTAAACAACGCGAAGCAGTTTGTCGAAGATATAACACAGAGTTCTTCTGTAGCTTATTCATTCATCGGCAGAGGACACGCTTGGACAGACGATGCAACTCCGCCAACACCTGTAGACAGTCCAAATGATGAGTATGATGCTTATCGTAATATGGTAGCGTTGAAGAAGATTTCTACTTCGGATATATCACATGCGATTGTTAGAAGGGATTGGACTTCCGGAACAACCTATGACGAATATCGTCACAACTATGCATCTGGTAACACAGCAAATAGTGGAGCTACAACTTTGTGGGATTCATTATTCTATGTTATAACAGATGATTATAATGTATACAAGTGTTTGAATAATGATGGTGATACAGCTTCAACTGTAAAACCAGATCATACAACACTAGCTACACCAACAGAATCAGATGGATATCAATGGAAATTTATGTATTCGATATCAGCATCAGATGTAATTAAATTCGTCACAAACGATTTTATACCAGTCAAAACACTTGGAGCTCAACTAGCAGTAGCTGGTGGAGTTGATACGGGTTCTCAAGACGGTAGATTAGGTGACGCGGCTACAGACGACGGTTCAGCTCAATGGGATGTTGAAAACGGAGCAGTAGACGGAGCTCTTCAAAGAGTAAGAATCAAAGCAGCTGGTTCGGGTTACACGGCGTCAACTACTACAGCGAATATAGCTATTCGTGGTGATGGTTCAAGTGGTGTTGCAACAGTAGTTACTAATGGTTCAGGTGGTGTTTCATCTGTATCAATTACAACAGCAGGTTCAGGATATACAACAGCATTTATTGCTAACGAAGATATCCCTGGTTTTGATAACGCTGATCAATCAGCTGACGGTACAAACAATTCAGCGAATATTGAATTCATCATTCAACCTAAGAATGGTCATGGTGCTGATCCTATCGAAGAACTTGGTGGTAACTACATTATTCTAAACTCTAGACTAGAGTACTCAGAAGGTAGTGGTGATTTCCCTACAGACAACGATTTCAGACAAATTGGTGTAGTTGTTAATCCAACAGATTCAGGTGGTAATACACTTTGTTCAGCTACAACAAGAACAGCTTATAAGAAGATGACTTTTCAATCATCAGGTTTCTCAGCTCCGGCTGTAGATACGATTATTCGTAATGCTTCTACAGAAGTAGTCGGAACAGCAGTAGGTATCGTAGTATCAGTTGACTCAACAAACAGAGTTATCTCTTACTTACCATATCCAAATGAATCAGGTAATTTTGTAGCTTTTGCTAATGGTAATACTATATACTCTAGTACTTCTACAAACCATGGTACATTAAATTCTTCTAGTGCTATTACAGCAGAAGAAGTACAAAGACATTCTGGTGATATCATCTACTTAGAAAATAGAGTAGCTGTATCTAGAGCGTCAGATCAGATTGAAGATATTAAACTTATAGTAGAAATGTAAGGTAACATAAATGGCACAAAATACAGATTTAAATGTATCGCCTTATTATGATGATTATGATGAAACTAAGAATTTTCATAAAATTCTATTTCGTCCATCAAATGCGATACAAGCAAGAGAACTAACTCAATTACAAAGTATATTACAGAATCAAGTTGAAAGATTCGGTAATCATGTCTTTGATGAGGGAGCTCTTGTCATGGGTGGGACAGTTACAGTTAATACATTGTATGAAGCTGTTAAAGTCAATGCGGCTAATCCCAATGGCTCAGGTACAGCGACAGCTGAGACTTATAGAACAGCATCTCATGATAAATACTATCAAGGTAAAACTTCTGGTGTCGTAGCTAAAGTAATTAATTCAGTCGCGGCCACAACAGGTGGTGATCCACTTACTTTATATGTAACTTATGTAAAAGCGAATGCTGATAGTTCTACTACAACTTACTCTAAGTTTTTAGATAACGAAGAATTACATGAAGTTACTTTAGCTTCTGACGGGTCATATACAGACACAGCAGATGCTAATAACGAATTTAAAACTATTCTACCTAGTGAAGTATCAGGACATGATTCCTCTACTTCAACAGGGTCTGCCGCTACAGTAAGAGGTGGAGTCTTCTATACAAGAGGTTTCTTTGTCAGATGTGATGAACAAACAGTTCTATTAGACAAATATTCAAACACACCTACATACAGAATAGGATTACAAATTACAGAGAGTGCTATATCTTCTACAGACGATACTAGTCTATTAGACAACGCTTCAGGTTCTTCAAACGAAAACGCACCCGGTGCTAATAGATTAAAAATCGATTTAACATTAGTAGCGAAAGCTATTGGTGGTACTCAAGACATTGATAATTTCATTGAGTTATCAAGAGTTGAAGCTGGTACAATCACAAAACAAACAGCGATCACAGCTTATAATACATTAGAAAGAACTTTAGCTAGAAGAACTTTTGATGAAAGTGGTGACTATGTTGTTAAACCATTTCAAGTAGAATTAAGAGAACATTTTAATAATAAACTAAACGGTGGTATTTATCTTTCTTCAAACACAGTAACACCTGGAGATAGTTCTAAATTCGTTTCTATCTTATCATCAGGTAAAGCTTATGTTAAAGGTTACGAAGTTGATAAATCTTCTGAATCATTTATAGAGATTGATAAATCTAGAACAAAACAAGACGCGGGTGCACAAGCAGTACCATTTGAAATCGGTAACTATTATACAGTTACAAACGCTTTCGGTCAACCGGAATTTGGTACAGGTGATACAAGTGATATTAGACCATTCGGTGCATGTCAATTAAGAGACACAGCCAAAGCTAATCCTGAAGGTGGAGATGGTGATCTTATTGGTAGAGCTAGAGTAAGATTCTATGATGCAACAGATGTAACAGTTTCTAGTGGTATTCATACAGCAGCTTCACAATACAGACTTCATTTATTTGATGTTCGTATGTATACTAAACTTACAGTAGCGAGTACTCCTTATAATTTAACAGAAGGTCAAAGAATTAAAGGTTCAGTCTCAGGTGCCAAAGGAACATTAGCTTCATCAACAGCAGCTAATGCTACAACATTACTTTTAAT
>CEOP01106320.1_pt1 | contig 10697 bp, 12 predicted proteins | sample 361301 | NCBI WGS metagenome assembly CEOP01 (sample SAMEA2619548, study PRJEB7988) | marine metagenome | biome: marine biome (ENVO:00000447); feature: deep chlorophyll maximum layer (ENVO:xxxxxxxx); material: "saline water (ENVO:00002010), including plankton (ENVO:xxxxxxxx)" | depth 55 m
TAATATATTTTTATATTTTTTTGATAGAAAATTAAGCTTCATATCTATAGGGTAACCATTTTTTAATTAATTATAAACTTTAACCATTTAGGTCTGGGTTTTTGTTAATTTTATTTATTAATAAAATAATAGATTCCCACTTAATCCATTCTTCAGTATTAAGTGCAGCCGCATATTCTGCCGCTCTTAAGGTTGCAACCGCATCTGCATCGTCTCCATATTGTGAAATAAGTGCAATAGCTATATTTTTAAATTCAGTATTTTTAGCCATGTCTTTTGGATGCATATAAATGACTTTATCCTATGTATAATTTTCAGTATATATAATAATAGATATCAATGAATGTACTTTGGATAAAAGATAATAATATTGGGCATGAAAAACAAGTCCAAGTTTTACTTGATGAACTATCAAATAATTTAAATTTAAATATTGAATGTAGGACAGTAAAAGGCAGCATTCCATTTTTTAGATATATTGATAAGGTTCAAGAAAATTTTTATGATCTTATTATTGGTGCTGGACATAAAACCTATCCTATTTTAATTAAAACTAAAAAAAATCAAAAAAAGTCATGTAAAAATATCGCTGTTTTAGCGCCCTCCTCAAATAAAATGAAATTTGATGTAATCTGTGCTCCATCTCATGATGCTAAAAGGCTTAAAAATTTAAATAACGTTATTTTTTATGAAGGCTCACTGGCAAAAGTTTCAACAGATGATGTAGATGAAAAAATTGGAGTTATTGCAATAGGAGGAATAAATAACCATTATCATTTTGATGAAGATCATATTATTTCTCAAATAAAGTATTTTCTTTCATTACATCCAAATAAACATTTTTATATTTTTAATTCTAGAAGAACGCCAATATCAATGAATAATAAAATAGAGCTATTAGTAAATAACAATCTTGATTACTGTGATGTAGGTATGAAGTCACCTTCTCTTGAATCTGTTCTTCATAAAGCTTCTGTAAAACTTATTACTAAAGACAGCATGAATATGGTTTATGAAAGCCTTTCTTGTAGAGGAAATACGTATTTATTAGATATGAACTCCAAAAAACTTGATGATAAAGTTGTTCTTCATATTGAAAAGCTTATTAAAGATAAATATGTGGGCTATATTGAATTATCAAATCTTGTTGATGAGATTTCGACTATGCAGATTAAAACACAGAATATCTATAATGATGTTTTTGCTGAAGTTGAAAAAGTTTCATTTGAATTATGTAAACTCTTATGAAAATAGTACATTTAGTTCTTAGTGAAGATTTTGCAGGAATTGAGCAACATGTTGATGAGCTTTTATCTAATTCAAAAGCTTTATCAATAACTCTTATTTGCAATAAATCAATTGCGTATAATTTTAATCAAAATATATCCATTCATGAGATTGATAATATGGGTAGAAGATCATTATTTAAAAAATATAAACTTAAAAAATTACTTAAGTCCATTAATCCAGATATTGTTCACACGCATGGAAGTAAGACGACCTTTATTATTTCATCTATCAATAAAGGCTACTTTAAACATGTTGCTACAGTTCATGGGGTTAAAAAAAATAAAACTATATATGAATCAGCTGATTATTTGATAGGTGTAAGTAAATCTGCGATCGAAGGCATTAAAGCTAAATCAAAAGTTATATCAAATTGGTGGTTTCCAGGGTTAACAAAATTGAATTCTAAGCAAAATAAATATGCATTGGCAGTAGGGAGACTTGAAAAAGTGAAAGGTTTTGATTTGTTGATATCATCATGGATAAACATAAAATCAAATTTGATTATTGTAGGCTCAGGAAATGAAAAAAGTAATCTTCTAAATTTAATAGATAAGCTTAATCTTAGTAAAAAGATAAAAATAATTGATGGTGTGATGAGAGATCAACTTAAAGATATTTATGCTGATGCATCAGTGTTGATAGTATCTTCACGAAATGAAGGCGGTCCAAGAGTTGCACTTGAAGCTCTCTATTTGGAGATACCTGTTCTTTCTACGAACGTTGGTCACATGAACAAAATTTTCCCTGAAGAACTTCTTGCTAAAAAAGACAATCAACAGTCATTAAAGAAGTTGCTTGAAGAATATGTAGACAATATTGAAGTATTAAATCAAAGCGCTATTTTTAAATATGTTGAAGAAGAATTTTCAGTTAAAACAAAAATATATGAAATAAATGAAGTTTATGAATCATTGTTTAACAACTGATGATATAGGTTAATTGTTTCCTGGATCATTTTCTCAGATGTATAAATATTTTTATCTGGATGTGGGAATTCACTCTTAGAGACTTTTAAAACTGTTTCTTTTAATTGTTTATTATCATTAAGTGGAACTAACCCATCATTGTATAGCTTCTCTAGGATTTCTTTTGTTCCACCATGATTCCATCCTATCATCTTTGAACCACAAGCAATTGCTTCTATTGTTGTTCTGCCAAATGGCTCAGGTTTAATAGATAAATTAAATACTACATCTGAAAGTTTATATACATTAGCAATGTCATTTCTAGATCCTGTGAATGTAATTTTGTCTTTAATATTATGATTTGAAACTTTTCTAATCAATTTGGTTAAATATTTTTCTTTTGATTTTGATGTTGGACCAACTACCAAGCCATGAAAGTCATTACTGTTAAGATTTGCAATTAAATCTATAAAACTATCAACACCCTTCCATTCAGAAATTCTTGTAGGTAATGTCAGAATGATTTTATTTTTTGTTTGAGGGTATTCTTTGTACCATTCATTCAACCATAAAGATGATAACTCATCTTTATTAAAAACTTCTGAGTCACAACCTCTTGGTATAGTCGTTATTTTATCTAGTGAAAGATCGTAAGTTGAAATTATATAATCCTTTACAGTTTTTGAAATAGCAATTGTATGGTCAACTTTTGACATAATTTGACTATAAATAGGCGTGCTGTATAAACCATGAAATGTTGAAATGAGAATTGGCTTATGCGATAAATTCTTAAATGCAAAATAATTTATCCAAGCAGGCATCCTCGATCTGACATGGACTATATCAGGTTTTTCTTGATCGTATATTGTTTTAAGTTTTTTTGATAAAAAAAAAGAAAATAAGCTTTTTTTATGAACTGGAAGTTTTATATGTTTGCCTCCATATTGAGTGATATCTTCTTCAAAAAGACCGCCATTAGAGATTACTGTTGATTGATGACCTTTTTCTACAAGCGCCTTTGAAAGATCTCTAGTCCCTCTTTCTACACCACCAATATTTAATTCAGGTAATAGTTGGATTACTTTAAGATTACTCATATCTTAAAGAAACAGCTGGATCTAATTTAGCTGCCCTTTTTGCTGGCCATATTCCAAAAAATAAACCGACCAAAGCAGAGAATGTTATAGAGCCTATAATTGCACTTATTGGGAGTGCATAAGGCCAGTCATTAAGTGATGAAAAAAGAAATAATAATGATATGCCTATTATTATTCCAATCAAACCACCAATTATACAAAGCAATATCGCCTCAACCATAAATTGCATCATAATAACTTTCTGTGTTGCTCCTAATGCTTTTCTAAGACCTATTTCTCTGGTTCTCTCTGTGACTGAAACTAACATTATATTCATCACACCAATGCCACCAACAATTAAACTTATGCCTGCAATGCCTGCTATTAAAGCTGTAAAAATACCAGTTGCCTGCCGTCTTAAATCAGAAAATTGACTATAGTCACTTATTCTAAAATCATTATCTTCGCCAGGTCCAATATCATGTTTTGCTCTAATAATCTCTTCTATTGTCATCATTACAGCATCTATATTATTCTCATTTGAAATGCCAATATTTATTGAATCAACTTTATCAGTTCCAAATAATCTTTGAGCGCCTGTTAATAAAGGAACATAAAATTCATCATCAGGATTTTGCCAACCAGTTGATCCTTCTTCCTTAAGGATTCCAATTACTTTGTAAGAGACACCAGCTATTAATATTTCATTATTTAAGATATTTTTTACAGATGTTTTTAGTTCGCCTGGAACATCTGACCCTATAACCACAACTCTTTTTCTCCCTAGATTTTCATCTTCAGTGTAGAGTCTTCCGTGTTCTAAATCATACCCTCTAACTTTAAAGTGCACTGGAAGATAAGCTCCAACCCTTTCATTTATATTTGCATTATTAAATTTAATTTGACGATTTCTTGTAATCGTTGGAGATATTTGCCAATTATGTTCATTGTTTTTTGCTAAAGCTTCAGCATCCTTTATATCAAGTGGTATTAGGCCTTTAGTCACAGCACCTCTTCTATTTTGACCAGGCTGCACATATAGTGTTCTTCCACCTAAATCATCAATACTTTGTTCAAGAGCTTTTTCAGCACTGGAGCCAAGTCCAATCACTGCTATCACAGCAGCAGTACCAATAATAATAGCTAATGAGGTAAGAAACGATCTAGTTGCATTTGACTTGATCGATGTAATTGCAGATATTAAGGATTCTTTAAATAACATTATCCGAAGCTAAATGAGGCCTCAACTCTTTCTCTAAATCTTCTTTGGTAATCTACCAAACTTTTACTTGGTAGAATGTAAACAGTATCACCAGAGTCTAATCCATCTAATACCTGAACATTTGAGAGATCAGAAATACCTATTTGTACCCAGGTTAATAGAGGTCCACTTCTTGAATCTTTTATAACGATAAATTTATTAAAGTTTTCACCTGGCACTTTATCCTCTAAAAACTCATCTACTTTTTCTTTAGGCATATTAATAATTGATGCAGCTGAATAAATATCCTTTCGCGTTCTTAATGACATAGATGGAACACTTAATGAAACTTGTTCATTTAAAATTTCAATTACTACATCGGTATTCATTCCAAGTAATAATAAATTCTCATCATTATTTATATCTATTAGAACTGGAAACGTTGTCACATTTTGCTCAATTCTTGCTAAAGGCTCAACTTTTGCAACTATTCCATAAAACTCCTTATCTCTATAAGCAGCCACCTTGATTGATACACTCTGTCCAATAGATACTTTTCCAACATCAATCTCATCAACAAGTGCTCGCACTCTAACTTTTGATAAATCTGCCATGGTCATGAGTAATGTTCCACCACCCACTGCTGAAGTAGGAGATGATATCACTTGGCCTACTTCTACAGGTCTTGAAATAACTGTTCCTTCTACGGGCGATCTTACTACGGTATCATCAAGAGCTATTTTTGCATTTTCAAAAGTAACCTCCGTTCTAACTAGTGTAGATTTAGCTTGAGCAAAGTTTTCCTGGATATCTTCATACTCTTTATCGGATATGCTCCCGTTATCATGAAGCTCCTTTCCTCTATCATATTGAGATTCAGCATTCGAAAGTCTTACTTTAGCTGCATCTAGATCAGATTTAGATTGGTCTAATATATTTTTTGGTGTTCTTTGATCAATTTGCCCTAAAACAAAACCTTTATTTATAAAATCTCCAACCTCAGCTCCTAGAAATAATATTTCGCCTGATGCTTTAGATTTAATTTCTACTGAAGATATGGCTTCAATTATACCGGAGGCTTCAATAGATAATTCTAATTGTTGAGTTTGGGTATCCTGCTTCTTGTAATACTGAGTATTTGAATTTGATTGATCGCTTGATCCACATCCATATATAAATATTAAAGTAAATAGAATAAAGTTTTTATAAAGTTTCATATTATTAATTCCTATTGTCTGATTTTATCAGACCATCCATTATTGTAATAATTCTATTAGATTGTTCAGCGATACTATCTTCATGTGTAATTAAAATTATAGTTTGTCCACTATTGTTTAAATCTTTAAATAGATTCATAACATCGGTGCCAGTTTTTGAATCTAAATTACCAGTTGGCTCATCAGCAAATAAAATACTTGGATTATTTACAAGTGCTCGCGCGATAGCGACTCTTTGCTGCTGACCTCCTGAAAGTTCAGATGGAGAATGATCTTTTCGATCAGAAAGACCTACTTTTTCAAGGGCGTGTTTAGATCTTTCAATAGCCTCAGATTCTTTACATCCAGCATATTTAAGAGGAAGCATTACGTTATTTAGTGCAGAATTCCTTGCTAACAAATGGAAGGATTGAAATACAAACCCTATTTCCTCATTTCTAATTTTTGCAAGCTCATCATCAGATAATTTACTAACAGATTTATTATTTAAATTATATGTGCCATTTGTTGGAGTATCTAAACATCCAATAATATTCATCAATGTTGTTTTTCCAGATCCAGATGGACCCATAATAGAAATAAACTCTCCCTTTTCCACAGAAAGATTAATTCCATTCAAGGCTTTCACTTTTTGAGATCCAACCTCGTATTCTTTAATTAAATTTTTTGTTTCTATCATGATAGTTATATAGACACTAAAGTTTGTATTAAGTTTAAAATTAAAACTAAAACTGATTTATATAGGATAGCCATCCCTCGGCAGTATCTTTAGTATCTTCAAAATTTGTTGCAAGCATTAATTGAGATTTTGCCTCTTCAACATTTTCAAGTTCAAAGTATGATATCCCCTTAATCAGCTCAATTCGACCAGGTATATTATTCCAACCTCTATCTTTGGCAATATTAAATGAAGAAATTGCTAGCTTATACTGCTCACTATCAAAGGCATATGTTCCCAAACGATATGAAAGTTCTGGATCATCTGAAATCTTTTCAGCTTTAACTAGTACTTTTATACCATTCTTTAAATCTCTTGCATAAAAATATGAGCTTGATAACAATTTTAAATTTTCTTCATTTTCTTTTATTAATTTTTTTTCAATGCCATCATTCATAACTAAGACACTTTTAAGAGGTGATTTTTGATAAAGGTAGTACTTAGCTAATAAAAGAAAATCTGCTTCTTTGTTCAAAGTATCATTTTCATATGCTAATTCGAGTGCAGATAAAGAATTTAGTTCAAAATCTTTAGCAAAATATAAAGCACTTACTTGATTCCAGTATTTCTTTTTGTTCGGTTCTAAAAATAATAATCTAGTTCCAAGATCTTCTGCATCGTCTAGGTTTTCTAATTTCATTGCAAGACTAAAAGCATACTCAATCCAATCTATTTGAGGTTTGTCAGACTTATTATTTGCCTGTTTTATATGATAATAAGAACTATCGTATTGTTCTATTCTTCCATGAGAGTATGACATGAGTAAGTTGACTCTTGCCGAGACAGGATACTTATACCTCTCACCAATTTTTATAAATTCCTCTAATAAAGTAATAACATTTTCATATTTGCCAATCATAAAATATGTCTGTGCAAGTTGAAATCTTACTTCTTGAGCACCAATTCTAGGCATTTTATCTGTCGCTAGGGCTTTCTCAAACCATGGAACGGCATCCGTATACTGACTTTGAACAGCATAAAACTGACCATAAAGTTGGTACAAAAGTGCTGCTTCGTAGGTTCTGCCACCTCTAAAGTAATTATTGTTTCCCATTTCCAACTCATATTTAGCTTTTTCATAATTCTCATCGCCAATATGACCATGAATTCTTTCGAAATAATCAGACATCCACCTGCTTATAGATTCTTCTGATGAAACAAAAAAAGATGTACAAAATAAAGCTATAAAAAGTAATCTACGCATTACAAATAAACTCCACTGTTAACTCTCCAGCCTGCTCAACCGGAATTCCATTTATCACTTTCGGCTTGAATTGCCATCTTCTAATAGCTTTCGTAGCCTCTTTGTTAAAAAGTGTGCCATTGGTTGCTCTCACAATCCTTGCTAATTTTACCCTACCATTAGGTCCAACTACTAGATATATCTGAACAGTTCCATCTATACCGCCTTGGATTGCTTGAATTGGGCATTGTGGTTGAACTTTTACCATCGGTATTAACGCAGATGATGTGCCTTGTAAGTCATTTATATTTCCTAAAAATGCGCCACTAAAATCAACTGGAACTGAGAAATTAGGTAATTCAATATCTAAGTTAGGTCTAATTAATTTTGTATCTTGTTGTAAATCTATGTCTGGTGGAGGTGGTGGTCTTTTTTCTGGCTTTGGTCTATCTGGAATTTTTCTATCTCTTTCTAATAATGAATCATCGCTGTTGATACGAATGAATTCAAGGTAACTAATATCATCATCGTCTTTTTTATTAAAAATATCTGTTGAAATTAGATATTGCATTAGTAAAAAAATAAAGAAAGCAGCAACAAAAGAAAGTATGTGAGGATAATATTGCTCGTATTTTCTAATTATCATTTTTTGCTGCAATAGATATATTGGTTACACCAGCTAACCTTATCTGATCCATTGCCTCAACCAACAATCCAGACCTCGATCTCTGGTCAGCCTGAATAATCACAGAGCCCTCTGGATATTCGATCTTTAATCTTTCTATATTTGCCCTAACTGCCTTCAAATCTACTCTTCGCTTGTCTATCCAAATCTCATCATTTTCAGTTATAGCAACTAATATATTTCCTTTTTCATCCCTTTCAGCTGTTTCGGCATTTGGTCTATTTACATCAACACCAGTTTCTTTAACAAACGAGGTTGTAACTATAAAAAATATAAGCATTATAAAAACTATATCCATCATTGGTGTTAGATCTAATGCTGCCTCTTCTTGAGCCTGACGTCTTCTATTATATCTTTTCATAAAGATACCTTTTCTTTTAAAAAGATGCGTGCTTCTTCTTGATACCTCTCAACCCTATTTGCTAAATCAAATTTAAAAAATAAGCCACTAAGTGCAATTGTCATACCTGCCATTGTAGGGATAGTTGCTTTTGCAACACCGGTCGACATAGCTCTAGGGTTTCCAGTTCCAAGAACTGCTAAGACTTCAAAAACTTCAATCATTCCATAGACAGTTCCAAGTAGGCCAAGCATGGGACACAACCCAATAAGCCCATCAAGCATTTTTAACTTTTGTGATGCTACTCTTTTAATATGTATTAAGAATGATTCTTCAAAAAGATGTATATTATTTTTGTTAATTATTACTCCATTTGAGAAGTCATTAAAATTATTATTTATCCAATTCTTATTGTTATACGTCGTAGCTAGGTATTTAGAAAATATAATAAACCAGATAAATAGAGTAACTAGAAAAAGTATATAAAGAACTGGTCCACCCCTATCAAACAGATCAGTTAAACCAATCATTACTTAACCTTTTTTACGATTGTTATAGCAACAAACTCTTCTATCTCTTGAAGAATTTCAGATACTTTTTCTGATAATAAGGTATACATCGCTAAAAGAGGCGCAGCAAATATTAATCCAAGCATCGTTGTCACTAGAGCTTGTGATATACCACCAGCCATTTGCTTTGGATCACCAGTACCAAATACTGTAATTGCTTGGAACGTTTCTATCATACCTATAACAGTACCCAAGAGACCAAGCAGTGGAGCAACTGCGGCTAAAAATTTAATCCAATTCACTCCCCAACTAAGGTTTCCGTTCACAGTTAATAATACTTCATCGCATTCTCTTTCAAATGTTTCAACATCTTTTGAGCTATTTGAAATATTCTCTATTTTACTGAAGATGTCATTCTCATCTTTAGATTTGATCGTTTTTGAATACAAATACAATGTGTAATATCTATATGCTGCAAAGATTAGGCCAGATATACCAATTAAAACTATTATAAAACCTATTAATTTACCTTGAGCTATTCTTTCAAAAGTTGATGGCTTATCTAAATATAAAGACAGCAAAAATCCCCTTGTTGGATCAATTGGAGCTACTGCATAACCATCAGATCTGTAATGAGATCTAAATTTTCTTCTTAAGGATCGATCAGGTTGTTTTTGCAAAACTGAGAATGCATTATTTGCAACGTCAGTTTTAACAAAAGATCTGTTTTTTACCATATTAAAGGGACCATACCTTACTAGCTGATCTTCTTCGATGTCTCCGGATGAATTAATTACATTTGCACTTATAGCTTTTATTTCACCAGAGGATGCGATTTCATTAAGATGTAGCACCCACAAATCTTCTAAATTTTTTAAGTTATGAACTTTGATCTTGCCTATCTCATTTAAAGATTCAGTTCTGTTTGGATGTTCTGTAAAGTTGTAAGCTGATTCTGAATCGGCTTGAAGCTCACCAGCCATTTGCCTAGCAACGCCGAATAGCTCACCCAAGACACCCAATTTAATATTTAATTCTGTTTCTAATTCAGAAAGTTTAATTTCGTTAGCTTCAAATAAATCTTCAAGTCTTACATTTCTTGCCTCTTCGTCAGCAAGTTGTTTTTTTGCCTTTGCAAGTAGGAACCTTCTATCGGCAACTTTTTTAATAAACTCATTTACTCTAGCATTATCCATGGCTGATAATTCAGCACGGTTTTTTTCAACTCTATTTATTAAATCTTGAATTTTTTCAACTCTTTCAACGTTAGGATCGACCTCTTCAACTTCTTCTTGAGCAGGAATAAATAAACTTGTTATCAAGATTGTTGTGAGTAGATAAAATTTATTCATTTTTCTACTCCTTGTAAAGGTAAATTAATAAAGTCTGGTGGTGCTTGTTTATATGCTATCTTTAAAGCAGAATCAATTTCATCAGAGTATTTGCCACCAAGATGAATCCAGTTGTTATCATCTTTACTCCAATAGCCAGTTTCGTCTCCATCAGGAGTCATATAATAAAGGTTAAGCCTGCCTAATCTAAAAAATTGAGCAGCAAGGTTTACTCCATCAAT
>CEOP01049586.1_pt1 | contig 10692 bp, 7 predicted proteins | sample 361301 | NCBI WGS metagenome assembly CEOP01 (sample SAMEA2619548, study PRJEB7988) | marine metagenome | biome: marine biome (ENVO:00000447); feature: deep chlorophyll maximum layer (ENVO:xxxxxxxx); material: "saline water (ENVO:00002010), including plankton (ENVO:xxxxxxxx)" | depth 55 m
CTTTTTCCAAAACCAAGCCCTGGGTCAATTGCAATTGCTTCCCGTTGTACTCCCTGCTCAACAGCAATGGCTATTCGCTCAATGAGCCAAGCAGAAATTTCCTGCACAACATCATCAGATGTTGGTTCCACCTTGTACATATCGCAATACGCATCTAATTCAGGCGCAAGACGTCTATGCATAAGAATAAGTCCCGCGCCCGTTTGCGCTGCTACAGAAAACATCGCGGTATCTTCCATCCCTGCTGACACATCGTTAATAATGGTTGCCCCCGCATCTATTGCACCCTGCGCGACTTGTGAACTTGTCGTGTCTATCGAAATCAGTACGCTGCTTTGCTTTCGAATCCCTTCGATGACCGGCAATACCCTGTCGAGTTGTTCTTGAGTGCAAATGCGGCTGGCGCCTGGACGTGTTGATTCTCCGCCAACATCAATAATTTCCGCTCCTTGCGCTTCCATTTCAAGCGACCAGGTAACTGCTTTTTCTTGCGAGAGAAAGTTGCCGCCATCGCTAAAACTATCAGGCGTTGCGTTCAAAATGCCCACAAGCACAGGTGTTTCCAACGATACTACACGTTGTGCGCATTTCCAAGATGTGGCAATTTGATTCATTTGTGAAAGTAGAGTAATCGATGCAAGAACTCGTTATCAATAGTACCGTCCAATACACTTTATTACTGTTTATTCCGCTCTTATTTGCATTTATCTTGAAACAAACCCGAATTCGTAGTTGGGCGATGCTCGGTGGGGTTGTAGGTGGTGTGCTCCTGGGTCCCGCAATTTTCGGAACAGTCGCTCCTGATTATTGGGAAGATGTTTTTCAAGGAGGCGCCGTTGCCCATGAAAAAGTAATTCGCCTTGAAAGGCAACAACAAGCCGACACACTTGCCGCCACAACGCTTGGCGTCGACGAAACGAGCATTCTTCAAATGCGAGCCGATCAACACGTTGCGCTATCTAAAAAAATCGAGGAATGGGAAACTGCAAAATGGAAATCCCAGGTCACGTTGCGTAATTATGCGATGTTATTCATTGTGCTCATCCTCCTTAGTGGCTCCATGCGGTGCAGAGCAAAGGGCACTGCGCCACCGGCAATGTCACTTTCGGTTGGTGTCTGGGCTTCCATCATCCCAGGTGGCCTGGCGACTTTGATTCTGGTGTTGGTCACAGACATGCCGCTGGCATCGGTCCTCGCGTTAGGTGCATGCTTGGGCACGGGGCCCTGGACGCTTGCCGCTTGGGAACAAAATTCTCCAGATTCTTCTGAACAAGACGGTGCGCTTCTCATGTCACGGTGTGGACGTGTTGCATGGCTTGTTTCGAGTATTGCTGCGGTGTATGCAGCATGGACCGTGCAAGGCATGATGTCGCTTGTCTGGATACTGCCGCTGTTACTTTTGCCATTCCTTTGGCTTTTCCCAGCAAAACCGTGGCGATGGCTACACCTTTTTGTTGATTATGCCGCAATTCCAAGTGTGATGGCAACATCGTTGGTGCTCATACAGCCATTGGAAAATCTGCACGTTTGGGCCATTTTAGTTGTGATTCTTTTTTGTGCTGATGCGAGGTGGCTCGGCGGCATGATCGGCCTTGGGCTTCTAGGCGGGCGGAAGAGTGGCGAAGCGATGCGCCTTGCTATTCCATTGGTCGATGCAGGCGTTTCCCAACTCTGCATGGCTTCGTTACTTATTGGCGCTGGTGTGCTTCCTGCCCCATTCGCTATTGCAGCCCTTGCCGGCGCAGTGTTCCTTGAGTGCACCGCCCCAATTCGCCTCAAAATTTCAAAAAGTAAAAATTAATTCCTCAGAGACCTTTTACATTTGAATATACGTCTCAAGACTTATTTGTCCCCTAAAAATACTATCTATTGACCCTGAGACAATTGAATAAACGTGCTCAGTGTCAGTAAATTTCGCAGCAAAAACGTTTCTGGGGGCAGGGGTAAAAACGACCCGCGGGATTGTTTATTCCACGGTGACTGATTTGGCGAGGTTACGAGGTTTGTCAACATCTTTACCTCGAAGTACCGCAGCGTGATACGCCAAGAGTTGCAGTGGAATCACGGTCAACAGGGGTTGGAGTGGCTCGGGCACATCAGGAACGTAAAACACATCATCGCAGTGTGCTTTGATATTCGTGTCGCCCTCTGTCGCCACAGCAATCACATGACCACCTCGCGAACGTACCTCTTCCATATTACCGATGACTTTTTCGTATTGGCTGCCTTTGGTTGCAACAATAACAACTGGCATGCCCTTATCAATCAAGGCAATTGGTCCATGCTTCATTTCCGCAGCGGGCATACCCTCTGCATGTATATAACTAATTTCTTTTAGCTTCAAGGCGCCTTCAAGCGCAACTGGATAATTTGTGCCTCTTCCAAGGAAGAGCCAGTTGTCCCGATCTACAACACCTTTTGTCACTTCAAGAATATGGTCAGATTGTTCAAGCACAGTCGCAATGTGGTCTGGGATTTGTTCAAGCGATGAGAGTAATTCTGAAACTTCTTCTCTGCTGAGTTGATGTCTTCGACCAATATAGGTTGCAAGCATTGTCAAAACAGCAACTTGCCCAATGAATGCCTTTGTTGAAGCAACGCCGATTTCAGGTCCAACGCGCAAATACACGCCTGCATCGGTCTCACGAGAAATGGTTGAACCAACAACGTTCACAGCGCCAAACGTCAAAGCGCCCCTTCGCTTTGCTTCCTGTACTGCTGCAAGTGTGTCTGCCGTTTCTCCTGATTGACTTACGGCAATGGCAATGGTTCCCTCTTCCACGATTGGATTTCGATAGCGAAACTCACTTGCGAATTCCACTTCCGTAGGGATGCACGCAAGTTTTTCGAAAAGATATTCGCCGATCATCGCTGCGTGTAATGCCGTTCCTTGGCCGAGTAAAAGAATTCGTTTTGCTTTGACTATTTCATTTTCAAAATCCGTCACGCCACCGAGCACAATTTGCCTGCTCGCTGCATCAATACGACCTTGAATACACGTCCGGAGCGTGTTGGGTTGCTCGTAAATCTCTTTCAGCATGAAGTGGTCGAAATTACCAAGTTCAATTTGCTCAAGAGTGAATTCCAGTTCTTGGATTTCTGGTGTCAATTCAACATTCTCAACGGTGGTCGTTCTAAACGAATCATGAGTTAATCGAGCAACAGTTTCATCGTCTAACAAAAATGCTTGCGTAGTATGAGCAACAATGGCGCTTGAATCTGAAGCAACAACGTACTCGTCTTTGCCTACGCCAACAAGTAATGGCGAGCCCTTCCGTGCCACAACCAAAATGTCTGGTTCTTGTTTACAAACAACTGCAATTGCATACGCACCAGTTACTTCTCGAAGTGCAGACTGCACTGCTCGCTCCAAGTCGCCGTCGTACAATTCGCCAATCAAATGTGCAAGCACCTCGGTGTCTGTGTCGCTTGTGAAAACATGCCCTTTGCCTATCAGATATTTTTTCAACGACACATAATTTTCAATGATGCCATTGTGCACCAACTGAATTCCATGACCGTTCTTTTCGTCATCACTGTGGGGATGTGCATTACGTTCCGAAGGTTCACCATGCGTTGCCCAGCGAGTATGTGCAATACCAATCGTCCCATCAAAGCCCGCATCTTTCGTCACTATTTCTTCAAGTCCCGCAACCCGTCCCATCGAGCGCGCCACATTGACCTTACCGTTAATAACCGCTAGTCCGGACGAATCATATCCGCGGTATTCCAGTCGCTTCAATCCTTCAAGAAGGAGATCGCGCGCCGGCTTTGTTCCAATATAAGCAACTATTCCACACATATATGGGAAGAATACACCACATCCCCGCCATTGAGAAACAAAAAACCAATTTCAATTTATTATCGGAGCGCCCAGTTGCGTTTACAATCTAATAATGGCCAATCTATTTTCAGAAAAAGCAAAAAAACAACGCGATGGTGTCAGGCCCCTCGCTGACCGTTTTCGCCCAAGCACACTCAATGAGGTCGTCGGACAAACACACATCCTTGGCGAATACGATTTACTACGGCGAATGATAACAAGCGACACGTTACGTTCCGCTATTTTCTGGGGACCTCCAGGGACAGGCAAGACTACATTGGCGCATGTCATTGCGAATGAATCAACGTGTCATGTTGAATCTTTTAACGCTGCGATGATTGGGGTTGCCGACATTCGCCGGATCATCGAAGAAGCACGCAACCGCATAGAACAAAACGCTGAAAGAACTATCTTGTTTCTTGATGAGATTCATCGGTTCAGCCGAAGTCAACAAGACGTGTTGCTTGAGGCGGTTGAACATGGTGTCATAATTTTGATAGGCGCGACAACAGAAAATCCCGCGTATACCGTAAACAACGCACTCATTAGTCGATCCACGCTCTTTCAACTTGAACCGCTTACGAAACAAGAAATAGAAACTGTCTTACGTTCTGCAATTTCAGAAACAAGAGGCCTTGGGTCACTTGATATAACATGCGAGGACGAAGCAATACGACACTGGTCACTCGTTGCAGACGGCGATGCGCGGCGCGCATTAAACGCACTTGAAATTGCCGTTGGCAGCTGCGGAAGCAATTGCATTACACTTGAAGATGCCCAACAATCTATACAGAAAAAAGCTGTTCGATATGACCGTAAAGGCGATGGGCATTACGACCATGCAAGTGCGCTCATTAAATCTATCCGCGTGAACGACACAGACGCCGCACTGTATTGGCTTGCAACTATGCTCGAGGCAGGAGAAGACCCCCGTTTTATCGCACGACGTATGTCGATTTTTGCGAGTGAAGATATTGGCATGGCAGATCCTCGAGCGATAGAACAAGCAGCGTCCGCATGGCTCATTATTGAACGAGTCGGCATGCCTGAATGCCAACTAACGCTCAGTCAACTTGTCATGTATTTAGCAAAAGCAAAAAAGTCTCGAGCTGTCGACAATGCGATTTGGCAAGCACGGGATGCTGTCAAAAATCATCGCACAGTCATCGCGCCAACGGACCATGATCCACAAAAACTTCCAGCCATAACTGCGAAGTATGACGAATGAACAAAGCATCGATGCGCACAACAATCAAACGTGCTGTAAAAAATATGTCGTCTACATGTAAGCAAAAAGCAAGCGGTGCTATCTGCGAGCGTCTCACTTCGATTGCTTCTGTTGCAACTGCTGATTCTGTTTTTGCTTACCTCCCCCTTGCAGATGAAGTGAACTTACTGCCACTACTTTCGTTGTGGATTGATGAATCAAGAACTGTCTGCGTACCCCTCATTGACTGGGAAAACAACACCATGCGAGGTGGTCTGCTTACTTCCCTTGAAGCAGGCGCTTTGAGAGAAACGAGACATTCGATCCAGGAGCCCGTTGCGCGCCACCCTTTGCCATCCGACTGTATCGACGTCATACTTGTGCCTGGTCTTGCGTTTGACAAAGCAGGTGGCCGCCTTGGACGTGGCGGCGGTTTTTATGATCGTTTTCTAGAGCAAACACGACCACCCATTGTTATTGGCGTCTGCTTTGACGAGCAAATCGTTGATTGCATTCCTCGGGAAGCACATGACCAAGAAATGAATGCCATTGTTACGCCAACTCGCACCTACTTTGAGTAGTCACGGAATCGCATAATCTGTACAATCCCTTACATGGCATTACCAAGTCAAGGCGGATTTTCATCAACACGACGCGGCAGTATGTACCGACGAAAGCGCGGGCGACGAACCTTCTCGTGGTTCATTGTTTTCGTAACCGGTGCTGGAATCACTTGGATGCTCTGGCCAACCGGCGCACCGGATGATGCACTTGAAGAAGTTGCCGAGACAACACCTGTTATTGAAGTGAAAAGTATTGCGATGCCTCCTGCTATCATTGATAACAATGAAAAGCCTGTTGTTGCAAAAGCAGTTCCTGTTACACCAGCTCCAGCGCCGATTGTTACTCCTCGCCAAACCGAAGAAATTATCGCCATTGCAGAGAAGTCTCCTGTTGCAAAACCCATTATGCTTGCTGCAACTACTTCTGTAAATCTCGAAGAAGGACTGCATTTACTTGATAGCGGTCGAAGCGTTGAAGCGAGAGCGCAACTTTCTGCCCTGCTTCGAAGTGGGTCACTGACAGAAACTGAAGCGGCCCAAGCTCGCGGTGTTCTTACAGACATTTCTGACTCTTTAGTGTTCTCCCGCGAAATCGCCAGCGGCGACCCATATGCCATCGAATATATTGTTCGAGGCGGTGACACACTAAGTGGCATTGTGAAAAAAATGGGGCTGAACGTTGACTGGCGATTTATTCAACGAATCAACCACATCAAATCTGCTTCAAGTATTCGACCTGGGCAAAATATCAAACTCGTCACTGGTCCATTTCATGCGAAAGTCGACAAAGCGACGTATCGCATCGACTTGTACGAAGGTGACGGTAACGAACAAGTGTTCGTTCGTTCGTACCGTGTTGGCCTTGGCGAGTTTAACTCCACGCCAACTGGTCTTTTCCGGGTACGGCAAAACTCAAAATTGATGAATCCAACATGGATTAACCCGCGAACTCGTGAGTTTTTCAACGCTGACAATCCTGAAAATCCTATCGGCGAACGTTGGATTGGCCTAGAAGGCATAGAAGAGCGCACAAGCGACCTATCTGGCCTTGGCATCCACGGCACAATTGCACCTGAATCAATCGGCACGCAATCATCAATGGGTTGTGTCCGCATGGGCTCAAACGATGTTGCGCAAGTTTACGAAATGCTCTCAGAGGGTGTTTCCACCATCGAAATCAACTAATTTTTTATACACCCAAAAAGGCTTCCCTTTTGGGGTTGAAATAAAACTACCCCGAGTAATACCCTAAACGCAGCCCGTTGTATCAACCGCAGGTAGATACAACGGTGTGTGTAAAGGGTGTGTTTAAAAGGCAAGTTGGAGTTGTGTTCTGAAGAGCCACTGCGAGTTTTGCTCTGAAGTTGCACGCCAGCCCACCATAAAGTTTTGCATACCAGTACTGATTTCGCCAAAACTCCATCCAATGTCGCTTGTTACCTTGAGCCCCTGCCCATCTAAGTACCAGTTAGCGCCGGTTGTCAAGATATGCACGTCGTCACCACCCACGCTGTTTTGGCGAACACCACCGCCTTCAAATCGCATAAACAGCTCCGTTGTATCCGTCATATAGGTACTCGCTTGGGCAACATAGCCAACCCAGTCTGCGTTTGGAATCGCCGCAGAAACGTTTTTCTGATTGTGTACAGTGCCAGAAAGAAAGAATGACATCCCATCAAAATTCATCGAAAGATCTGCTGTTACGCCATATTGGTCTTGCTTCCGCCCAGTATTGCCTGTGCGTTCGCCTTGTTGTCCATGAACAGCGACACCCACCATCGTTGCGTTTTGGCTGCCAATCGGTGAAGTGAATTGATTAAATTGACTCCAATCACCTTCAAGCAAGAATTCCGAACGCGCTGTGAATGACCATTCGGCATCTTGCGCAAGTCCTCCCCAAGGTGGTGTTGGGTTACTCCTCGCTGCCGGAATGCCGTTTGTTGGGTAGGAACCATTCGATGTGGATAGAAAAACACGCGTGCCTTCACGCGCCCATGTAAACTCTATACCTTGTGACCGTGCAAGACCAAGTCGATAGTCAATAAGGGATCGATCGACTGCCAGTTGGTACTTGTCAGAAACCAGCGATTCACGAGTAAATGGCAACATAAAAACACCCAATTTTGCTGACCATTCTTCGTTAAGTTTGAACTTTATCCATGAATCCCACAACCGAGCGCCGATTCGAAGAAGTGGCGCATTTGAAATCGCATTTGGGTCGAGATAGCCCCAGCCCGCTTGCACAAGGAATGTTGTGTCTTTATCAAAAATATGCCCGCCGATATCAAGACGTGTTCTTGTATTTTCAAGACCGCCTCGCCAGCGATCATCAAGCGAAACAAATCCATCTCGTTGATGGTTCATCAAATAGCGTTCTTGCATAAGGCCGCCAATGGTCAGTTTAAATCGACCGTCGCTACTTGCAAGAAAAAACCCGTTTGACCAACCACCAAGGACACCGTCACCCATAAGAGACGTCCGACTATCCGCATCGGCTAAGACGTTATGCACAAGCAATTGGATTTCGTCCGCGCGTTCTTCCGTCAACCAATCCTCATTTGATTCTGCCCGTAATTCATCAAGAGATTGGCGCATTTCATTCGTATGTTGCTGTACATCATCAAGGCGATTTCGGAGCAAGTCAAGTTGGTGCTGGACATCGTCAGCACGCACTGCCCCCACACATGCAAACATGACCAAGACAACTGCGGTATGGAACGCGATTATTCTTGGTGTAGTTATATGAATGCGTTGTTTCTTCATTACTTCTTTCCTTAAAACATCAACTGTAATTGGGTGCGAAAAACCATCTGATTTCGACGTTCTTGATCACCTATCCAGCCCGTTTCTGTATTCGCCATGAAATTACTTACTTCGCCAAAACTAAAGCCGAGGTCGGCAGTTATTTTCATGTCTTGCCCATCAATGTAGTGGTTCATGCCCACTGTTAAAATATCTAACTGGTCGCCACCGGCGCCTTGCTCATCAGGGCCTCCGCGTTCCCATCGCGCAAACAGTTCTGTTTGGTTCGTTACGTAGGTGCTTCCTTGCACAACTAAAGACAAAAAGTTGATTCGAGGCAACACTGGCGAAAAATCGATCAGCCGTTCATAGATGATGGATGCAAAAAGCGATGCCCCGTCATACTGCATCGTTATATCACCCGTGATTCCCCAAAAAACTACATCAGGAAACCCGCCGACTGGAACGGGTGTATCTCGTTCTGTATTCTGCCTATGACCAGCAAGACCGATCATGATGCCACGTCCACTTCCTGGGGGACTTGTAAATTGATTAAATTGATCCCAATCGCCAAGGAGTTTCCACTCGTGGCGCATGGTGACGGAATAGAGCGTATCTTTTTCTAAAGCAGGCCATGGAGCAACTGGATCAAACGCTCCCCAAAATGGTGCTTGGAAAATTGCAGGCGAGCCATTTGAAAGAGCAAGTGAAAACCGGCTGTCTTTTTGTTCCCAATCAAATTGCACTGCGGCCGCTCGTTCTAGGCCCATTCGGTATTCAATAACAGAAGGAAACACTGCCATTTGGTACGGCGCTTCAATCAATGCTTCTCGGGTGAAAGGCAACATGAACTGCCCTGCTTTTATGGACATTTCCGAATTCAAACGAAACTTCAGCCATGCATCCCACATGCGTGCTGTGAAGAACGACCCTTGCCCAGTTAAATTATAAGGATCAGCCCTTCCCCAACCCATTTCCATGTAGTACTCAAGTCCAGAACCAAATGCTGTTCCGCCAAAATTCAGTTGTGCCCGAGACATGCCAAAGCCCCAACGCCACTGGTCATAGTCACGACCGCCAACCGTGTTTACGCCCAGCCACCTAGACATTGTTTGGGATTGCACGAGCCCGCCGATGTTCAATCTAAATTGACCGTCTGCACTTGACAGATGAAAACCATCGGACCAGCCCATCATGACACCGTTGCCTCGTAAGTTGTTTCGCGCACTGCTGTCAGCGAGGACATCTTCTACAAGCAGCGCAATCGATGCCGCGCGTTCTTGGTTTAGCCATTCGTCATTAGTAACATTTGCTTTCGCTTCATCAAGTTCAAGGCGAACCGCGTTGTTTGCTGCTTCGGCGCTGTCGAGTTGGCTACGAAGTGCATCAAGTTGTGACTGGACTGTTGCAGGGTTTACATTGCCCGAACGGTTCGAGCTGAGTTGCTCGCTTGAATCAGCACAGACGACAGCGATGTTTGCAAACACTGTTAGTGTTGCAAATGAACGTGCAATCCATTGCTTCATCGTATGATCCATCCATAGACCTTTCTATTGCGGAGCATACCATAATGGCATCTATGAAGAATGGGTTTTGATTGCATGCGACGGCAAGAGGATGTCAGACACCCTGAAAATGCATGCATAAAAAAACAGGCCGACTCAAAGAGCCGGCCTGCGATTGTCTAACTAAAGACACTTCGAATGAACTTTAACTTAGAAGTAAAGTTGAATCTGTGAAGTGATAGTTGTTGTATCACCATTATCAGCATCGTTCATATGAAGTTCTGTTGTCCACTTAGCATTTTGACCTGCCCAGTAGTTGTTCACGCCGATTACCCATAGTGGATCATCGCGATCTGAGTCGTCCATGTACTGAACGTAAGCTTCCCAGTCTGCATCAAGATACATACCGTATGCAACATAAGTTGTGTCGCTGTCTTCGCCATCGTCATCGCTGTCTTCAGTGTATGCGAAGTAAAGGTTTGAACCACCAAATTGCATTTGGCCATCAAGAGTCCATGTTGAATCTCCGTCTTCAGCACCATCTGAATTTGTTGTCATGTATGAGAAACCGAGTAAAGTTCCTGCTGCACCGCCGTCAGCACTGGTGAATTGGTCAAATTGACCCCAGTTACCTTCAACCATATATTCAAGACGACCATTGAAGTCGTATTGACTATCGTTACCTGCACCGTCACCGTCGTTGTTAAATATCTGTAACCATGCACGCATGTCATCGCTAGCGTAGCCAAGTGTAGCACCATTTTCAACATCATAAACTTCATCGTTAATGCCAAGTTGGTTTTGATCATCAATTAATGCAATACGAGATGAAGCAACTTTTTGTGTACCCAT
>CEOP01101721.1_pt1 | contig 10689 bp, 2 predicted proteins | sample 361301 | NCBI WGS metagenome assembly CEOP01 (sample SAMEA2619548, study PRJEB7988) | marine metagenome | biome: marine biome (ENVO:00000447); feature: deep chlorophyll maximum layer (ENVO:xxxxxxxx); material: "saline water (ENVO:00002010), including plankton (ENVO:xxxxxxxx)" | depth 55 m
TGATCATTCGGAATATCATGCAGATCTACAATTTCAGGAGGACCTGCGTATCCCTCTTCATACAAGTTAAAATCAAATACCACATTGTTACCAGAGATCTCAAACGCATTATGTAGCCATATACTGCTGTATCCAGGAGCATTGGCATAGACATTATATATACCATCAATCAGATCAGCATAGAAGAAACCATTCTCATCTACATTGACATAAACCTGGTAGTAGTCATTGGTGATGTACATATACGCTGGCATATCAGGTTCTTCCTGACCAACATACGTGATCACACCCTGTACAGATCCATCAAATTCAGAGATGAACTGCATTTCAATTTGACCGACGTTTGTATGATCGTAAACCTCTACGTCATATGTGTAAACATTCAAATGCCCATAAAAATAGAATCTCAAATCATACACACCGTATGCAACCTCTTCAAAGAAATCACCATTCTCATTTGTGTAAACAGAGTGCCAATAGTTTGTATCAGAAACTCCGGTGATCTGCACCTGAGCACCAACAATTGGGTTACCATCAGCATCAACCACACTACCTGATAACTCAAAACGTTGATTCACAATTGCATAATAACTGATATCTGCCCCATAAGTATTGTACTCTTCTACATAAATATGGTGATAATCATAGGTGTACATGCCCGGCATATCTGGAACAGATACGTAATAGAAATCACCAGCTGGAACCTCAAGATTGTAATTACCAACATCATCGGTATATACAACATAGTAGTTGTTCTCACTATAGACCTCTACAGGAACATTCGCAAAATCTGCCATATACCAGTACTGCATATCCTCGTCATACATTTCACCCATGATATGACCCTCTATTACACCAGAAGCAACAAAATTAAGGCCAACATGAGATTCAACCTCATCTATATAGACCGAACCATTACTCCAATCATTCTGATTGTATGATAAACCAATATTAACATGATGTGTACCATTAGGCACTGTTCCGGTAACCTCAATGTGGTGCCACTGACCTGCATCAAACGTACCGTCAAATGGATTAGAATAATCTGAATCGATCATATAACCATTCTCATCCCAGTAAGATATGAATAAATAGGCTTTGTTCGTGCCCAAATGAGCAGATGAATCAAGAGTACCGATCCAATCATCTGGATGTGACATCATCTTCGCACTAGCATGTATAACCCCACCTTCATCAACATAATCAACATGGCTCTGATAGATATCCGTCCAATTGAATCCATAACTATGGTATCCACCCCACATCTTCAATGAGTAGTGACCATCATAGGCCTCAAGCGTAGCATTATTCGGCGAAGTATAAATACCCGCGCCAGTACTATCAACCGCCCAATTCGAAGCTTCAACAGGGTATACGTTCCAGCTCATCATGCCCTCAGTCTCAAAACCACCATTGTTAATCAAATTAACCGGAGGCCCTGGTGGTGGCGGTAAAAGCTGAATGTCATGGTTAAACAGATAAGCACCTAGTTCATCATCATACTGATCTGAGAAAACATATATTGTTGTATCATAGTCACCAAATTCATCTGTGTAAAAATTAATATCTGACTCTGCGCCATTAATACCCCAGTATTCGTAATAACCATTTGAATCGGTTGATGTATAGCTCCAATCATTAAAGCTAGCATCACCTATTGAAATAACATTTGAATACTCTAGCCATTGATCTGCAATTATCTCACCCATTGGATCAAACATATGCCCGTGAACCATAGTATTGTATTCTAAAACGGAAACAGGAATGTAAACGCCCTCTGGAGGAACATTGTAATAGTAGTAAGAGCTACTCCAAGAGCCCGAATCATCGTAATACTCACTATCATAATAAAACAAAGGACGTAGTCTAGGATTAGAACCAAATCCTTCATTAGAGCTAAATATATTTGCGTATGTATTCTCATTTATATTTACACCAATATTATAGTAACCATCAAGATTTGTTATACCATGACGAAGCTCACCATCATCATAATCATAAACAGTAAACATTAATCCAGGAACTACCTCTGTAGAATCATGTGCCATTGAAGCATGACCAGATATCCTCTGTGTAGACTCACTATATGGAGTAACCGGCTGAACGCTCGTAATAGTATTACTAGTATCAAGTGCGACATAGAAATATGTAGCACCTTGAACCAAGAGATTTTCATTGCCTGGATCTTGCGCAAGAGCGAACTGCTCATAGATACCAACCTCCGGGTTTTGATCAAGAGGACCATTATCGAGTATCGGCACAACCTCATTACCATCATTATTCCAGTTTTCATTCAAAATATTCTGGTCATCCATATCTAACACACCATTAAAGTTAGAGTCGAAATAGACTGTAGCAAGACCCATATATGGACCTGGAGCGCTCATATCAAAAACAGCTCGGAAAAACAAACCATCATAGATATCCAACATTGGAAGAGTACCAACTGTGTCCCCCGCGAATAATGAGTTTACATTTATTACATCTATGGAATAGTTAGTAAGCACAGGCTCTTCCATCGACGGCGCATCAACAGCAATCCTGGAATAAGAAAATCCACCACCATTGTTACCATTTGTCCACGAATGAAAAACCACATCGAAAAACTCATCTGTATCCATCAAGTACATTGACATTGTCATACCCGCTATATAATTAAACCCACCAATCTCAGAATCAACAACATCTTTTAAAGAAGAATAATTATAAAATGACTGCGACTCTGTCGTCCCCATAGCCCACATTGTTAATGCTGGAGAGCTACCAGAATGAGAATTCTCAATCGCTGCATTATACAGCCAACCCTGGTCACCTCTTGTGATCCAGACCTCATCTGTTATTCGGTCTTGATTCTCTTCTAAATTTGGATCTGCGAAATTCTCTTTTGTGAACGTAACATAATCATCAGAATCATCGTCATAGTCATACCAATCACAGCCATTCCAATTATCAAAGTTCCATATGTCAGTTATCTCTACATCTTCATCACCTACAGATAAGAGGTAAAACTCTTCCTCCCAATCAGCAGGATCCCAGTATCTGGTTTCCATTCCAAAAGCGTCATTGTAATTCGTACACTCGCCCTCAAAATACTCACCTTGCCATATCGACTGTCCTTCCTCCTCATAATGATATGTCCAATAATAACTGAAAAGCGAATCCGGAAAACCTCCAGGAATTTCTGCTAAATAAATCAAGAAATCTTCGTCAGAATCGACAACCTGAGCAGGATATATCTCAACTTCATTATTATCTAAGAAATTATGTACGCTCATTTGCATATTACCATCCATAATAAAAGCATACGCAGAGTCAATGTCAGACATAAATCCGGCAAAAATGAGGTAATCTGCCCATGCACTTATTAATGAATCTTCCACTACGTGAACCATTGCAAGATTGTTACAATCTACAAGCTCACATGGATCAGGATCAGGACAATCGCCCCAAGCTACAACAGGCACCTCATACCAATCATCTGAATAAAGCTCTGGAACATTAATGAACCTATGATATTCCACCGCATCTGGGGAATTTGGCACACCACATTCAGCAGGTACTGTTTCCTCATCGGTCCAGTCTATTCCATTATCATAACAATGAAATTTATACTCATAGTAACCAGGCTCTAATAATAGATCAACAGAGAACTCGTTCCAGTAAGGGTCATAGGTCATCTCATACATCGTATCACCTTCAGGATTCCACTCATTAAATGTACCTGAGACCCAAGGATTACCACCACAAGGTACATCTTCTGCATCTAGCCAGAATGTGACCATTGTTTCCTCACCATGGTAGACAAGATCAGCTCTCTGAGTACTGCCAAGCCCAACATAATCTTCGTGTCCATTATAACCCTCATACTGCAAGCCACCAAAGATATACAAACCACCATTGTCCATAAAAACAGAACCCGAGTGTCTACGCCCAGCCATGTTATCGGCCTGCAACACCTTAGTCTCATATGTCTCAGGGTCGAATGAAGAAACATACTCAATATTATGGTAATCACCTGTTACAATAATTTTATGATTCCAATGATCATATGCAACAGCATGCGAAGAAGACGGATACGGAGCATCTGCTATAGCGCTCCAGGTATCTGTATATATGTCATAGGCATATATCGTGGAATTTGCTTCACCGGTATATCCGCCAAAACTGTATATCACTCCATCAACAGCGACACCCTCAACACTACCATACGCAACCGGCATAGGAGCTAACTCTGCCCAAGTATTATTATGTGGTACATATCTAAATAGCTTATTAGACGCATCACCGGATCGATCAGACCCGCCCCATACATAAACCGTGTCATTCCAGACAACACTCCCTGCATAAGTCACCGGGTGAGGCATCATTGAAACATCAGACACCTGACCCAAAGAGTCTATTGCCTGAACAGTTGCGAATATTGTATCACTATCTGTCTCCTCAATATACGTCCTCCCGCCAAAAACATACACATACCCATCTACGTACTGAGCATCGGTGTAAACCCTTGGAAGCAATCCATCGGCAAAGATCTCCCAATTATTTGTATACGGATTATAACGCTCAACTTCACCGGTCTGAGCCCAGATTGGTTCATCATCACCACTGCTAAACCATGCTTCACCAGAGGCAGCGTAGGCATACATTCCATCCGTGGTATATCCAAACCCATACCTAGCGATATTCATATCAGCAACATCTTCAAAGTATGCAATTCCTTGATAATTAACATTATCACACTCACTGAAATTTTGCTGACCAATATTAAGCGAAACACCAGAATCACATGATGGGTAAGGCTTACAAAAATAATTCCCATAAAGAATTATATCAATCTGCCCACCTTCAGGAACGTTCTGCATACCACAAAGACCCTCAGGAAGAACACCAGTTAAATTATTATCATCAATTTTCAAGAACTGTATGTTTGAAGTGACAAGAGTAGCAGGTATGTTGCCAGTTAGATCATTATTGTCAAGTCGAACGCTAGTCAAATTTGGCATCTCAAACAACTCAGGAGGAACATGCCCTGATAAGTTATTATGGTCAAGACGCAGCTCATTTAAATTGCCTAGACCCATTATCCACATTGGGATCGGCCCGGTCAGATTACCATAGCGAATACGTAAAGATTCAAGATTAACTAACTGAGAGATCTCATAAGGGATTTCACCTTCTTGCTCGTACAGACTAATGCTTGTGGTTGTTGCGATATCATAGCACTCGTCCCATACCTCAACCTCACCATCAGCACAATTATTAGGCTCCTCCTCAGGAAACAATTGCTCATATCTAAAAGCTACCCAGTTATCATCCAAATTATAATCCTCAAGCTCAACCTTAAATGTATTTTGCTCTTCTGTCATTACAAGATAAACCACATTCTCACTCCACGCACCTGGCTGACACTCACCAGCAGAGTCCTGAGAGTTACACCACATCATCCCACCTTCTTGAGTTTCATAGGATACGTCATCCCAGTTTAGCTCAAAGGCCTTCCAATGTGAGTTAATAGTAGGACAGTCAGGAGTAGTTAAGTAAACATTCCCAGTACCTTCATCTAATTTCCAAACCATGTCATATATATATGTACCACCATCATGAGTATCACAACCATCGCCTGTGGTTGTACTTTCAGTTTCTAGGTCATAGTGTGTATAAAAATCGATTTCATCTGACTCTTCACCATATTCATCACCATCAAATGGGTTATCACAAGTACCCCAGTAATTAAATTCCCAAAGAGCAGTTGGCTCTTCAAAGCCCGCTTCAATCTCTGCCAACTCAACTACATAATCCTCTGGATCCCAATAACGCATCGCAATGGAATCTCCCTCTGAATTAACATAAGGATGAGCACAATCGCTGCTCCAACCACTACTAAAAAGGACAGCACCTTCACCATAGATATCATAATCCAAGATAGTTCCATCATCATCAATATTGTTAGGCATACTAAAAAACCACTCGTATGAGACACCCTCTTCTACAGGAACACCAAACGGATATTCCGCTAGAAAAATAAAAGCACTGTCTTCAACAGAAGAAACCTGCGGAAGAAAAATTGCATGCGTCGAATCTCCACCAGGCCACATTCCATTCACGCCCATTCCTAAATAACCCATTTCAATATAAGACGCTATTGAATCCAGTGGCATCTCAAGTTCCTCAGTAAATAAATGGACTGGGAAAGCACCAACAAAATGGAGATTTTCACAGTTTGTAATTTCACAGACCCAATCATCATTCTCTTCACGTACCTCACATCCCTGTCCAAATACAAATATTGGTAGCTCAATGTCATAATCCTCGATATAAAAACCATAGTTGTTTGAATTATCATCATTCTCCTGATAGAAATCACAATCTTCGCCAAGAGCAGCACCAGACTCGGGAGATCCCCAACCATCAACTGTATATTTATACTCAACATGACCACCATTCAAATGAAAATCCACTGTTGTACGATACACACCATTTTCTTCATAATCAAAAAGAGGATAACCTTTACCGCTCCATCCATCAAAGGTACCAGTCACCCACACCGTATCAGCCGGGACGCCTGATTCCCAAGAAAATTCACTCATATCGACACCAAAATCAACAGCAACAAAACTCGGTTCTGGAAGATCCCAACAAAGACCGTCACCATCACCACAATACCCAAAACAATTACTAACGGTGATGTCTTCTTCACCCCACTCTAAAAATCTATCACTATAGTTAAATGGGTCAGAGCAACCCTGCGCTGCGATATTTTCCTTATGATCCCACCAGTCACCATTCACATATGTATAATGCGAACCTGAATTAGCAGGGACAGTTATCGTTGTTCTATAAACATTGTCACCAACGTGCTCCATTTGGTTATCATTGTAACTACCAAAAGCAGAACCACCTGCAACAAAAACACCCTGCTCACTAATAACCACGTCATAAGGCATTCCAACCTGGAACGTAATATCGATCGTATTATAAGAAGCACAATCTACACACGCGCCATAACACACCGGATCCAGAACAATATCCTCTGAACCAACATCAATGAAACGATCGTTATACTGACCATCTGCACAACCACCATCGATGAGCCCATCTTGAGGCTCAAAACCACCCCAGTCACCACCATCGGTAGATGCACGATTTCTAAATTTATAATAAACTCTCTCTCCAATTGGAAGAGAAGCTGTAACCGTCCAAATGCCGTTACCATTATCCTCCATTGCAAGACCTGCATTCGCAAAAATAGCTCCACCGGCTATATAAACACCGGTCGGATCCACTTCTTCAAATGACATATCTACGGCAAAAGTAACATCAGAATGAGTTTCAAGATTCTCACTAACAAAGCTAAAGGTCCATACTCCACCACCAACATTTACACTAACCACCATCGCACTATCTTCAACTAAACTAACAATTTGATATTCAACAGAATCAGGGGCCCCTTCAGGAGAGGAAAGCTCGAGGCCATTTGTGGCTTTCGCGATACCAAGAAAAGAACCAACACCTTCGATACGAATCGTATCTTCACTAGATGAGGTGTATGACCAGGCACCAGGGTTTTGCCCATTATGTGGAGCAATCGGAGCCGCACATCCTTCTTCAACACCTTGCCAACCTTCAACCCAGGTCGCATCTTCTAATTCATTTTTAAAAGTTCCATCCGCCTCAAAGACATATACATCATCAAATAAACATTCTCTACTATCAACATCTTCAGCCGAACTAGCCCACCAAACTGCAGATCCGTCCGCCGGTCCATAACTAAGCGCACCCGCAGAAGGGGCGAGAAGCCATCTGCCAACTATCGCTGGCTCTTCTGGCTCATTATTCATAACATGAGAACCAAGATTGGTCCAAGTATCCTGGCCTAAAACTATCCACTCTGAACTCACCTCATCAGTTCCAGCAGAGGTTACCCAGTCTGTGTTGCCATTTGTGACACTTGCCTTTCTAACTAAGGTGTGGTTTGCTGTTGCATTGGAAATTCCTGCAACGTGCCATCCACTCCCAGGATCACTTCCTTCTGTGCCGACAGCATCAATAATAACACCATTATAAGCAAGGCCGACGGCATCATCTCCATTAAAATTGGATGCTTGTGTACCAGTTATATCAGCCTCAGCCAGGATAGCAGCATCTGAAGAAGAGTTACATAAAATAAAAACGTCACCGGCAGCAAGGGTGCCAGAAAGATCAGCATTGTTACCTTGACCTTCTGCCCAGTCTCCACCATTGGCAATTTTCCAGATTGCGTACCCGCTCAAATCAACGTCCTGACCCGTACCATTATAGATCTCTATATATTTGTTATTGCCAGAGCCTTCACCGTATTCACTAATAAATAACTGTGGAACCTCTGGCTCTGTATTCTGGCCACCAAAACTAAAAAGCGTACACGAACCAGTACCATCATCATCCTCACTAGGGAAAGTAAAATTCCAATGAAACCCTTCTTCGGTGAACGTAACCGGACCACAATCAGGTTCTTCTCCTTCTGAAAAACCCATACAAATCTGACCATCTTCAAAAGTATACGCATCATCAACCTCATCCTGAACCTCACAAATGTTTCCATTTATAGTACCCTCAAACATTGGACAATACATGCTAAGTACAGTAGACTCATCCATTCCAAGGCATAATCCATCAGAGTCAATCTCTGCCCCAAATAGACCGCAAAGACTTTCAAACGTCCAAACACCTGAAGTAACAACGTGAATACTATCTTCTGTGATAGTTGCCTCCATATCATAATCAACAAATGGCTCGCCAGCACACTCAAGATTTTGGAAACTCTGAAGTTGTCCCGAATGATCACCTTCAATGCTCTGCGAAGTCGCAACTGTCGCACCAAAAATTAAAACAGCAGCGAATGATCTCGCTGCAAACCAAAATTTATTTTCTAATATATTTTTCATCTTCTATATACCCCTAATCTTTACCGTTTTCTGTTGGAAATTTTATCGCTCTTTTACCATCCTCAGATTCAATGGTCCTTACGGTATATTTACTACGTAGTCCTTGAGTAATTTTTTTGAAAAAACTTACTTTCGTATCTTCTTTAACCTGAGCCTTCATCTGATTCTCTATAGACATTTTTTCAAAGTTTGGATTTACAGCTCTTGAACTTTCAGCTTTTGGCATTTTATGCTTACTTAAAATATACTGCGCGCGAGTCCTTTCCATTTTGTCTTTATTGATACGAATATTATTTATCTTATTAATATCAATCGGCGCAATTGACTGATTAAGACTAGGCGTGCTTGAGGTCTGCCCCTCTTCAAGTTGCACGACCTGCGATCTATTTGTTGTTGTTTCACTTTCTTTATTGTCAATTGAAAACCCAAATGATATGATCATTAGAATAGACAAAAGTTTAGCTGTGCGATTCATTTCGACTCCTTTAATATGTATAAATATATTTTACTTAGTTAATTATAAAATCTTGGTATGTGCAACAAATGTGACAACAAATATAAAATACTCGGATTTTATTGTCAATAAATTGTATGAAATATAACCTTAAATTTTTTTTACAATACCCTTTGAAAAAACTACTGCAAGGAATATCAAAAATAAACTAATTTCGACTATGCGGTCGAAATTCAAACTAACACCCTTAAACCATGTCAGTTTCTAATAGACAACTTGAAGAAAGAGAAATGCGTAAACAGCGCATCCTTGATGGCGCTCTTGAAGTGTTTAAATCAAATGGCCTGGAGGGTGCAACAATGGATGAGATCGCACAAAAATCTGGCTTTGGAAAGGCCACTCTCTACTATTATTTTAAATCTAAAGAAGATGTTTTCTCCGCTATATTGGTAGATGGCTGGGTAAAGACCTGGGAATCACTAGAGCCTGTGATTGCAAATCAGAGTGGTCCTAGAAATACATTTATAAGTCTAATGATAAGAATAGCCGAAATTGCACAAGAAAGACCGGGCTTATTTGAATTTTTATTTAACGCACCCAAAACCATTACCCTAGAAAAGCAACCATGGAAAGAGTACCAACACCGGCTCTATGGTGTAATACGCGGACTATTAGAGGATGGAGTCAAAGCAGGTGAATTTCCAAAGATCAATCCTGACCTTATGTTTAAAGCTCTGGGTGGCTTATTTATGGGTCTCGTTTTTATGGGCAACAAAAAAGAACCTGTATCTGAAAAAGACGTCGAAAAGCTATTAAACAAGCTGATCACAGACCCGAGTTATTCCAACTAAACATAATATTTAATAAAACACCAAATGAATTTTATGCCAAGCAGGACCACTCTTGTTTTAATTTTTTTAATATCAACTCTAAAAGCAGATATTATTATTAGCGGTACTATTAAAGATTCAAAAAGTGGTGAGCCAGTGCCTATGGTAAATATCTTTGATGAAATTTCAGAAACAGGCACGACCTCGAATGAAAAAGGTTTTTTTAAACTTTCAGTTATTGATCAGTCAAGATTAGAGGTTTCAATCAAGCACATCGCTTACAATAATCATTTTCAAATATTCAATAATAGTGATACTAGTGTTTCTATTTTAATGGAAGAGACACTACTACAAATGAATGATGTCGTAGTAACTAGCACAAGGACGGAATATCTATTACGAGATGTTCCTATTGCGACAGAGGTTATCAGCTCAAAAGAGATTAATGAATCTGGGGCAATTACAGTTGGTGAGCTTATAT
>CEOP01096296.1_pt1 | contig 10687 bp, 19 predicted proteins | sample 361301 | NCBI WGS metagenome assembly CEOP01 (sample SAMEA2619548, study PRJEB7988) | marine metagenome | biome: marine biome (ENVO:00000447); feature: deep chlorophyll maximum layer (ENVO:xxxxxxxx); material: "saline water (ENVO:00002010), including plankton (ENVO:xxxxxxxx)" | depth 55 m
GAAAGCATGGCACTAAAGTCGTACAAACCAACGACGCCTGGCCAGCGCGGGCTGGTACTGATCGACCGTTCGGAGCTTTGGAAGGGTCGTCCTGTTAAATCCTTAACTGAGGGTTTGACAAAATCGGGCGGTCGAAACAATACCGGACGGATAACATCTCGACGCAGGGGCGGTGGAGCTAAAAGGCTCTACAGGATAGTAGATTTCAAGCGTAATAAAACGAATGTATCTGCAACAGTAGAACGAATCGAGTATGATCCCAATAGAACTGCTTTTATTGCACTCATAAATTACGATGACGGTGAAAAAGCTTATATTTTAGCGCCTCAACGGTTGGCTATTGGAGATAAAGTTATTTCTGCTGATAAGGCAGACATTAAACCTGGAAATGCTATGCCGTTTTCTGGGATGCCAATAGGAACAATCATTCACAACATAGAGCTAAAGCCTGGTAAAGGTGGTCAGATCGCGAGAGCTGCTGGTACATACGCACAGTTTGTTGGTCGAGATGGAGGGTATGCCCAGATTCGACTGAGCTCTGGTGAACTTCGGATGGTGCGTCAAGAATGCATAGCAACAATTGGTGCTGTTTCTAACCCCGACAATTCAAACCAAAACTTTGGTAAAGCTGGCCGAATGCGGCATAAAGGGATACGGCCATCGGTGCGTGGTGTCGTTATGAACCCAATTGATCACCCTCATGGCGGTGGTGAAGGTAGAACCTCAGGTGGCCGGCATCCGGTTACTCCTTGGGGGAAGCCTACAAAAGGTAAGAAAACAAGAAACAAAAACAAAGCGTCACAAAAGCTTATTATTCGCTCGCGTCACGCCAAAAAGAAAGGGCGTTAATTATGGGTCGCTCTGTTTGGAAAGGTCCTTTTGTGGATGCTTATGTGCTTAAAAAAGCTGAAGCAGCTCGTGAAAGCGGCCGTAATGAGGTTATAAAAATATGGTCACGTCGGTCGACAATATTACCTCAATTTGTCGGGTTAACTTTCGGTGTATACAACGGACGCAAGCATATCCCTGTGTCAGTCTCCGAAGACATGATTGGTCAAAAGTTCGGTGAGTACTCTCCAACTAGAACTTACTACGGCCATGGAGCTGATAAGAAAGCGAAGAGGAAATAGTTATTATGGGAAAAGATGCTAATCCTCGTAGAGTTGCAGAGAACGAAGCTATGGCAAAGTTGCGCATGCTTCGAACTAGCCCACAAAAGCTAAACTTAGTAGCGGCTATGATCAGAGGGAAAAAAGTTGATAAAGCGCTAACAGACTTAGCTTTCAGCAAAAAAAGAATAGCTGCAGACGTTAAAAAATGTTTGCAATCAGCCATTGCTAACGCTGAAAACAATCATAACCTCGATGTGGATGAATTAATTGTTGCTGAGGCTTATGTGGGTAAGAATTTAATTATGAAGCGTGGTCGACCACGCGCACGTGGTCGTTTTGGCCGCATCATTAAGCCATTTTCAGAACTCACTATAAAAGTTCGACAGACAGAGGAGCAAGCCTAATGGGTCAGAAAGTAAATCCAATCGGGATGCGTCTTCAGGTAAATCGCACATGGGACAGTAGATGGTACGCTGATACAAAAGACTATGGTGATCTTCTTATGGAAGATTTGCGTATGAGAGAATTCATTAAGAAAGACTGCGCGCAAGCTGGTGTTTCAAAAGTAATAATTGAGCGTCCTCACAAGAAGTGTCGCGTAACCATTCATACAGCTCGTCCAGGGGTAATTATCGGAAAAAAAGGTGCGGATATAGAAACTTTGCGTAAGAAACTCGCGAATATGACTGTTTCAGAATTGCATTTAAATATTATTGAAGTTCGTAAGCCAGAATTGGATGCTCAGTTGGTTGGGGAAAGTATAGCCCAACAGTTGGAACGCCGTGTGTCTTTTAGACGGGCGATGAAACGCGCCGTTCAAAATGCTATGCGAATGGGTGCTTTGGGAATTCGTGTGAATGTTGCAGGCCGACTTGGCGGTGCCGAAATTGCTCGAACAGAGTGGTACCGAGAGGGTAGAGTACCTCTTCATACACTTCGCGCAGATATTGATTATTCAAACGTTGAAGCCATGACGCCCTATGGAATAATTGGTATCAAAGTCTGGATTTTCAAAGGTGAGATTATGGAACACGACCCACAAGCTCGTGATAGGCGCTCCCAAGAGTTACAAGACGGTCCTGCACCCCGTGGTGTTGCGGGCAATAGACGGTAAGAGGTGGAATAATGCTACAACCAAAACGTACAAAATTCCGCAAGCTTCACAAAGGTCGCATAAGGGGCTTCGCAAAAGGTGGTTCGGATTTAAATTTTGGCACTTACGGCTTAAAAGCTGCTACTCCTGAACGAGTTACTGCTAGACAGATAGAGGCTGCCCGGCGTGCCATGACCCGTCACATGAAACGACAGGGTAGAGTTTGGATACGAATCTTTCCAGACACTCCTGTTACATCAAAGCCAGTAGAGGTTCGTATGGGTAAGGGTAAAGGTTCAGTTGATTTCTGGGCTTGTAAAGTAAAGCCAGGACGAATGATGTTTGAAATAGATGGCGTGAATGATGACATCGCGCGTGAAGCTTTGCGCCTAGCAGCTATGAAACTTCCGGTTAAAACGCGTATCGTGGTACGTGAAGACTGGTAGTTAATTCAAATTTTTAATACATTAGCCCCCAAATCTTTGGGGGCTTTTTTGTTTACCAACTATAGTTAAAGCTAATGGATATTCGCTCTTGTGAAGACGTATTCGTGGGCACTTCGTGGCGCAACCAGCTTTCCCAAAGCAAAATTTCCCCAACTGAAGGATTTATGTAGATGAATGGTTTTAGATATTCCTTTGCGCTACTAAGCCTCGCAGGTGCCGCCATCATCATTGGGTGTCTAGGATCTTCAAATTTAATAGCGCTAGTTTTAGGTGGCATGGAGATGTAAATTGTTCCTGAGATTACAGAGTTTGGATGGATGTGTGCTGAATGATTACCGTCCTCAGCCAATATATTGATCCAAATGTCTTCTAATTTTAAATCGCGCCCTTCTAAATCAAAGTCTAGTTCGCTGGAAAATCGATTTATGTGCAGGTCTAAAAGGTTTTTTAATTCCTCAAAAATTGGTGAGCGCCAAGTTAGGTCATTCAAAGAAGCGTAACTTGTGTATCCCGGGTAGTTGTTTTCTTCAGACCACTTTTGTCCCGCCTCGTCGTCTTGAGCGATTGACCAGCAGGATTTTTCAAGTTCCAGCATATCAATTTTTCCAACCTCTGATAACTTTGCTTGGTATAAGGGTGTGCTAAATAACAGTTTTGTTTTACTCATAATAATCTTTATCTATAAACCTAAATATGCTTTCAAAATAAATCTAAGCTAAGTCTTGCGTATCATCAATGATTTGCTTATACAGCGGCATTCTTAGTGTGCGATCGCAGAATCGTAAGTAAAATTTGTCCACTAGGTAAAAGGTGACCCTAACAGGGGCCTTCTAGTGTTAGAAAGGTAAGTGGCCATGAAAGCCGGTGAACTGCGTGAAAAAACGCCAGATCAACTTCGTGAAGAGCTAGCATCTTTAAAAAAAGAGTCCTTCAATCTTCGTTTTCAGCAGGCAACTGGCCAGTTGGAAAATACCTCGCGTATGCGGAGTGCAAAACGTGAAGCTGCAAGAGTATTGACGATATTGAACGAAAAATCCAAGGCTAGTGAGTAGGGGAGCGAAGAATGCCAAAACGAATTCTTCAAGGTGTGGTTACTTCTGATAAAAACGACCAAACAATTACTGTATCTGTTGAAAGGCGGTTTAAGCACCCGGTTCTTCAGAAAACTATTCGGAAATCAAAGAAATACAGAGCACACGATGAGAAAAACTCATTCAAAGCGGGTGACTCGGTTAGAATAATCGAGTGCGCGCCAAAGTCGAAAACAAAACGATGGGAGGTTTTGGAGGCCTAATCTTCCAGTAAACCTTTTTAAAGTGAAACCCTGGGGCACAAATCAACTACCCCAAAGGTCAGGAGAAAATAAATGATCCAGATGCAAACTAACCTGGATGTTGCTGATAACTCAGGCGCTCGCAGAGTTCAGTGTATTAAAGTTCTAGGTGGATCTAAGCGCAAATATGCATCCGTAGGCGACGTTATCGTTGTTTCAGTAAAGGAAGCAATTCCTCGCGGTAGAGTTAAAAAAGGCGATGTAAGAAAAGCCGTTGTCGTTCGCACAGCAAAAGAGGTTCGTCGGGATGATGGAACGGCTATTCGTTTTGATAGTAATGCGGCGGTTATTCTGAGTAATTCAGGCGAGCCAATTGGTACTCGAATTTTCGGTCCTGTTGTCCGTGAACTGCGTGCCAAAAATTTTATGAAGATAATTTCTCTTGCTCCGGAGGTGCTATAATGGCGGCAAAGCTTCGAAAAGGTGATAAAGTCGTTGTCCTTGCTGGAAAGGACAAAGGGAAAGAGGGAACGATTTCGTCTGTGGACCCAAAGTCAAACAAGGCTGTGGTCGACGGAATTAATATGGCGATCCGTCACACGCGTCAGAGCCAAGCATCTCAAGGCGGGCGTTTACCAAAAGCAATGCCGATAGAATTGTCAAACCTTTCGTTTGTCGATGCAAATGGAAAGCCTACCAGAGTTGGTTTCAAAATTGATAAAGATAAAAAAGTCCGAGTGGCTAAATCTACAGGGGATGTAATCGATGCTTGATACCGAAAACTACATGCCACGTCTTCGTGCTGATTATGATGATCGCATAAAAGCAGCTATGATTGAAGAGTTTGGATATAAAAATGAAATGATGGTGCCACGCCTAGATAAAATAGTTCTTAATATAGGTTGTGGTGCTGAAGCGGTTAAAGACAGCAAAAAAGCTAAGTCGGCTCAATCTGATTTATCCGCTATAGCTGGTCAAAACGCAGTTATTACGAAAGCCAAGAAATCAATTGCTGGTTTTCGTGTAAGAGAGGGGATGCCGTTAGGGGCAAAAGCTACTTTGCGTGGTGCTAGAATGTACGAATTTTTGGATAGACTGATTACGATAGCTATGCCTCGGATCCGTGACTTTAGAGGTGTTTCTTCAAAGTCGTTTGATGGTCGCGGTAATTACGCCTTGGGAATAAAAGAGCATATCGTCTTTCCTGAAATTGACTTTGATAAGATTGATGAGCCGTGGGGAATGGATATCGTGATAACAACCACCGCAAGTACAGATGCAGAAGCCAAGGCTTTGTTGACTTATTTCAACATGCCGTTCAACAGCTAATCGCGGAAAGGATTGAGAGATGGCTAAAAAAGCAATGATCGAACGCGAAAAAAAGCGTGAACGCCTTGTAAAAAGATTTGCAGCAAAGAGAGCTGAATTGAAAAAGATTGCAAAAGATGAGTCCCTTCCTATGGAAGAACGTTTCAAAGCTAGATTACAATTAGCTAAATTACCGAGAAACTCTGCTGCAAATCGAATGCACAACCGGTGCCAATTAACAGGTAGACCTCACGGCTATTACAGAAAGCTTAAAGTTTCTCGTATTGCTCTTCGTGAGTTGGGTTCATCGGGTTTAATACCTGGTTTAGTTAAGTCTAGTTGGTAAGGGAGAAAAGATATGAATGATCCTATCGGCGATATGCTTACTCGTATCCGAAACGCTCAGATGCGGGGGAAATCGACAGTGTCTACACCTGCATCAAAATTGCGGGTATGGGTATTAGATGTTTTGGCTGACGAAGGCTATATCCGTGGTTACGAAAAAACTTCCTCTGATGATGGACACGGGGCTATTGAAATAAGTTTGAAATATTTTGACGGTATTCCAGTAATTAGAGAGCTTAAGCGTATATCCAAGCCAGGGCGGCGAGTATATCTTGGTGTTAAAGATATTCCTCAAGTACGTCAGGGATTAGGCGTTTCAATAGTTTCTACGCCACAGGGCGTAATGTCAGATGCAAATGCTCGTGCCAAAAATGTTGGTGGCGAAGTAATCTGCACGGTATTTTAAGAGGGGGATGACTGATGTCTAGAATTGGTAAAAAACCCGTAGAGTTACCGTCTGGTGTAAGCGCCTCGGTGTCTGGTCAAACGATCGAGGTGAAGGGGCCCAAAGGTGTGCTGGAATTTAGTGCAACTGACGACGTTACAATATCAATGGCAGAGAACTCTATAGCTGTAGAACCCCGGGGGCAGTCCAAGCGTGCTCGGCAGCAATGGGGTATGAGCCGTACCATGGTTGCTAATATGGTCAAAGGTGTGTCTGAAGGCTTTAAAAAAGAGCTAGAGATAAATGGTGTTGGTTACAGAGCTCAATTGCAAGGTAATAGTTTGAAGTTAAATCTGGGTTTGTCACATGACGTTGATTTCCCAATCCCATCAGATGTTACGGTGTCTGCACCTAAGCCTACTCAAATAATTATCGAAGGCATTGATCCTCAGAGAGTTGGGCAGGTCGCTGCTAACATTCGTGAATGGAGAAAGCCAGAACCTTATAAAGGTAAAGGTATAAAATACATTGACGAGTATATTTTCCGCAAAGAAGGCAAGAAGAAGTAAGGACGTAAAATAATGGCAAATAGCAAAAGACATTTGTTCTTGAAGCGCCGAATGCGCGTTCGGAACAAGCTTCGAAAAGTAAACGCTGGACGAGTAAGGTTGTCTGTACACCGCAGCAACAAAAACATTAGCTGTCAGCTCATTGATGATGTTAAAGGCCTTACTCTGGCAGCAGCATCATCTATGGAAAACGATTTGGGTGTTGTTGGTAAAAATAATATTGAAGCGTGTACCAAAGTTGGAGTTGAGCTTGCTAAGAGAGCGAAGTCTGCAGGTATTTCTGAATGTTATTTCGATCGTGGTGGTTTTCTCTTTCACGGAGGCATTAAAGCTTTAGCTGACGCTGCTCGTGAAGGTGGGTTAAAGTTTTAAGGAGACGGTATAAATGGCTAGAGATTCAAATCAAAAGGGAAGAAACCGCGATGAAGCGGCGCCCGAGCTCGCAGATCGTCTTGTCGCGATCAATAGAGTTTCGAAAACAGTAAAAGGTGGAAAGCGATTTGGGTTTGCCGCGTTAGTTGTCGTTGGAGATCAAAAGGGTCGCGTGGGTTTCGGTAAAGGTAAGGCTAAAGAGGTTCCTGAAGCAATTCGTAAGGCTACTGAACAGGCTAAAAGACAAATGGTAAGAGTGCCTCTTCGTGAAGGAAGAACTCTGCACCACGATATAGACGGACGCCACGGCGCTGGTAAGGTTGTAATGAGGACTGCACCAACAGGTACTGGTATCATTGCTGGTGGTCCAATGCGAGCCGTATTTGAAATGCTGGGCGTTCAAGACGTTGTTGCAAAATCGATTGGTTCGCAAAACCCATATAACATGATCCGTGCTACCCTTGATGGTCTTGGTCGACAAGCGAGCCCAAGAATTGTAGCTCAACGCCGAGGTAAAAAAGTGGCGGAAATAATTCGACGTGATGAGGCGCCCATTGAAGCGCCTGCTGCGGAAACCGCCTGATATAGAGGACAATTCGATGGGTAAAACGATAGTCGTAAAACAAATTGGATCACCGATCCGCCGTCCTGAGAAGCAGCGTAAGACTTTGATTGGACTTGGGTTGAATAAGATGCACAAAACACGTGAACTAGAAGATACACCTTCTACTCGCGGAATGGTAAATAAAATACCACACTTGGTAAAAATCATAGAAGAACGAGGGTAGTCTAAGTTCTTAATTAAATTAGAAACCGTGTTTATCCCTTTCGTCGCGTAATCGGGGGATAATTCCGGTAGTAGGAGAAGCGACATGAAATTACACGAACTGCATGATAATGAAGGCGCAAATCGTAAGAAAAAGCGGATTGGACGTGGACCGGGTTCTGGTAAGGGTAAAACTGGTGGCAGAGGTATAAAGGGTCAAAAGTCAAGATCAGGCGTGGCCATAAAGGGTTACGAGGGCGGGCAGATGCCTTTGTACCAAAGGCTACCAAAGCGTGGTTTTAACAATCCAAATCGGAAGTCATACGCCGTGGTCAATCTTAGTTTGATTGAAAAGTTTATCGAAGCTGGAAAACTAGACGCCAAAGCTGAAATAACTGAAGATGCATTAGTTGCTTCTGGTCTTGTTCGGAGAAAGCGTGATGGCGTACGAATACTAGCTAAAGGTGAGATTAAATCGAAGGTAAAGCTTAATGTAACTGGGGCGTCAAAAGCAGCAATAGACGCTGTTGCTAAAGCTGGTGGATCGTTAACGATAGCAAGTTCTTCTGAATAAATACTTGTGAAAGCTAGTCCGTGTGCTTAGATAATATTTAAACATTAATTCACGCCGCTGAAGGATAACCTGTTGGCGGCGTTTTCGCTAAGTGAGAACTAAATGGTATCTGCAGTTGAACAAATGGCCGCTAACACGAGCTGGTCCGCATTAGGCAAGGCAAAAGATCTTAGAAATCGTATTCTTTTTACGCTTGGTTTACTTTGCGTATATCGTTTAGGAACATTTATTCCAGTACCTGGAATTGATGGGGCTGCTTTAAGAGAATTTATGGAGCAAGCTCAAACCGGTATCGGCGGTATGCTCTCAATGTTTACCGGTGGTGCGTTGGGTAGAATGGGTATCTTTGCTCTGGGCATAATGCCGTATATCTCAGCTTCAATTATCGTCCAGCTGTTGACCTCTATGGTGCCATCGCTTGAGCAATTGAAAAAAGAAGGGGAACAGGGCCGTAAAAAAATTAACCAATACACGCGTTACGGTACGGTTTTACTAGCGACTTTCCAAGCATATGGTCTTGCTGTCAGTCTTGAAAGCGGAAATCTCGTTACTGATCCAGGGGTCTTTTTCAGAACAGCGTGCGTAATAACGCTTGTGGGCGGAACAATGTTTTTGATGTGGCTGGGTGAGCAGATCACTGCACGAGGTATTGGTAATGGAATTTCATTAATAATATTTGTTGGGATCATTGCAGAGATACCTGCGGCGTTGGCACAATTTTTTGCATCAGGTAGATCTGGCGCAATCAATCCTGCAGTCATCGTTGGTGTAATTATTATGGTGGTGGTAACCATAGCGTTTGTTGTTTTTATGGAGCGGGCGCTAAGAAAAATAATGATACAGTATCCACGAAGGCAAGTCGGCATGAAGGTAATGGAGGGTCAAAACTCTCACTTACCTGTGAAAGTAAACCCAGCTGGCGTTATCCCAGCAATATTTGCTTCATCACTATTGTTATTGCCAACAACCATCAGTACGTTTTCGGGATCACAAACTGGACCCGTTATGTCTACTATTCTGGCCTATTTTGGACCTGGCCAGCCGGCGTATCTGATTTTTTTCGCAGCAATGATAATCTTTTTTACATATTTTTATACGTTTAATGTTTCTTTCAAAGTTGAAGATGTGGCTGATAATTTAAAAAATCAAAATGGATTTATCCCAGGGGTTCGTCCTGGGCAAAGGACAGCTGAGCAGCTAGAATATGTTGTAAATCGAATTTTGGTTCTTGGCGCTTCTTACTTGGCACTTGTTTGTCTTCTTCCCGAAGTTTTGCGAGGGCAATTAAACATTCCTTTTTATTTTGGAGGAACTTCCGTTTTGATCGTTGTTTCGGTAACTATGGATACCATACAACAGGTCCAATCGCATCTTTTGGCACATCAGTACGAGAGCCTTATCCAAAAATCTCAACTTAGAGGTAAAGGGAAGGGGCGTCGTAAAAAGGGAACTGCGCGTAAATGAATATTATATTACTTGGTCCACCTGGAGCGGGTAAAGGTACTCAGGCCCGCCACCTGGTAGAAAAAAAGAATATGATACAGCTCTCTACTGGAGACATGTTGAGAGAGGCTAAAAACTCGGGAAGTGAAATGGGAAACCTGGTAGCCGAAGTTATGGCACGTGGTGATCTGGTTACAGACGAAATAGTTATAGGTTTGATCAAAGAAAAAATTTCTGGTGAAAAAGGTGGTGGATTTATATTTGATGGGTTTCCCAGAACTCTTAACCAGGCTGATGCTTTAGGAAAGCTTCTAGAGGAATGTGGAGAAAACTTAGACTTTGTTGTTGAAATGAAGGTTGATGATGACGCTCTTGTTTCGAGAATAACGGGGCGCTCGTCTTGCGGAAATTGTGGTGAAGTTTTCCATGATATAACAAATCCATGGCCAGCTTCTGGTAAGTGTCCAAAATGTTTTGGGACAAAAGTGGTTAGGCGAGCTGATGATAATGAAGATAGCCTACGCAAGCGTTTAATGGAATATTATAAAAAAACGTCGTCACTTATAGGATATTATTACGCCAAAGGTGATCATGTGTCTGTTAATGGTCTTGCTTCGGTGGAAGAGGTTCAGAAGTCGATTGCTGCAGTTTTAGATAGATAATTAAACTTTTAGCATTCTATGTCTTGACGATTGCAATGATAAGAAATAGACGGCAGATCTTGGTTGATAGATTCGAGTAATTATTTATCAGCTGATTAGTTTAAACTCTACAAGTTTAGGGGTTTAATTTTGTGAAAAAAGGTTCTGGAGTTACGGAACCGCAATGAAAGGAAATAACGTGGCACGAATAGCCGGCGTAAACATTCCCACCGGGAAAAGAGTACCAATAGCACTAACTTATATCACGGGGATTGGCAGGACAACTGCCGAAGAAATATGTTCTGCAGTTAAAATTGATGCAACGCGAAGGGTAAATGAACTTTCTGATGCTGAAGTTTT
>CEOP01032395.1_pt1 | contig 10685 bp, 11 predicted proteins | sample 361301 | NCBI WGS metagenome assembly CEOP01 (sample SAMEA2619548, study PRJEB7988) | marine metagenome | biome: marine biome (ENVO:00000447); feature: deep chlorophyll maximum layer (ENVO:xxxxxxxx); material: "saline water (ENVO:00002010), including plankton (ENVO:xxxxxxxx)" | depth 55 m
CCATAACATTACTTGTACGCTATCTCTCTTGCTGACATAATTAATTCATCAGCTTCTTGTCTAGATAACGAAAATTCCTCCAAATATCCGTCTATTCTAATTTTTTTCCCTTTTATTTCATCAAAGCCACCGATTAACTCATCGGAAGATAAGTCTGCGAAATCACTTAATTTTTTAATATTTTTTTGACCTAAAATTACAAGCATCCCTTGCGTTATACCTTTTAGATTAATTAATGAATCCTCAACTCCCAGATCTTTTAATTTTAATGATACTGCTTCCTTTTCTTTAATCAGAGTTTCTTTAGATCTTTCTATTAATTCTTTTGCTGTATCTTCATCTATAGCTTCTATTTTAGCAATTTCTTCTGGAGTAGATTGAGAAATATCTTCGATACTTGGAAACCCTTCTGAAACTAGAAGTTGACCTAATGTTTCATCCACCTCTAAATTTTTAATTAAAGTTTCTGTTCGATCTTTAAATTCAGCCTGTCGTCTTTCTGAGTCTTCTTTATCAGTAAGTATATCTATTTCATAATTTGTAAGTTTAGATGCCAGTCTTACGTTTTGACCTCTTCTTCCAATTGCTTTACTTAAATTTTCTTCATAATATTATATCAATTCTCTTATTTTCTTGATCAATTAAAACTCTTTGTATTTCAGCCGGTGATAGAGATTCAGAAATTAAAGTAGGCAAATCTTCAGTCCATTTAATTATATCAATTTTTTCCCCATGTAATTCATTTACAATTGTTTGAACTCTGCTTCCCCTCATTCCTACACAGGCTCCTACAGGGTCTATGGAAGAATCTTGTGAATGAACACATATTTTTGCACGACTTCCGGGATCTCTCGCTACAGATTTTATTTCTATTGTTCCTTCATAAATTTCAGGCACTTCTTGAAAAAAAAGTTTTGCTAAAAACTGTGGGTGAGCTCTAGATAAAAAAATTTGATGACCCTTTAATTCCTTTTTTACCTCGTAACAGTAGGCCTTAACCCTATCTCCTGTTTTTAAAATTTCTCTTGGAATAAGTTCATCTTTTTTAATTACTCCTTCTGCTTTACCTAAATCTACTATGACGTTTCCATACTCTAATCTTTTAATAATACCACTTAAAATCTGCCCTTGTTTTTCTATAAAATCTTCATATTGTCTATTCTTTTCAGCTTCTCTCACTCTACTACTTATTACTTGTTTTGCACTTTGCGCTGCGATACGCCCAAAATCTATTTGTGGCAGTTCCTCATATATTTTTTCACCAACTTTTAATTCATTATTTTTTTTATCAATTTTTTTTGCATCCTCTAAAGTTACTTCTCTAGCTGGATCCTCAACTTTATCGACTACGTCTAAAACTTTTTGTATTTTAATATCTCCACTTTCTCTATCTATTAAAACTTCAATATTGTTATCATTTCCAAATTTTGTTAAAGCTGCTTTTTGAATAGCGCTCTCCATTGAACCAAGCACGAGCTCTTTATCAATAGATTTTTCGTTAGCAACGGCTTCTACTATTCTTAAAAGTTCTAGTTTATCTAAACCTCTATTTAACATTTTTATCTCTCCTAAAAAAAAATGGGCTAGAGCCCATTCTGTAAATTCAATAATATAAGGTAAGTTTTAAAAGAAAATTATGGTTTTTTCAAGATTACAATTTAAATAAATCAGCTTTGTCTGTCTTTTCCCAAGTAAATTCACCTTTATTTGTTGGCTTTCTGCCAAAGTGTCCGTAAGCTGAAGTAACTTCGTATACTGGATTATTCAATTTTAACATTTCTCTTATTCCTCTAGGCGATAAATTAAAGTTATTTTCAATAATTTTCTTTATGTTTCCAACTTTCTCTTCGTCACCATCAGCTAATTTAATAAAAATTGATAATGGTTTTGATACTCCAATTGCATAAGCTAATTGAATTAAACATTTATCAGAAGCTCCAGATGCAACTATATTCTTTGCTAAATATCTTGAGACATAAGCTGCCGATCTATCTACTTTTGTTGGATCTTTTCCAGAAAACGCCCCACCTCCATGTGGAGCGGCACCTCCATACGTATCAACTATAATTTTTCTTCCAGTTAAACCTGTGTCTCCATCTGGTCCTCCAATTATGAACTGTCCTGTTGGATTTATATAAATTTCTTTAGAATCTAAATCTGTTAAAAAATTTTCTGGAATTGATTTTTTTATGTATGGCAGTATTAAATCTCTGACTTTGTTTTGATCTAAATCTTTTGAATGCTGAGTAGAAATTACAACTGAAGTAACTTTTACCGGTTTGCTATTTTCATAAAGCATTGTAACTTGACTTTTTGAGTCTGGCTCTATTCCACTCAAGTTACCACTTTTTCTATCGGCAGCCATTAATCTTAAAAGCTTATGCGAATAATGTATTGGAGCAGGCATTAGCTCTTCTGTTTCGCTACAAGCATAACCAAACATTATTCCCTGATCACCCGCTCCCTCATCTTTATTATCTTTTGAGTCAACACCCATCGCAATATCTGAAGATTGCTCGTGTAAAAAGGTTTCAATATTTGCAGTTTTCCAACTAAAACCATTTTGATCATAACCAATGTCTTTAATGCAGTCTCTTACTTTTGTAATTAGTTCATCTTTATTTATTTTAGGTCCTCTTGTTTCTCCTGCTAAAACAACCTTATTGGTTGTTGTTAAAGTCTCACAAGCTACTCTAGAAACTGGATCTCTTGATAAATAAGAGTCAACGACCATATCTGATATTCTATCGCAAACTTTATCTGGATGACCCTCTGACACAGATTCACTAGTGAATAAAAATTTATTGTTTTCCATAATTTTTGTTTTTATAAAATTGAAAGATAAGGAAATATGTAATTAAAAGCACAAAAAAGATCAAATCATTTTTATTATTTTTAGACTTTATCAACGGAACTTCATATTCTAAACTTCCTTCTTCATTTCTATTTAATTGTTTAACGGGTACACCTTTATTATCTATAATTGCACTTATCCCCTTATTGGCTGATCTTAAAAAAAAGGTCCCTTTCTCAATAGACCTAAATATTGATTTGGAATAATGTTGATTAGGGCCAATTGTGTTTCCAAACCAAGCGTCTTCCGAAATATTAACAATTAGATTAGTTTCAAAACTTGCTTGTTGAATAAAACTTGTGAATATGGCTTCGTAACAAATTAAAGGTAATATATTTAATTTATCAACTTTGATATTAATTTTTTTATATCCCTTTTGAAAGGAACCATATCCCTCTGTTATTTTCTTTAAACCAAATTTATTTAATAGAGTTTCAAAAGGTAAAAATTCACCGAAAGGTACAAGTTTATGTTTATTATATTGCTGAATTACATCAAATTTATTATCTACTAAAAGCAAACTATTATTAAATGAACCTGTATTTTTATCTAATTTATTTATACCAAAAATAATATAGTGATTGCTGCTAAAATTTTTAAGAATTAAGTCTTTAAAGATTATAATTTCATTATAACTATAACCGCTAAACACTCCTTCTGGCCAAATAAAAAGGGTTTTTTTATCATCACTTGGTTCACTGTACCTAATTAATTTGTTTAACTTTTTTTCAATGTGATCCAAATCTAGATTATACTTTATTTCAAAATTAGGAGAAATTATTTTTACATTAATTTTTTCTTGAATCGTCTTTAAATAAATTTTATTTTTATTTATTTGATAACTTCCATAAATATACAAACCTAAAACTAAAATTGCAGTCAAAAAAATAATAAAAGTTTTCTTTGCGAGGCTAAATCTATAAAATAAAATTGCTGGAATACTAAAAATTGTGACTACTATTAAGTTGAAAGCAAACAAACCTAACAAGTTTAAAATTTGAAGAATTTCTGAAGACCAAGAAATACTATAGGCCCACAAATTCCAAGGAAATCCTGTAAATAATTTAGCTCTTAAAAAATCTGAAAATGCTATTGCGCCTGAAAAAATAAAAATTGAAGAAAGATTGTAATTTAAATGTGGGCCAATAAGTAAAGTCACAAAACCCACGTAAAGACTAAGAAATAAAGGAATAAACAAAAGTGCAAAAGGTATTAAATTTTTAAAATTTTCATCAAAAGTTAAGGAATTAGTAATCCACGAAATTCCACTTAGATAAAAACCAAAACCAAATAAAGATCCAAATATAAATAGATTTTTTTTATGAGGTTTTTTTCTAAAATTACCTTTAGATTTCTTGTTAATGTAAACTGTTAGATAAAAAAAAATTGGTAGAATTAAAAAATTGAGAATTGTAATATTAAATGGTTGAAAAGAAAATACTGTTAACGAACCAAAAATAAATGGCGTTAAATACAATATTAAAAACCGATTATTAAGATATTTTTCAATCATTAATAAATTTTTCTTAAATAATCTTTCTCAACTTTAATCATTCTTTTAAAATCTTTTTCTTTTTTGTGATCATATCCAAATAAATGAACGAGACCATGTATCCATAATCTATTAAACTCTAATTTGAAATTTTTTAAATTTTCTTTGCTATTTACTTTATCTAAATTAATTATTATATCTCCTAAATAAATCTCTTTTTCTTTTTTTAAATTATTTTCTAAATTATTTTTAGTATAAAATGGAAAAGATAAAACATCTGTTGATTTATTTTTTCTTCTAAATTTTTCATTTAATTTTTTTATTTCTTTATTATTTGATAATAGCAGTGTGCAAAAAATAATATTTTTTTTAAAGCTTTTATTCTTTGAGTTCAATTTTTTGATTTTTTTATCAATATAATTACTGGGGCTTTTAATAAATTTAAACCAATTTAAATTGTTAGTGATAACATTAACTTTTATCATCAATGATTTTATTTTGATAAGCCTTAATAATCTTAGATACCAAGGGATGTCTAACAACATCATTATGATCAAATTCAATTATTTTTATTTCTTTTAATTCTTTTAAAATATTTTTAGATTTGATTAACCCTGAATGACCTTTATTTACTAAATCTACTTGAGATGGATCTCCGTTAACAACTAGTTTAGAATTTTCACCAATTCTTGTTAAAAACATTTTAATTTGAGTTTCTGTAGCATTTTGAGCTTCATCTAAAATGGCAAAGCAATTTTTTAAAGTTCTTCCTCGCATAAATGCTAATGGTGCAATTTCTATCTCTCCAGTTTCAATCTTTTTATCGATTTTGTCTGCTCCAAAAAGTTCATACAAGGCATCGTACAAAGGCTTTAAATACGGATCTACTTTTTCTTTCATATCTCCTGGCAAAAAACCTAATTTTTCACCTGCTTCAACTGCTGGTCTTGATAAAATAACTCTTTCTATTTTTTTTTCCATCAACAATGTTATTGCAACTGATACTGCTAAAAAACTTTTTCCAGTACCAGCAGGACCCAACGATATTACGATATCATTTTCTTTGAGAGCTTTAATATAATCAGATTGTTTTTCTGATCTCGCAATAACTGATTTTCTTGGTGTTTTTATCAATTGTTTAAAAGACTTAACATTAGACTCTTTAAATTCTGTATATTTTTTCACAGATAACATTATATCTGCTTTTTCTATAATATTCGTTAATAAATATTTGTTAATTAAAAACTTTATTGCTTCACAAAAAATAGAGATATTTTCCGCATTCCCTTTGCAAGTAATTGAGTTACCTCTAAAAAAAACATTAGTTTCAGTCAGTTTTGATAAGTATTTAAGATTCTGATCGAATTGTCCAACGATTGAAAGCAAAATTTCGTTATTAGCTACCTGTATATTTGTAGTCTCATTATCAATTTTTTTTATAATTAAATTATGATTTAGTTTACTAATTTCTGGCATATGTTTAAGCTGCAAAGTCTTTACGAACTAATTTTGAACTAACTTCACCAAATAAAGTATTTTGATTTATTTTATTAATTTTTATTTCTCTTATTTTACCAGTTAAATCTTTATTACTCTCAACAATAACAGAATTAAAATGCTCATCTCGACCGAAATATTTATTTTCATCTTTAGTTTTGTTCTCGAATAAAACTGTCATAGTTTTATTTAAAAGAGTTTCTCTGTACTCTGTTTTTATTTTTTTTGATAATTCTTGAAAAATAATTAATCTTTCTTTTGCAAGTTTTGCATCAACCATTTTTAAATTAAAAGCGGGTGTACCTGGTCTAGAACTAAATATAAATGAATATGAATTAATAAACTTCACTTTTTTTAATAACTTTAAAGTTTGTTTAAAATCTTCTTGAGTTTCTCCAGGGTAGCCTATAATAAAATCACTAGAGAATTTTATATTTGATTTTTCTTTTTTTAATTTTTCAATAATTTCTAAATATTTTTGAATTGTATGCTTTCTATTCATTTTTTTTAAGATCTTATTTGATCCGCTTTGCACGGGTAAATGAATAAATGGCATTAATTTTTTGCATTCTTTATGTGCTTTAATCAAGTCAATTGTAAAGTCTATAGGATGAGATGTTGTGTACCTTATTCTCTTTAATTCGTCTATTTGTGAAATTTCCATAATTAGATCTGAAAGTTTTGCTCCTTCACTATTATAAGCATTTACATTCTGTCCTAGAAGTGTGATTTCTTTGGAGCCGTTGACTACCAATTGTTTTGCTTCTTTAACCAATTCACTGATTGATCTTGAATATTCTGCACCTCTTGTGTATGGAACAACACAAAATTTACAAAATTTATCACACCCTTCTTGAATTGTTAAAAACGATGAGACATTGCTATCTGAATTTTTTACATATTTTAAAGTGTCAAATTTTTTAATTACATCAAACTCTGAAAAATTAACTTTTTTTGAACTATTTTCCAAATCCAAAATCATATCATTTATTTTATGATAAGATTGAGGTCCTACAATAGCATCAATATAGCTTTCTTTTTTTAACATTAAATCGCCTTCAGCCTGCGCAACACAACCCGCTATCATCACTATTGGTTTTTTTCTACTTCTAAATTCTTTTTTAATTCTTCCGATGTCGTGATAAACTTTATCTGTAGCTTTCTCTCTAATATGACAAGTGTTTAAAATATAGCAATTTGCTTCGCTTATTTTATCAGTACGAAAATAGTTTATTTTTTTTGTTAAGTCTAAAATACGATTGCTATCGTATTCATTCATTTGACATCCGAGTGTTTTAATAAAAATTTTTTTTGCCAATTTATTTTTTTATTTTAGATCCGTACAGTTCTAGCTTATGATCAACTAGATTATAGCCTAATTTTTTAGCCACATCATTTTGAAGTTTTTCAATATTTTTATCTACAAATTCTATTATTTCTCCACTATTAATATCTATAAGATGATCATGGTGTTCATCTGGGGATTGTTCGTAACGAGCTTTTCCACCTTTAAAATCATGTTTTTCTAATATACCGGCTTCTTCAAAAAGTTTTACTGTTCTATATACTGTTGCAATACTGATTTTTTTATCTACTTCGCTTATTCTCTTGTGGAGCTCATCTACATCCGGGTGATCTTTTGACTCTGACATTACTTGGGCTATGACTTTTCTTTGGTCTGTAAGTCGTACTCCTTTATTTTTACATTTTTCCTCAATAGAATTCATAATTTTTACTAATCTAACTTAAATATAATGGTTTAATCAAATTTTTTTGCATCATTTCTTTTTTTATTAAAAGTTCAATATTAGCAAGGCTAAATTGACCAAGATCTGAATTTTTAAATGCAAAAAGGTTGCTATTTTTTGATAATTTTATTCCTTTAGCCACTGCTAAGGAAATACGTATTGATGAAAAACTTCCTGGCCCAATATTTACAAGTAACGAAAAATTCTCATCTAAAATTACTTTGTATTTTTTTACAAGATTTAATATAATCATTACTAACTTATCGTTGCTATTTATTTTATTTATTAAATCATGAGTATAAAAATTGTCATCAATCTTTAAACCAATTTTATTATCTTTTCCTATGCAATTTAATATAAGAAAGTTCTTAATCATATTAATTTTTATATCTACCTTTTTTTTTCATAACAATTTGTATTCGAATAACTCACTAGATCATATTGATGATTTTGGCATTATCTCTTTAATGTATCACAGATTTAATGAAAATAAATATCCATCAACAAACATTCGTATAGATGATTTCAAAAAACACCTGCAAATAATTGAAGAAAATAAAATTAAATTTATTAATCCTAAAAATTTCGAAGAAAACTTAAAAAAAAATAAAAAAACAAAAAAAATATTGCTTACTATCGATGATGCATTTTCATCTTTCTATGAGAATGCGTGGCCAATTCTTCGAGAAAAAAAAATACCATTTATTTTATTTGTAAATACTAGAGAAATTGGATCTTATAATTATATGAATTGGGATCAAATTAAAAAAATTAGCAAAGAAGAATTTGTTGAAATTGGTAATCATAGCCACTCTCACGAGTATTTAGTTGATGAAAATATTAATTTTATTAAAAATGATATAAAAAAATCTATGGAAATCTTAAAGAAAAAACTTGGAAAGAATTCCAATTTTTTTTCTTATCCTTTTGGAGAATACAGCCTAGATTTCAAAAATATTATTAAAGAATTAAATTTTAAATATGCTTTTGGACAACATTCTGGAGTGATAGATGAAACTAAAGATTTTTTTGAACTCCCACGGTTTCCAATCAATGAAAAATATGGGGAATTAAAAAGATTTAATACAATCACTAAATCTTTACCTTTCAAATACAAACATATTATACCTGAAGAAAAATATCTTATCGATATTATGAACCCACCAAAAGTGAAAATTAAATTTTTTGATAATATAAAAAATTTAAAGTCACTTAACTGTTATTCTAATGAGGGTAACAAATGGAGACAGTCGAAAATAAATTTTATTAGTCAATTTGATCTAGAAATTTTAATAAGTGAGAAATTTAAAGGAGAAAGAGGAAGAATAAATTGTTCTCTGAGAGACTCAAGTGGTCTTTGGAGATGGTTGGGAATTCAATTTGTAGTAGCTGAAAAATAATTATGAGCTTAATTCAATTTGTTTAATAGAATTGACTAGTCTAACTGGTTCAAAATCATACAATCTATTTTGCTTTATAATCTGATTTAGAATCTTAATATATTCTGAGCCTGTTTGTGCGTAATTATTAAGTGTGTCTGTTAAATCTAATCCTTTAACTGTTTGATTTTTTTCTCTTAAACTCAATCTTTTTTCTCTAAATTTTATATAACTCTTGTGCGTATTAAGATTGTTTTGGTAAGCTTTTACTGAAGCTCTCAAAATAGGAAATTTTAATATCTTATGTTTTTTATTGCTCTCTCTATCTAACGGGGCAATACCTTGACCAGTCCATGTCCATTGACCAAAAATAGCGTTGCCTTCTAATGCGAATCTAGATGTGCCCCAACCACTTTCCTTTGCTGCCTGAGCTAAAGCTATAGAAGTTGGTATAGTGTCTATTCTCACAATCAGTTCTTTAATATCTCCCTTTTTAACTTTATATTCTAAAAGTTTTTGTCTTAACCATTGCTTTTCTCGATCTGTAGTGAATTTCTTTTTTGATATTAATTTCAATTTTTTTCTATCCGCAAGTATTTTTTCATTTTCTGCAACTATTAAAGGGAGAACAATTTTAATAAAAGTTTCTTTTTTTAGTCTTACACTTTCTATCTCGTTCAAGTCTTTTGGAAATTGAGTGAAGTATATTGGTTTGACTAATTTTTCACTTCTAACTTGTCGCAAATCATAATCTACATCTTTAAATAAATTTAAAACAGTTTCTGTTTTTAAATTAAGATCAGGTAAAATTACTTCAGCAACATTATTTTTTTTAACTTTAAGATTTTTTTTATTTTGTTCTTTTTTTATTTTATTTTTAGGTTTTTTTGTTTCTTTTTTAATTTTAATTTCTGGTTTCTTTACCTCTTTTTTTGTTTTAATTTCTGTTTTTTTTGCTTCAACTTTTTGAACTTCGTTTTTATCTAAAAAATTACTAACATTAGTGACTAGCAATGTTGAAACTCCCACAATTACAAAAAAACCAATAATAACATTCTTTGCACTTTTTGCATTTATTTGCTGATTATAAATATTGTTGAATAAGTTAGTTAAGAGGTCGCCAAAAAATATATATACTGTGTTTCCTAATTTGGGAATAATATTCAAAAAGTTTATTCCAGCTTTACCAATATTATTCCATAACCCTTTTAGGCTTGTGCCAAAATTTCTGATAATATCATATTTAAAATTTTCTAATTTTCTTAGATATCTATTTTTTTCTTTAATTTTTTCTTCTTTGTACTCAAAAATGTTAATTTTCAGTTTCGCAATCGGTTTACTTAAATTTTCTTTAAAGAAGCTTGTTTTAAAATCTTTTGGAATTGCAATTTTATTTTTTTTGAGAATAAGCTCTAGTTGACCTGAAGTTAAATTCTTCTTGCTTTTCACATATTCTTTTATTTCTTTAACGTTATAGATATAGGCTAATTCTAATAATTTTTCTCTATAGCTTAATTTTTTTTTCATATTTATATCGCTTCAACTGAGTTAACTTCTTTAACGTAATGTTTTAAAAGATTTTGTACACCTTGCTTTAAAGTCATTAATGAACTTGGACAACCTGAACAGCTTCCTTGTAGCTCAACTCGCACAACACCATTTTTAAAAGATTTAAATTTAATATCTCCCCCATCTCTTGCCACAGCTGGTCTTAT
>CEOP01043230.1_pt1 | contig 10684 bp, 7 predicted proteins | sample 361301 | NCBI WGS metagenome assembly CEOP01 (sample SAMEA2619548, study PRJEB7988) | marine metagenome | biome: marine biome (ENVO:00000447); feature: deep chlorophyll maximum layer (ENVO:xxxxxxxx); material: "saline water (ENVO:00002010), including plankton (ENVO:xxxxxxxx)" | depth 55 m
GAAGACATTATAGCTGTACAAAATTTAGATGAAATTTTAGAAGTTGATGAAATTGATGTTTTCTTTGTTGCTCCCAATGATCTTGCTGCAACAATGGGGTATATTGGAAAAAGTGATCATAAAGATGTGCAGGAAACTATAGAAAATACACTTAAAAGAATTGTCTCATCTGGTAGAACAGCAGGAACGTTAACTAGTGTGTCAGCTTTAGACAAATTTCTGGATATTGGGGTTAATTGCATTTGCGTAAATATTGGCCCTTTCTTAAACGAAGGTGTGATTTCAGCAGCGCAAAAAGTTTATTCAAAATGAAAATTTATATTCCATTTTTATTTTTAACATTGTTATTATTTTCTTGTAGATCAGGTGCCCAGGTTCCTGAAGATACAGTTATTAAAGTAATGACACCAACGCCTGTAACTGTTGAATGTAAAAATGAGTTTTACCCTGCTGAGGCACCTCAATTTGGAGATGAAAGCTCTTTCAATTATGAAGAAATAAACGATAGTTTAAAATTAATCACAATTTCTGAAGGTGCAGGAAATAAAGAAGTGCAAAGCAATGACAAGGTGGATGTAGATTATACCGGATGGTTACCTGATGGCTGTATTTTTGATAGCACATATCCAAGAGGTTCTTCAGCAAAATTTAGAATCGGCAAAGGTCAGGTTATTCAAGGATGGGACGAAGGATTAATTGGAATGAAAGAGGGTGAAGTGAGAAGATTGAATATAGGGCATAAATATGCTTATGGAGAAGAAGGTATTCCTGGTGTAATTCCTGAAAAATCTAAATTAATATTTGAAATAAAATTAAACAAAATTATAAGGCTGGTAAACAATGAATGATGTAAAAGTAAAAAATGTAAAAGTTATTTTCACAGAACCTGACAATATAAGGTTAGTAATTGTAAAAATTGATACTAATCAGCCAGGATTATACGGTGTTGGATGCGCAACTTTTACTCAAAGACCCACTCCAGTTAAAGCTGCAATAGAAGACTATTTGGCCCCATTTATTGAAGGTAAAAATGTTAATGACATTGAAGATATATGGGCATCATCATATGTCTCTTCTTATTGGCGAAACGGCCCAGTTTTAAATAATGCCTTATCTGGAATAGACCAAGCTTTATGGGACATAAAGGGTAAATTAGCAAATATGCCTGTATACGATTTACTAGGTGGCAGGTCACGAGAGGCCGCACCTGTATATGTTCATGCATCTGGAGATTCTAATCAAGAGGTTGGGGATGTAATGCAAAAATATATGGAAAAAGGATTTCACCATATTAGAGTTCAGGTAGCAACACCAGGTTACGCAACTTATGGAAATAAAAGTGCAAAGACAGGCGAAGAAACATCCTTAAATAAAGATGTTTCAAAAGGCCCTATTGCTGCAACAAGTTGGGTCTCAAGTTGGGTAAGTGAGCCATCTACTGAAACTGATAAATATGGCAAATCAAGTGAAGGTAAGCTTTATGGAAAATCTAGATTATCTGCTCATCCAGGCGGAATATTTGAACCAGTTCCATATATGACTTCAGCAATTTCATTATTTGAGTACATAAGAGAAAGATTTGGTTATGGAATTGAAATTCTTCATGATGTACACGAAAGAATTAGCCCTATTCAGGGAGTATGGTTTGCAAAACAAGTTGAAAAATATAGGTTATTTTTTTTAGAAGATCTATTTAGCCCAGAGGATCAACATTATTTTGAAATGGTAAGGCAGCAATGTGCAACCCCAATTGCTATGGGCGAGTTATATGTTTCACCAAATGACGTTATACCAATGATGAAAAATAAGCTTATAGATTTTATAAGAATTCATATTTCTGATATTGGAGGAATTACACCTGCAAGAAAAATTGCTACTTTCGGTGAACTGATGGGAATAAAAACTGCTTGGCATGGTCCTGGCGATACATCTCCAGTTGGGCATGCAGCAAATCTTGCATTAAATTTAAATTCTCAAAATTTTGGAATACAAGAAGCAGCAATATTTGGGGAGAATTCGAAGGAGGTATTTCCTGGTTGCCCTGAATTAAGAGATGGAATGATGTGGTCAAATGGAAAACCCGGTTTAGGAATTGATATAAATGAAGAATTAGCTAAGAAATTTCCTTTCAAAGAAAGAGTTTGGGGTGGGGCTTGGGACACTGTCAGAAGAGCAGATGGCGGAGTTGTAAAGCCATAATTATGAAAGATCATATTCCTTATAACCCATCAGTTATTGAGCCCAAATGGCAAAAAAGATGGAAAGAATCAAAAATCTATGATGTAGATTTAGATACAAATAGTGATAAGAATTTTTTCTCTCTAACTATGTTCCCTTATCCTTCTGGGGATTTACATATTGGGCATTGGTATGCATTCACACCAGCAGATAGCTACTCAAGATTCAAAAAAATGAAGGGTTTCAATGTTCTTCATACTCAAGGTTTTGATGCATTTGGGTTACCAGCAGAAAATGCTGCAATTTCAAGAAATATAAACCCAATGAAATGGACCTTCGACAATATTGATAACATGAGAAATCAATTTAATTTGATGGGCAATTCATATGACTGGTCGAGAGAACTTATAACTTGTAAGCCAGATTATTACAAATGGAATCAATTCTTTTTTCTCAAGATGTATGAAAAAGGTATAGCTTACAGAAAAAATGGTGCTGTATGGTGGGATCCTGTTGATCAGACTACTTTAGCTAACGAACAGGTTATTGAGGGCAAATCAGAAAGATCTGGTGCAGATGTAATTAGAAAAATGATGCCTCAATGGTACTTTAAAATTACGGATTACGCTGAAGAACTTTTAAATATGGATGACCTTGGTTGGCCTGAAAAAATTAAACATATGCAAAGAAACTGGATTGGAAAATCACTTGGAACAAATGTTGATTTTAAACTTGAAAAAAGTTCAAAGAATGTTTCAACTTTTACTACTCGTGTTGATACAATTTTTGGTGTTACTTTTATTGTTCTTGCCCCAGAGCACAATTTGGTATCAGAAGTTACTACAGAAAAATACAAAAATGATGTTGAAAGGTATATAAAAAATTCTTCTAAATCATCAGAGATTGAAAGAACATCAACCGAAAGGGTTAAAACCGGTCAATTTACTGGAGGATACGCAATTAACCCAATGGACGATAAAAAAATACCTATCTTTGTTGGAGATTATGTTTTAGGAACTTATGGAACTGGTGCAGTAATGGGTGTGCCTGCCCATGACCAAAGAGACTATGAATTTGCGAAAAAATATAAATTACCAATTAATGTTGTTATAACAAGTGATGGACAAGCTGCTGAAGAAATAAATAAAGCAAATGAGTCATATGGAATTTTAATAAACTCTAAAAATTTTAATGATCTTGATAGCGAAAAAGCTAAATCAAACATAACAGAATTTATGGAAAAAAAGGGTGTTGGCAAAGGAACCATTACCTACCATATTAGAGACTGGTTAATATCAAGGCAAAGGTATTGGGGCACGCCAATTCCAGTTTTTTATGATAAAGATGAAAACATAATACCAGTAGAAATAAGTGATCTTCCTGTAATTTTACCTGAAGCAAAAGAATTTATGCCGACTGGGCAATCTCCACTTACACTTGATGAAAATTTTCTTTGGCATAACCACCCAAAACATGGAAAATTAAGAAGAGAAACAGACACCATGGATACCTTTGTAGATTCATCTTGGTATCACTTAAGGTTTGCTTCTGATAGTAAAAATATTCAAGAGCCTTTTGATGAAAAAAGACTGAATAATTGGCTTCCCGTTCATCAATATACTGGCGGAGCGGAACATGCAGTAATGCATTTACTTTATGCAAGATTTTTCAATAAAGTGCTAAGGGATTTGGGTTATGTTGACTTTGACGAACCTTATAAAAATCTTTTCAACCAAGGAGTTTTACTTAAAGATCATCAAAAAATATCTAAAAGATCTAACCCATTAGCACCGGATCCTTTGGTTAAAGAATTTGGCGCTGATGCAGTGAGATTGTATTTAATGTTTCTGGGGCCATGGGACCATGGTGGCGATTGGAGCGATGAAGCATTTAATGGAATAACCAGATGGCTAAATAGAGTATGGGACATATCATCAAGAAATTTAAATGAATTAATTAATAACAAAGAAAATGATAATGAGTTAGACATACTTGTAAACTCTACAATAAAAAAAGTGAGTCAAGATTTAGAAAAATTTAAATTTAATACAGCTATTTCTGCGTTAATGGAATTTACAAATAGTTTAAATAAAATATGGATGTCAGGTTGCAGCGAAACCAAGTGGAAAGATTCGATAAATACTCTTGTTAAATTATTATCTCCTATGGCCCCTCACATTACTGAAGAACTTTGGGAATCTAATGGTAATAAATTTAGTGTTCATAATGAAAATTTTCCAGAATGGGATGACAAATTAATTGTCTCTGACTCCAAGACAATAGTTGTTCAAGTAAATGGTAAAGTAAGGGCCCAATTTGATATTAAAGAATCAAAATCTGAAGAAGAGGTAATTGAACTTGCATTAAATTTAGATAAGGTAAGCGAAAATCTAAAAGGCAAAGAGATTATAAAAAAAATATACATAAAAGATAAGTTAGTAAACTTTGCGGTCAAGTAAATTTACATTTATGAAATATAAAACAATCTCAATATAAGAAGATAAATTTAATGGATAGTTTTAAAAATAAGTTATTAATTTTTATAAATGAAAACTCTTATAAAGTTTTGTTTATTTTTGCCCTATTAACTTTTCTAGTTTGCCTGACCCCTTTATTTTTTGAAGATCCAGGAGATGCTTCATTAGACCCTAAAAAAGAAGCCTATCAAGTGCAACAAAAAATAAATCAAAAATTTGTTGAGGCAGTTCAATTTGTTTCATTCGTAATTGAGGCAGATGATGGAGATATGATAGATAAGGAAAGCTTAGAAGACCTTTTAGACAGGCAAAAGGAAATAATAGAATTAGATAAAAATAAAGAGTTAACTGTAGGCACATTAGAAAAAAATAATTTTTTATGGGTTGGGTATGATGAAGTAACAAAAATTTCTTTCACTGGTGTTTATTCAATCGCAGACTTGGTAAATAATTTCCTTAAATTAAATCCAAAATTTCCTAATGGTATTTATGATGCAGACAATGAAGATGTAAAAATAGCTATTCATCAAATTTTTGAATCTGGACTAATTTCAAATCCAATGTCTGTACTTTCAAAGCCTGCTTTAAGTGAAAAAAGGACACTCAAAGGCATAGAAATAGATTATTGGACCTCACCTGCATTATTTGTAGATGTTTTATCTGACAATGAGAAAATGGGAGGTGGAAATTTTGCCATCGAGCTTGGAGGGGATGAAACAACTTTAAATAAAGAAAGATATGCTAGAAATCTTGAAAAAATTATGAATGATTCTTCTCCTTCCTTTGAGGCATTAGGCATTGCTACTGATGTCAATCTTGTTGCTGAAGATCAGGGTAGTATAGCGGGTCAATTTGTCACATTTACAGTAATTGCTGCAATTGCAGTTTGTGGAATTTTTCTAAGATCATATGTAGCTATGGTTCTTGTAGGCGTTGGCTTAATAACTTTGATGATTTGGCTTAAAGGTATGTCATTTGTATTTGGTTTTAAGGGAGGCTTAATAACTGATTTAATTGTTCCAATTGCTATGGTTTCTTTAGGGGTTGATTTTTCAATCCATGCATTAAAAAGGATGCAAGAAGAAAGGGTAAAAGGGCATAAAAACTATTTTATCGTTGGGATGTCTGGAGTAATTGGTGCCCTTACGCTTGCACTTTTAACAGATAGTTCTGCATTTTTAGCGAATGCTTTTGCTGGAGTTGAAAGTGTATTTTATTTTGGACTTGCTGCTACATTAGCTACATTTTTGTCTTATATAGTATTGGGGATACTGGTTCCATTAGCCTACTCACTAATTCTTCCAAAAATTAAAAATAGTAGGTCAAAATTTGAAGATATATTAAGGCTTATTAATTTTTTTACTACTCCAATAATATGCGGATTTGGCGTAATATTTGTTGTTATTTTAGGCTCAACATTATTCAATGACTTTGTTGGATTAATTATTGGTTTCGCAACATGTATTCTGGTTTTAATACTTAATTTATTACTACCTATTTATTTGAATTCTAAATCAAAAACTAAACTAATTGATGATAATTTAAAAAAGCAGAGACCTTATGAAAAATACTTTTCAAATATTGTTACTTCAATTGCAAAAAAATACTATATTGTGATTCCTTTATCCATCCTAATTACAATTTCAGCTGGAATTGGTGCTATTAATCTAAAATCAGAATTTGATGTAAAAGACTTTTTTGATAATGAATCTAACTTTGTGATTGCATTAGATAGATTTGAAGAATATACACCAGGATTAAGGGGTGAGCCAGCTCAATTAATTTATGAAGGTGAAATAACTGACCCAGATTTCATAGTAAAATTCGAAAATTTTTTAGATGAAATATCCAAAATTGGATTTGTTGGTGTAAATGAAGATGGAAGCTTAAATCAGAGCGGCACATTAAATATATCTAAAGTATCCAAGATGGTGTTAACTAATGAAGAGGTTATGAATGATATCTTCGAGAAATATAAAGTTGAGATTACAGATAATAATAATGACCTCATCCCGGATACTTCAAATCAGGTCAAAGCAATAATTAAATATGGTATAAAAAACGGAATAAGTTTGGATGGAGAATATTCATTTGACCCATTATGGTTCCAAAGATATTTTTGGTTTAATGAAGAACTTGATGATGACTATACTTCTATACTTATGGTGTTTTTAAGCGGAACAAGAACAGAAGATGACGTTTCAAAGGTCAGAAGCGAAATAACAGAATTAGTTGAAGGTTATAATTTTGAAAAAGATAATATTGAGGTTGGAATTACAGGATCACCTTTTAGTAGAAGCGACCAATTAAACGCTACTACTGATTCAATGAGACGATCGATTCCATACGCATTTATAGCATCGTTTGCCATTATATTGTTGACTTTAAGATCGTTTAAGTATGCTATATTGACAGTTATTCCAATTGCATTAGTCGTAGTATGGCTTTATGGGATAATGTATCTTTTCGATTTTAGTTTAAATTATGTTACTGCAACAATTGGCGCAATATCATTGGGGGTTGGCGTAGATTTCGCAATTCATATGACGATGAGGTTTAGGGAAGAGTTATCAAAACAACCAAATAAATACGAGGCCTTAAATAGCTCAATAAGCGGAACAGGGGTAGCTTTATTAGGGTCTGCAATATCAAGCGTTATTGGTTTCGCTATTATGGGCTTTGCTCCTATGCCTCTGTTTTCTACTTTTGGAATTTTAACTGCAATAATGATCTGTCTTGCTCTACTGTCGTCTTTATTAACCCTTCCTTCTCTTCTTTATTTATTTTCAAGAAAATAGTTTTTAATTACAAAAACTAGTTTCCAAGCTAAACTTCTAATGTGGAAATGATTAAAGTAAAAAACTTAAAGAAAAATTATGATGATTTTGAAGCTGTAAGAGGTATCGATTTTGATGTAAGTGAAGGTGAAGTGTTTGGATTACTTGGGCCTAATGGAGCTGGAAAAACAACTACTGTCGAAATACTTGAAGGGTTGATTGAGCCTTCTTCAGGAACAGCAACAATATCTGATTTAGATGTAGTAAAAAATTCAAAAAAAGTAAAAAAGATGATTGGGGTTCAATTACAATCTGTAAACTTTTTTGAAAAACTTAGTCTTTTCGAAATTGTTGAATTATTTGCAACTCTCTATTCAAGTTCAATGGATCCAAATTTAATTTTAGATAGAGTGGACCTTAAGAAAAAAAAGGATTCTTATTTTAAGACTTTATCTGGTGGCCAAAAACAAAGACTTTCTATTGCTGTAGCACTAGTAAATGACCCTAAGGTTTTATTTTTCGATGAACCCACTACTGGGCTTGATCCTCAAGCAAGAAGAAACTTATGGGAATTAATTAAGTCTTTTCAAGGTGAAGGAAAAACAATAGTCCTTACCACTCATTACATGGAAGAGGCAGAAGAATTATGTGACAGGGTTGCAATAATCGATGAAGGAAAAATTATTAAAATTGACTCTCCCTCTAATTTAATTGACGAACTAACTAAAACTGGTTTCAAAACAACAAAGAAAATTAAAGAAGCAACTTTAGAGGATGTTTTTATAAGTTTGACTGGCAAAAGTTTGAGGGAAGAATAGTGAAGATTTATTTAAGCTTCACAGTAGCAGCTAGCAAAATGTTTTTTCGAAGAAAAAGTTCAATTTTTTGGTCTCTATTTTTTCCAGTTGTAACAATGTTAGTTTTAGGGAATGCTGGATTTATTGGTTATAGCGCACCTAATGTTGGTCTTTATATAAATGGTGAGATAAATGATGAGGCTGTCGATAAACTTAAAGCTTCTAATAGCATAACTATAAGAGACTATTTGTCAGAAAGTGAGGCGCTTGCAGCTCTAGAAAAAGGAACGCTTTCTGCCCTAATTACTTTAAACAATAATTCAAAAATTACTGTAACCACTAGAGAAGGTGATATAGCAGAACAAGAGGTTGTGGAAAACTTTGTCTTTAAAATGATGAATGAAAATACTGGAGAAATTAAAAATGTTTCAAATGAAATTGCAGAAATGAATTATCAAGGCTACAAAGGTTTTATTGTACCCGGAATAGCCGCTATGGCCATAATGCAAAATGGAATATTTTCAGTAGTTTTCACACTATTAAGCTATAAAAATCAGGGAGTTCTTAAAAGATTAAAAGCGGCACCAATTTCACCATCACACTTTATTGTTGGCCATCTAATATCACGAGTGACAATAATAATTTTACAAACATTTGTTCTTTTGCTTATGGGAGTATTTGTTTTAGACGTTTCTATTGGTCAAGGAAATATTTTTGCTTGGATCAATATATTATTCTTATCTTTTTTAGGTGGAATTTTATTTCTAGCAATTGGATTGGCAATATCAAGTCTTGCACCTAACGAAGATAGTGCTCCTGCAATAGCAAATTTGGTCACTTTTCCAATGCTTTTTTTATCTGGTGTATTTTTTCCAATAGATTTCTTACCAAGAATCATAGGTTACATTAGCAACTTATTACCTCTTACTCACTTAGCACAAGGTATTAGACTGTCAGCTCTTTATGGAAATTCTTCAATAATGACACTACCGCAAATTGGAATTACATTTGCATGGCTCGCATTATCTTTCTTTATATGTGCAATATCATTCAAATGGGAATAAGATTACCTAAAATTATATTTAAATATGGAATTTAAGTACTCAATAAGTGAAGTATCATCAAAAACTGGAATATCAAGTTCTGCAATAAACTATTATATAAGGAGTAAATTAATTACTCCCCCTAAAAAAACATCCAAAACTAGAGCTTTATTCTCTGAGCAAACAATTAATGAATTACTTGAAATTAAAAAATTAAAATCTCAAGGGTTGCCAATAAAATTAATAAAAAACAATTTAGATAAAAAAGAAAATATTTCAAAATTTGATTCTTTTTTAGGATCTTTAAGAGAATTTTCTGTTAAATATTCCGCCAATGAAAATTGGGTTAAAGAATTAATAAAAAAGAATTTGCTTAGTCCTCAAAAAAAGAGTAAAAACAAATTTTATTTTGATAACTTAGATATACAGTTATTGAAAAATTTTCAAAAACTTATTGAAATTGGAATCCCAGAAGAGTATTTAGTTAGGCACAATGAATACATTGAACTATCTAAGGCAGAAGCCTTTTTTCTATTAGAGCATATTAATTTTTCCAACCTAGAAAAAGATAATATAAAATCTGTTAGAAGTCATTTTGAACAGGTTAAAAATATAATTAGGATAAAAGAATTAAATAAATTATTAGATTAGTAGTTTTTTTAATTTTACCTTTATTATCCTCTTTCTCCTTTATCATATTCTGCATACATATATGGATGATTTTCATCAAATTCAGTTAGAGGTTTTGGGTCAGCAATCCTGCCAGCTGGCCTTACTTCTTCACCTTCTATATCAAAGAATTTATCACCCAAACTTTTCCTGTAATCATCAGCTAAACTTGATAATTCTGTAACTATTTCCTTATTTTCATTATACAAATTAACCTCTTCTCCAATATCATTTCCTAAGTCATATAATTCATTTATTAATTTGCCCTCTTTTTTAAAATGTAATTTCCAATTTTTATATCTAATAGCTTCTAATTCATCTTCATTGTAGTAAAGGAATGTCTCTCTTTTTGAAGAGTTGCTATTTGAAAAAAATAGTTCTGACATATCTATGCCATCAATTTTTTTTGAAGGTAGTTCTCCGCCTATCAAGTTTGTGATTGAAGGTAGAAAATCCATGGTTGTTGCAAGAGCATCAGTTTCTTCTCCCCCATTGATTTTTCCAGGCCATCTTATTATGCAAGGCACTCTTTGTCCTCCATCCCATGTTTGCCCTTTTCTTCCTCTGAGATTCCCGTTGCTTCCTCCTTGGTTTTGCAATCTAGATCCATTATCACTAGTGAAAATAACTAATGTATTATCGTCAATGCCCAGCTCCTTTAATTCGTCAAAAATTACTCTTGTAGACCAGTCAATACTTGCTACGCATGCTCCATAATCTCCATTTTTTGATTCTTTTACAAA
>CEOP01134954.1_pt1 | contig 10682 bp, 10 predicted proteins | sample 361301 | NCBI WGS metagenome assembly CEOP01 (sample SAMEA2619548, study PRJEB7988) | marine metagenome | biome: marine biome (ENVO:00000447); feature: deep chlorophyll maximum layer (ENVO:xxxxxxxx); material: "saline water (ENVO:00002010), including plankton (ENVO:xxxxxxxx)" | depth 55 m
GTTGCACCAATTGAAAATATGAGATTTGATGATAGCTTATATAATTTTTTTGGAAATAATTTAGAGTCAGTAAGTGAAGATGTTGTATTTAACCCTGAAACTGGAAGTTATAATAGCAGATCATTAGGAGGCACTTATTGCCCAGGCATATTACTTTCATCATTTTCACTAACATTATAAATAAATTATTAATTGAGGATAAATCATGATAGATAAGGACATTGCATTATATTCGTCAGTGTTTTCAAAAGATTACACTGAACTTAGAATCCAAGAAAACAGGTCAATTAATATTACATTGTTAAATGGAGATGTTGTTAGTAATGATTCATCTGCAAGAAGTGGTGTTTCTTCAAGGACTTTTAAGGATGGTAGTTGGGGCTTCTCATCTAATCCTAATATATCTGATGAAGCAATACAATCAGTTGTGAAATCATCAATAGACAATGTGAAGTTTTTAAATAAAAGAGATAGTAAGGGGTGTGGAATTTTATTGCCAGAATCTATGGAAGATTACCAATTTGATTATTCATCTAAGAAAAATAGTAATAATCAAAAATTCTGGATTGATTATCTAAAAAGCATTGATGATTATATAGTTAATAAATACTCTAAAGTTACTTCAAGGACACTTGTGCTTAGTGCACTTGATATGGAAAAAAATCTTTTAACAGCAGATGGAGCAACATCTTTTTCAATGACACCTCGCTCACACTTAATAATAGTTTTAACAGCTGATAAAAGTGGTGAACCTATTAAGCTCATGGAGGCTCATGGAGGGTTAGGCCAATTACAAGATAACTTTTCAAATCCAGAGAAATATTTTAGTGCAATAGATAAACAAGTACAATATTTAATAGATAAAGTAGATGGTATCCATGCACAGGCAGGTAGGAAGGAAGTTGTTTTAGATGGTGATTTAGCTGGTATATTGGCCCATGAAGCAATTGGGCATACTACAGAAGCAGACCTTGTACTTGGAGGCTCTGTTGCCGGTGATAATTTAAATAGTCAAGTAGCAAGCCCATTAGTGTCATTAGTTGATTTTGCTAATACATATGAAGGGAATATATGTCCTGTACCTGTTTATGTTGATGATGAAGGTGTTAAATCTAAAGATGTAACAATTATTGAAAATGGAATGTTAAAAAGCTTTATGCATAATAAAGATAGTTCTAGACATTTTGAAACTAACTTAACAGGCAATGCTAGGGCATTTTCTTTTTCTGATGAACCTTTAATCAGAATGAGGAATACTGCCATCTTACCAGGAGAAAGTAAATTAGAAGATATGATTTCATCTGTTGAAGATGGATATTATCTGATTAAAACAGGAAATGGACAGGCAGATTCTACTAGTGAATTTATGTTTGCAGTAACAATGGGTTATGAGATTAAAAATGGTAAATTAGGTAAAGCTATCTTTGATACAACTATATCAGGTGTTGCATTTGATATGCTTAAAACTGTTTCAATGGTTTCAGATGAAATGAAATGGGAAAGTGCAGGCATGTGTGGTAAAAAACAACCTATCCCTGTAGGTATGGGTGGCCCAGCTATAAAGTGTGAAATCAATATGGGTGGGAGATAATAATTAATGCAAGACAAATCTATTTTAGAATATGTGATAGATGAGCTAAAAAAACAAGGTGCAGATAAAGTAGCTTGTTCATTATCTAATAGCGAAAAGAAGGAATTGAATATTGAACATGGAGAGATGTCATTATTCCGAACAACATTTAATTCGAGTTTATCTATTGAAGCTTTTATTGAAGGTAAAAAAGGTTCAACTTCAATAAACAAAATAGATAAAGAATCTATTGATAGAGCTGTTGTGCAAGTGATTGAGTTGTCACAAAGTTCTAATCCCGATAAATGTTATGATATCGCAGAGAGTCAGCCTCCTCAAATATTTTCTTGCGGGAGGAGTGAAGCTGATTTAGATATAATGTATGATTCTTTAGCTGAATTTAATCAATTCACAAAGGATATATTCCCTAAAATAATTTTAGAAGCTGCTATTTTAGATTTTACAAAAACAAAAACCTTAGTTGCAAATTCAAATGGAGTAAGCTTTGAAGTAAATAAAGGATTATATGGATTTTCTCCAATGTTTACTGCAAAAGATGGTACAGACACATCATCATTTAACTATACAGGTTTTTATTCTAAAAACATTGACAAACCATTGCATAAATATGGAATGATAGAACAACTGCTGAGAGAAACAGAAGAACAGGTTAAAACATCCCCAATCAAAGGTAAATTTATTGGAGATATAATAGTAACTCCAGATTGTATTGGCGATTTTTTATCAATGGTCGAATCTCATATATCTGATTTTATGATTATATCAGGGAGATCAGTATATAAAGATAAATTAAATGAGCCTATTGCAAGTGATAAATTAACTCTACATTCACATCCGTTATCAGAAAAACTAGATTATAATTATTTTACTACTGGAGATGGATATGCATGTAAGAATTCTACGATTATAGATCGAGGAATTTTAAAAACTTTATTATTAGGAATCTATGGAGCAAATAAAACAGGCAGAGATAGGGCTGTTAACAATGGAGGGGCGCATATAGTCGAACCTGGCGATAAAGCTTTAGGTGATATGATATCAACGATTGATAAGGGAATATTATTATCTAGATTTTCAGGTGGTAGCCCATCAGATAATGGAGATTTTTCAGGTGTTGCAAAGAATAGTTATTATATAGAGAATGGTAAAATAAAATATCCTATTTCTGAGACTATGATATCAGGGAATATTTGTAAAATGCTCCATGATATTCAAGATATCAGCAAGGAAACTATTAATGATGGCTCTTCAATTTATCCTTGGATCCAATTCTCAGGTTTAACAATTTCATAGTTTATTTAGATATTCTACTATATCATCAAAAGAGTCTGTCATATAGTCAGCAAATTTGGTTACATTTTCCCGTTTAACATGTTCAGTATAAGCAATGAATATCTCTGCATATCCATATTTTTTAATTTCATAGTCAGTATATCCATCACCAATAACAATGGCTATATCATTTAGCTCAAGTGTTTTTACAGCTTCAATTTTTGCAAGATCTTTTGTCATCATATTATCGTTATCTAATATATAGTTATTTCCATCTCTAATAAATGAATTGCAGAAAATATGATTTGGTTTTATTCCCAATATATCAGCAATAGGTTTAATAAATTCAATAAACCCACCTGAAATAATATAAATATCATTCGCATTTTTTTTTATAAAATCAATATTATCAATAAATGTAGATGAGATTTTATTTTTTATAATTTCTAATCCTTTATTAATAGCATCATTATTTATGTTCAAAATTTCTAAGCGCTTATTTAAAGATTTAGAAAAGTTTAGCTCTCCATTCATTGCCTGATTAGTTAACTTTTTAATTTGGTCTATTTTTTGGGGTTGATTTTTAATTAATAGATTAGATATTTCATCTAATGTCTCACACGATATAATTGTACTATCAAAATCTATTATAAGTGAAATATTTTTATTTTTCAGATTGATTCGAAAATACCTTTTTTACGATTTTTAATTACTTTATCCCATTGAAATATATTACCATTAATTGCAATATAAATACCTGGTTCAAGAGTCTGAGCAGCAGTTAAAGCACTTCCTAAATTAAATAAACCATCAGAAGAACCAAACTTATATGGAATCATAGCTCCTGTAAATATAATTGTTTTATTTTTAATATTTTGAGCTAGAAATTTAGCCGTTACTGTCATAGTATCTGTACCATGAGTTATAACAATTTTATTTATTTCAGTTTGCATGCAGGCATCTAAAATCAATTTTCTATCAATATCTACCATATCTAGACTATCTTTTAGCATTAAATTCTTTATTGTTACTGGGATATTACATCTTCCTAGATCAAGCATTTCTTTTATGTGTGATTCATTAAAATATAATTTTCCTTTAATTTCATTATACTCTTTATCAAATGTTCCCCCAGTAACCAAAATAGTTATTTGTGAATCATTGCTCATTTGATTATTTCTCTAGATAAATGTTCTAAAATAATTAAGTCTCTAGGGACATCAATTTCATAGCCATATTCCTCTGCGAAAATAATATGTCCTATTTTCCCACCTAATCTATTATTTGTTGATTCAAAATGTTCTCTTGAGAAGATATATACAGATCCATTTTCAAAATATTTTTTTTCAGAGTCTTTAATATCTTGTCTTCTTTTTCTATTTATAAAGTCATATTCAGCAGATATATTTTCAGAATCAATTTTCCAAAAGAAATTGTTTGATGGTGATAAACTTAGTAAAGAATCATACTTGCCATTAATAAATTTATCTATGGCTAAATCCAAAGATTTTTTAGGTCTTAAAGGACTAGTAGGTTGTAATAGAATAATAATATCTGGTAGATGATCTATATTTTTAAGGGTATGGGCTATTGCACTTTCTGTTGATGCTGTATCAGTTGCTAATTCAGGTGGTCTTTTAATTATTTTAGCACCTGCAGTTTTAGATATATGAGCGATCTGTTCATCATCGGTAGATACATAAATTTCATTTATCAGTTGTGATTCTTTAGCATATTCAATAGAGTGACTGATTAAAGGCTTCCCTTCAAAATTCTTTATGTTCTTGCCAGGAATACCTTTGCTGCCACCACGTGCTGGGATAATTGCGATAATATTAATATAATTTATATTTTGATTCATCATTTTAAATTTACTTTAATAAACTATCATAAACAGATAAAAGATTCTGGATTTGATTTTCAATACAATATTCATTTACTATTTTTGTTTGAATGTTATTGTCAATATCTAATTTCTTAATTGTATCAGACCATGAAACTCCATTTTCTTTAACATATCCACATTTGTTTTCTTTTACAAAATCAGCCATGCTGTCGGCATTAACAACAATAGGTTTTACACCCGAAAATATATAATCAAACAGTTTATTTCCCATCGCAAAATTCAAATATTTAATAGCACTTTCCTCTTTTATATCATCAAAATTAAAACCTGTTATTCCAAAATCAAATTCATTCATTTTCTTAAGTAGTTGTTTGTAATCAATGCAACCATGAAAATGAAATTTTGAAAATTTTTCATTCAGCTTCATATAACCTGGTAAATTTTCAGGATTTGTTGCTGTAAATAAATGAACATGATGTCCTTCTTCTAATATTTCAGTAAAATATGGCAAATAGTTTCGATAAGAGCTAATTACTCTAGGTTTAGTTCTTTTTAAATCAAACTCTTTATCATATATCCCTCCTTGATAAACAAAATGAAGAGATTCTCTTATTTTTTTTTCGTTATATTTATATTTATATTTTTTTGATGGAGTACTATATATTGTAAAACAATTTTTCTTTCCATATAGATTGTTTCCATATTCTATAAAATCATTATTTACATGTATGATTGCATTAGAATTTTTATATGCAAAAGCTTCATTTTTATTATATACTCCATTTCTCATAGAAGTGAAATCATGGATGTCATATACGACTGGAATTTGATTTTTTACGACTTTCAACACATCAACTATATAGTAATTAGGCTCATTGTGACAATGTATAAGGTTATAGTTAAATACTATATTTTTTAAGAATATTTTAAAAATTAATCTTTTGAAATAATTATTTCGAAATCTAAAATTTATGATATTAATTTGATTTTTTATTTCATCAGGAATTTTTTCTAAATATTTAGCTTTATGTGTAATTAATGATATAGAACAACTACCCGTTGATAGTAATCCTTCTATTTGTTTAATGGCCCTAATGCAACATTTGGGATGAATAATTAAAATTTTTCTCATGTTTTGTTAAGTTCTATGTGCATTAGTTAGATTGAGTGTCTATAAATTTAGTTACTTCGTTAATAAAAAAAGCAGTTTTTATTTTGTAGGATTTTTGTTTATGGGCATGGTTAAAACCTTGATTCCTTATTCTTTCTCGATTATTACTATTAGTATCTAATAGCCAAAAATCAATTTTTTTAATTAAATCACTTTTATTATTAAAGTATATACAATGTTGATTATCAATATATTCATTTTCTAAACCGTTAACATTCTCAACTAGGCTAAAACCACTAGACCCTATAACTAAATGAATCCTATTGCTCCAGCAGCCAGTTGAAATATAGTCACCATTAAGAATAAGATTTATTTTAGCAATGTTTTCTGAAATCTTTCCAACTGGAACAAATGGTTTCACATTATGAAATCCATTTGATAAAAATTTTTCATAATCTTTAGAGTATATAACTAGATTGTATTTATCATCAAGTTCTTTTAATAAATTGGTTCTTTTTGAATGTGATTTTTCATAGCTGCCAAAGAAACTCAAGTCATAGCTATATTCCTGTATTTTAGTATATTTACATACCGATGGAACTCCTTGATCAAGCCATACAGGATTAATGCTAGATTCTAAATAACTTAGGAAATAATCTTTATCTTTGTTGAAGAATATGGAAACTTGCTTTGCTATTTTTCGGACTCGCCTTTCTCGTGTAAATCTTATTTTAGCTGTATCAAAATACCACCAAAAAATTGGAATATTATTTTTTTTAGCATATGTTAAAATTTTTTGATTTCTCAATATAGTCTTTAAAGAATTAAAAATTATTCCATCATATTTAAAGTCATTCTTTACTTCTTCAAATGTAAATATTGGAATTATTCTCAGTCCTTTTTTTCTTAATGAATCAATAATGAAGTATTCAGTTTTTGGATTTTCTAAATTATTATAATCTATTGGTACTAGATAATAAAATGTATTAATCATTTATTATATTTTCTATATGATTAGTGAATGTATTAATCATTTCAGTTATATTTTTTGATGTATTTTTTTTCATTTGGTTCAATTTCTTTTTATCTTTAACTAATAATGTAAATACATCCAGGAACATAGAATCATCAACTTGGAATATAGGCTGTTTATTAATTAAACCAATTTGATTACAGGGCATACAAATACCAGATTCTTCATTGATAATAATTTCATTCATAGGAGGGCTATCAATAGTTATTGTTGGAACTCTTGCATACATAGCCTCAAGTAATGTAAGACCGTATCCTTCAAACTTTGAAGGAGCCAAGTTGATATCAAAAGATTTAATAAATTGCTTATAATCATTTCTATCATAATTTTGAATTATAATTTCTACTCTAGAATCTTTTTTTAATGATTTGATATTTTTATTTAAAATCCTATTAGACCATCTTTTTATTTTGCTTGCCATTTTTATTACAAACTCAACATCATCATCAGGATATTTAGCAATAAGATTTAATACGGCTTCTAAATTTCTTCTATCTAGATGCCCACCTGTTCCTCCATTAAAGAGAACTTTTATTTTCTTACTATTATCTAGGAGCCTTTCTTTAGATAATGTAAAATCAGACAATATCCATTGTAAATATTTAATATTATTTAAGCCATCTTCTTGACATTCTTTATATGCAAATTGAGATTTAACAAATATTGTTTTAAATAATTTATAAAATTCAATTAATCTAGTATCATAATATTCAAAATTAATCATCAAATATAAATTAGAGTTTGATTTTGCGATTTGTTGAATTTGTTTTTGTGGTAAGACTTCAAAACAAAATAATAAATCATCTTGATTTAGGAATTTAGTTAATTTATTTTCAGGTATAAATTTACAATCCCATTTTATTTTTCGTTTTGTTCGATAACTAATATATACATCAAAACCATTTTTGTTTGCTATATCATATATAGCTTTTGCATCATAGCTTAAACCTTGTTCCATCCATGGTGTATATAGTACTATTTTTTTATTCATTAATAATTAAATTTTCAATCCACATCTTTTTATTTCTAGATAAATTATATTTTACACTTTTATAGTTTTTGCAATTATATAGTTTATAAAATTGATATTTTAATCGGATTTCTTTTAAGAATTTTGTATATTTTTTCCATCTCTTTGAATAGCTATCACATGTTTTTATCAAATCAGTATAGCATGCTTGAAATTGCTTGTTGATTTGAGAATAATTAAAAATTTTAATCCAAAAATCAGAATCTACACCACAGGAGTACTTTTCTGTCCAATTCCCAAACCCTTTAATATTATTGAAAATAGTTTTTTTTATTGCTATTGTAGTCCCTTGAACACGATTACTAGAAAAACTTCTTAATTTTCCATTTTTATCTTGAACTTGTCCAACTATAAAATCAAAATCATTAAATAAATTTAAAATATTAGTGATGCTATTTGGCTCTATTAAATAATTATCATCATCCAAAAACAGTAAAAAATCGCTTTCAGCTATCCTTGCAGCTTCATTAGCCACACGAGCTTTAGACATACATTTTACTAATTTAGGTAGATAAACCCACTTTTTAATTAGTTTTGTTTTTATGTTATTTTCATTTAGGAATGAATTTAAATAGTCATTTTCAAGTATATAAAAGGATCTATCATCATTTGGAATAATATTTTTCTCAGAATATGTATTTGTTATTGTTCCGGAATATCCTGATCCATCATCAGCAATAATAATTTCTATGTTATGATTTGATGATTGTTGTGAAATACTCTCTAAAGTTTTAGATAAAGGGTTTTTATTTTCATCAGAACAGTAGTGCGATATAATTATTGATAAATCATATTTCATTAGATATCATTTCAGCTAATTTAAGATCCGTGTCTGTAGTGATTTTGAAATTATTGTAATCTCCTTTAAATAAAGCATGTGTAGCATCAGGGTTGATATCTAATAATGCAGAAAAGTCATCTGAATAATTTTTGTTATTATCTTTTAATGCATTTAAGATTTTTTTATAATTGAATCCTTGAGGGGTTTGAATTAATTTTATATTATTTCTATCTAAGTACTCAACTTGAGAATCTTTGAAATTTATTAATGAATCTTTACAGCTTATTATTGGTATACTAGCATCATTTTGATTAAGATTGCTAATGCAGTCATTAACCATTTTTTTTGAAATAAATGGCCTTGCTGAATCATGGATTAAAACATTTTCAGTTAGTTTGTCGCATGCTAATAAGCCGTTAATTGTTGATTGTGTTCTAGTTTTCCCTCCTTCAACAATTGTACACTTCTGATTAAATTTCTGAACTAGAGGTGTTTCAATGTAATCGGTATTACAAACAAGAATAATTTCATTGATATTCGTATTTTCATCAAAGACATTTATTGAGTATTCTAAAACCAGCTTATTATTAATAATTAAAAATTGTTTTGGAACCTCAGAATCTATTCTAGATCCAATTCCTCCAGCAAGCACAATTGCACTATTCATTTTCACTATCCTCGCTGAATTGCAAATCATATAATCTTTTATATATACCATCCATAATATATAATTCTTGATGGTTCCCGCTTTCTACAATTTCTCCTTTGTCAAAAACTAATATCTTATTAGCATTTTTAATTGTTGATAGTCTATGAGCAATTAGTATAACTGTTCTATCTTTAACTAAGTTATCTATAGCATTTTGCACAAATTTTTCTGATTCAGAGTCTAAAGAGGAAGTAGCTTCATCTAATATAAGTATATTTGGATTTCGTAAAATTGCTCGTGCTATTGATATCCTTTGTCGTTGCCCTCCTGATAATAAAATACCATCTTCTCCTATTTTAGTATCATACTGATTGGGGAGATTTACTATAAATTCATCAGCATATGCTGCTTTGGCAGCTTTTATTATATCATCCTTTGTAATATTTTTCATCCCATAAGATATGTTATGAAATATAGTATCATTAAATAGGATTGTATTTTGTGTTACAATTCCCATTTGTCCACGCAGCTCTTTAATCCTTATATCTTTTATATTTATACCATCAATTATGATTTCGCCAGTGGTTACATCATAAAAACGTGGAATTAAATCCACAAAAGTAGATTTTCCAGCTCCACTAGTGCCTACGATAGCAATGGTATCACCTTTTTCTATTGTAATATTTATGTTTTTGAGTGAAGGTTTTTCTCCCAATTCATATTTGAAATAAACATTTTTAAAACAAATACTTTCTTTGAATTCATTTAGATTATAAGTAGTCTCTTTGTCGTGCACTGTGATTTGGGTATCTAAAATAGAAAATACTCTTTCAGAAGATGCCAGCCCAGTTTGAATCTGCGCATTAACTCCACCCAATTTTCGAATAGGTTGCATGGCGGCAAATAATAATAGAATAAATTTCATAAAATCATCTGAAGTTAATCCTGTTTCTTGGAATACTTCAGTACCTCCAAACCATAATATAATTACTGCTATTATTACTCCAATCATATCATTTATAGGTGTAACTATATTTGATAGCTTATCTTGTTTAAATAATAAGTTGAAATATTTAAGGTTTTCTTTAACAAACTTATTTGTTTCATAATTTTCCATTGAAAATGCTTTTACAACTCGTATACCATAGAGGGATTGTTGTAAAGTATTAATTAGCTCTGCTATTTGCATGCTTGTTCGTGTTGCTTTTCTCCTTAGACTGGAGCCAATTTTAATTATTAAATACCCTGACAATGGAATTATGATTATTGAAATCATTGTCATCTTAGGGCTTATAATTAATAGTAATGAAATGAAAATCAATAGGTTTAAAGGTTCAACAATTAAATTTTGAACACTTTGAATAAAGGC
>CEOP01208487.1_pt1 | contig 10680 bp, 7 predicted proteins | sample 361301 | NCBI WGS metagenome assembly CEOP01 (sample SAMEA2619548, study PRJEB7988) | marine metagenome | biome: marine biome (ENVO:00000447); feature: deep chlorophyll maximum layer (ENVO:xxxxxxxx); material: "saline water (ENVO:00002010), including plankton (ENVO:xxxxxxxx)" | depth 55 m
TTGAGTTACCTTTAAGCCTGAAGTTGGAAATACATAATTACCATTATCATTCTCAATGTAATTATCAATTGAAGAAGAATAATAAGAAACTAAGTCATCTCTATTTGAAGAATAATATTCTCTTTTCGAACTATTTAAATTCCACGAACCTTTAAAATATTTATCAGGCCATTCAAATCTTCTACCAAACCTAATACCTACACCAGTAATTTTTGAATCAAATGGCTGAGAATTACTCTGTCCTCTTTCCTGATAATTAGCTGAAAAGCCAACTAAATTATGAGTATTAAATAGTCTTGGTTCAACATAACTCATTGAAAATTGTTGATTAGCGCTAGTATTTGAACTATTTATAGGAATATTTGATTGCTGTTGATTAGATATACCTCTTTGGTAATTAAAACTTAAACTTTGTCCAGTTCCAACAAAATTTGGAAAAGAAAAACCACCACCCCCTGTAAACCCTAATAGACCACTATATCCTGCTGAAAAATTTAATTGACCACTTCCTTTTTCTATAACTTCAAATATTACATCAACTTCATTTTTACCTTCAATTGGAACTATATCTGGTGTTACAGCTTCAAAAAAATTAAGCATAAATAATTTTCTATAACTTTCCATAATAGCAGATTGACTGAATATCTCCCCAGGAACTACATCAATATCTCTTCTAATTACATTATCTTTAGTATTTTCATTACCTTTTATTATCACTCTATTAACATGAACTATTGATTTTTCGTTAATATTAATATTAATATTAAGTAAACTATCATTTTTTGGTATAACTGATGGATTTATTTGGGAAAATAAGTATCCCTTGTCTCTATATAAATTATTAATACTCATATTAGAAATATCAAATTTGATTCCATCAAATACATCTCCAGGACTAATTGTATACCTCGATTTAAGTAATGAATCAGTAAAAATATAATTTCCTGTAAAATTGATTTTATCAATATAATATTTATTACCTGGATTTATATTAATAACAAGAACCTTTTTAGATTTATTAAAAATATTTTTTGATTTTATAAATTTATAGCTTTCGATATCAAAATCTAAATAGCCATTATAATTATAATATTGCGTTAAACTTGAAATCATTTGATCTAATTTATTTGTATTATACTTACCTTTCCACGGTGTATACCATTTCCAAATATCAATATCAGCTAAATTTTTTAAAATATTATTTTTGTTAATGTCAACGTTTCTATTTAATCTACTTTTAATTAATTCTTCTATATTTAAATTGTTAAGTTCTTTATTGTCTACAAAAATTTTAATATCATGAATTCGAGATTTTTTTCCTGAATTAATATTAAATAAAATATTTTTTTCTAATTTATCACCATCTAAATCAACTAATTTATAAGATATTTCTATATCGTGAAAATTTCTTTCTATAAAATTTTCGTTTAACAAGTTTATTGCTTGATTAATTTTTTGATCAGTTAAAGATATACCAGGTTCTAACTTTGAAATTTTTGTTAATTCTGATTTAGATTTTTTAAATTTAAATAATTCAAAATTAAAATATTGACCTTTAAATATTATTTTATTAAGCTTTGGAAATTCTTCAACTGTAATAATCAAATTTGTAATACCATAGCTAGTTTCTTCTAAATCTACTTGTATGTTTCTAAACTTATTTAAAAGCCATAATCTGTTTATTGCATTTTGAATTTCTATAGCATTAACATAAGAATCAGAAGATAATCCAGAAAAATTAATAATATCATTTTTTTTCATATTAACATTTCCGACAACTGTTATATCAGAAATTTTTAATTCATTATTTTGAGATAATGAAAATGAAAAAAATATTAATAAAATGAACGATGAAATTTTCATGACTAATTTTTTATTCTACCAAATTTTCTAACTCTACTTTGATAATCAATTAATGCTTTATTTAAATCTTTTTCGTTAAAATCTGGCCAAAATTTATTTGAAAAATGTATTTCAGTATAAGCGCTTTGCCATAATAAAAAATTACTTAATCTATCCTCTCCTCCAGTTCTAATCAATAAATCTGGATCTGGCGTACCCTTAGTCAATAAATAATCATTAACTTTATTCTCATCTATATCATTAATATTAGTTTTTTTATCTAAAATATCTTGTGATATATTTTTGATCGCATTTACGATTTCATATCTTGAACTGTATGCAAGAGCTAGATTCAAACATAAACCAGAATTATTTTTAGTTTCTAATATTGCATAATCTAATTCTGAATTTACTTCTGGGGTTAACTTGTCTTGAAAACCAAATATATTAAATTTAATATTGTTATCTTTCATTTTATGGACTTCAGACCTGATTGATGATGATAATAACTTCATTAAATTATTTATTTCTGATTTAGGTCTATTAAAATTTTCTATTGAAAGTGTATACAATGTTAAATGCTTAATATTCATTTTTGAACAAAGTTCAGTAATTAGTCTTACGGTTTTAACACCATTTTTATGACCAATAGCTCTTGGTAACATTTTTGATTTTGCCCATCTTCCATTTCCATCCATAATAATAGCTATATGATTTGGTAAATTATTTGAATCTAATTTAGTCAATACTAATTCCTAATTGTTTACTTATTTTTTTACAAACATTGTCGTAACATGATTTGATATAACTATTGTTATGCTTATAAACATAAGGAGTTCCCTCATCTGTGCAGCTAGCCAAATCTGGACTTAAGGGTATTTTAGATAAAAGAGGTACATTTAATCTATCACTTTCATTGATCCCGCCTTTACCTTTAAAAATTTCTAAGTCTATAGATAAATTTCCATCAGAAATATTATAATCTTTACCATTTAAATTAATATGCCCATTTATTAAGTTTTGATTAGAATCATAAACCTTACCTTGAAGATGAAAATTTGACATATTTTCAATCACACCCAATATGGGAGTATTTAATTTATTAAACATATCAGAAGCCTTTTGAACATCAAGTAAAGCCAAATCCTGTGGAGTTGTTATTATTATTGCTCCTGATAAAGCAACTTTTTGAACTAAGGTTAATTGAATATCACCTGTTCCTGGAGGTAAATCTAAAAATAGGATATCTAATTCACCCCAATCTACTTGAGAAAAAAATTGCTCTGTCATTCTAGATACCATTGGCCCTCTCCAAATTGTAGGAGCGGACTCATCATTTAAAAAACCAAAAGACATTAACTTCATTCCATATTTTTCAATAGGTTGTAACATATTGTTAGTATTCATTACTGGCTTCTCATAACAACCTAAAGCCATTTGTAAACTAGGGCCATATATATCTAAATCTAAAATACCAACTTTTAAATTTTTAGATAAGTTTGATGCTAAATTAACAGTTGTAGTTGATTTGCCAACACCACCTTTTCCGCTAGCTATAGCAATAATATTTTTTACTTTACTAAGTGCTTTAATTTCTCCTGTAACATTAGTTTTGTTATCTGTAGAAATAATCTCAATATTAACCTTAATATTACTATACTCTTTTTTTAATAAGGAATTAATAGATTCAGTAATATTATTCGCTATATCAGTATCAGCTTTTATATTTAATTTTAAATTAATACTATTATCTGACACTTGTAAATCGCTTATAATCCCAAATGAAATTATATCCCTATTATAACCGGGATAGTTAATTTGTTTTAACAATGAAATAATTTGATTTTTATCCATGTGCTATTTTAATAAATAAAAATAGATTTAAATAAATAATATTTTAGTTTAAGTTATATACAAGTTATACTTGAATATTAAGATAATGGATTGAGATTTTTTATTTACTTATTAGATAGATATACCTTGGGTGTATTATTTTTTTTGTTTTATTTTATTTTTTTTCATCTAATAAAGGTTTTTTATACTCCACATTCTTATTAATTCAAAAATAACGATAAGTAATAATAGTTATATTGTAATAATTAATAAGGAGACTCTATGAAAGAAGCTTCCAAAGATATCTATATAAATTCTAGCATTAGTAGTAATCGTATTGCTATAGTAGAAAACGAGCAGCTAGTAGAATTATATATTGATTTTCCAAACCATACAAAAATGGTTGGAAATATATATAATGGTCTAGTTCAAAATATCATTCCTGGTATTGAAGCGGCATTTATTGATATAAATAGTGATGTTAATGCATTTTTACCATTGTCGGAACTTGAAAATGAAGAAAATTTTAAAAATATTTCTTTTGAAGATGACAATGGAAAGAAAAAAAATGCTACTCCAAAAAAGAAAAATCTTAAAATTGGAGACCAAATTTTAGTTCAAGTTGTAAAGGAACCATTTGCTGGAAAAGGGGCTAGAATTACAACTGACATGTCTATTCCAGGAGCATTAATAGTACTTATTCCAAATCAAAATTATATTGGAATATCAAGAAAAATCAATGATAAATATGAACGTAGAAGATTAAGAAAAATGATAGAATCATTCAAACCAAAAAATGCTGGTATTATAATTAGAACAACAGCACAAGGTAAAAATGAAGATATTTTAAAAGAAGAATTTGATACATTAAACAAGCAATGGAAAGATTGCTTAAAAAAAAGTAAGTCAAAAAAAGCTCCAAAATTAATACATGAAGACGGCTCTATGTCTTTTAGAGTTATTCGTGATTTATTTGATGAACAGGTAAATAATATTTTTGTTGATTCCAAAACTATTTATAATTCAATCTGCAATTATGTAAATAAAATTAATCCAAACAATTTAGAAAAAATAAATTTTTATAATAAAAAAAGACCAATCTTTAGTATTTATAATATTGAAGAACAAATTAGTAAATCACTTAATAAAAAGGTTTGGCTTAAAAGTGGTGGTCATCTTGCTATTGATCATACTGAAGCCATGATAGTTATTGATGTAAATAGCGGAAGATATATTGGCAAAAAGAATCATGAAGAAAATTCATTAAAAATAAATTTAGAAGCTGCTGCTGAATGTGCTAAACAATTAAGGTTAAGAGATATTGGTGGACTAATTGTTATTGATTTTATTGATATGTTAAAACCAGAAAATAGAAAAAAAGTATACAATTTTTTTAAAGGGGAATTAAAAAAAGATTCAGCTAAAGTGGCTACTGATGAATTTTCAAAATTTGGTTTATTAGAAATGACAAGACAGCGTGTTAGACAAAATTTATTAGATACCATGAAAGAAAATTGTAACGTATCAAATGGAACAGGAAAAGTATTTAAAAAAGAAATAGTGCTAACAAATTTAGAAAATGCTATTAAAAACTATAAATTGACTAATAAAGATATGCAGTTAGATATTTTTCTAAATCCAGAAGTTATAGATTATATTGAAGAACATGTAAAAGTGTTTAAAAAGAAGTTTTTATGGCGACAATTTGTACTATTAAATATTAAACCTGACAAAAATTTATTTACACATCAGTATAAAATATATTCAAAGACAAAAAAAGAATATATAGATTAATTAGTTTTAAGTTGCTAATTAGACAAATAATTGAATAAATTAGCGCTCTTAAAATAAAGAGTAAAAATATGTATGCAATTGTAGATATAAAAGGAAAACAGTTTAAGGTTGAGAAAAACCAAACGCTCGATGTTCCTAAATTAAATGAAAAAGTAGGTTCTAAAATAGAATTTGATAAGATTTTGCTTACTAGTGATAAAGGCAAAGTTTCAACAAAATCATCAATGAAAGTTGTTGCAAAAGTTTTATCTCATGAAATAGATGATAAAGTTATTGTTTTTAAAATGAAACGAAGAAAAGGTTATCAAAAGAAAAATGGTCACAAACAACAGTTTACAACCATTCAAATTCAAGATCTTAAAGCTGCTAAAAAAACTACAACAGCTAAAAAAACTACAGCAAAGAAAAAAACTGAAGAAAATAAGGATTAATTATGGCACATAAAAAAGGTGTTGGAAGCTCCAAGAACGGTAGAGATAGTAACCCTAATAGGCTTGGGGTTAAAAGAGCTGATGGCCAAAAAATAACAGCTGGTTCTATAATAGTAAGACAAAGAGGAACTAAAGTTCATCCTGGAAAAAATGTTAAAAAAGGTAATGATGATACGCTTTTTGCAACTGCTGATGGTATTGTAAAATTTCAAGATTTTAGCAAAAATGGTAAATCAAAAAAACGAGTTGCTGTAATAAATTAACTTCTTCCTTAAATAGATAATTAATAATTTATGCATTATGAAAAAGTGTATTTTATTATTAATAATCCTATTTAATCTTTCCCTATCTGAAATAGTTATTTCAGGCTTCATAACTAATAAAAATACTGGAGAAGTATTAATTGGTGCTAATGTATTTATATCAAATTCTAAAAATGGAGTCATTACCGATAAAAATGGCTTTTATTCAATCGTAATTGATGATAATCAATTAAATAATATCGATATAATTATTCAATACTTAGGATATGCCCCTCTTCAAAAAAATATTACCTTAAATTCAAAATCAATTATAAATGATTTTGAATTATTGCCAGCTAACATTCAAATTCAAGCAACTGAGATTAAAGGTGAAAAAGAATCAAGACAAACAGTTACACAATACAGTAGCATTAAAGTAACACAAGCTCAACTGTCATCGTTACCATCCCTTGCTGAAGCAGATATTTTTAGAACTTTGCAATCTTTACCTGGTGTGCTTCAATCATCTGAATTTAGCACTGGTTTAATAATTCGTGGTGGGAATACTGACCAAAATTTAATTTTACTTGATGGAATTACTGTTTATAACCCATCTCATTTAGGTGGCATATTTTCTAACTTTATCGTTGAAGCAATAAAAGAGGCTAACCTAACAAAAGGTGGGTATAATGCTGAATACGGAGGCCGCCTATCCGCTGTTTTAGATGTGATAAGTAGAGAAGGTAATAGAAAAGATTTTAAATTGAAAACTGATATATCATTATTATCTGCCAAAGCTACTGCAGAAGGTCCATTTTATAATGGTGCATGGTTAATATCTGGGAGAAGAACTTATTTTGATAAAATTGCTGAAGAACTTGACTATACAGCAATTCCTCCATATTATTTTTATGATATTCAAGGGCATGCTTTTACAGATTTAACTTATAAAGATAGAATTAGTATTAGCTTTTATAATGGTTTAGATGATTTTGAGTACGGACCAATTGCAATTAAAGGTGACTGGGGAAATGAAACTTCAAGTATTAAGTATAGAAGATTATTTAATGAAAAATTAATAGGTAATTTTTTATTTGCTAAGAGTAAATTTTTTGTAAATTTTGGCTTAGGTGGATCCTCAGGTATAAATGAAGAAGATACAATTAATGATCAAACTTTTTCGGGTGATTTATCGTATTTCTTAAATAATAATATTACTGCTAAGGTAGGTTATCAATACAAAAAATTGAAATTTAGCTACGAATCTTTTTTTGATGATTCAACTTTGTTTTCACTCGTTAATAGTCCTAATGAATGGAATATTTACTCACAAATAAAATTTATAGTAAATAAAAAATTAATTATTGAGCCAGGCATTAGATTAAATCATTATGATAAATTATATCCTAATTTAAGATTTGGGTTAAAATATATTATACAACCAGATGAATTTATCAATTTTTCATTTGGTAATTATGATCAATTCATGTTTACGTTTCAAGATGACTTTAATCCTCCCTTATTAGATGCTTGGATTGCTATAGATGAATCAGTTAATGCTGGTAAAGCAGAACATATAGTTTTGGGATATGAAAAATATTTTTCTGATTATAAATTTCAAGTGGAAGGCTATTATAAAAATATTTATAATATGTTAACCTTTGAAGATAAGAGAGCATCAACAGATGGAGAAGTTTCAAGCGAACAATTGTCTGATATATTAACTCCCTCAGATGGAGAGGCAGGTGGTATAGAATTGTTTGTACAAAAATTGAAAGGTGATTTAACAGGTTGGATAAACTATACTTTATCTTATTCAATAAAAGAAATGAATGGAGTTAAATATTTTACAAACTGGGATAGAAGACATGTGCTAAATTTTATTGGTAATAAAAAATTAACTAATAGTTTATTGCTTAAAAAGTGGGAGTTTAATTGGAAATTTACTTACCAATCTGGCCAAGCTCACACTCCTATATTGGGATATTATTTAGAAGATATACCTGATTCACCTGAAACATTTTGGAGATCAATTCCTGGTGCAAGAAATTCTGCTAGATATCCAGCATACCATAGATTAGATTTAGGATTAACTAGAGAATTTAAATTAAGCAATAAAACAAAAGGTAAATTCTTTATTCAAGTTATAAATGCTTACAATAGAAAAAATATTTTTAGATACTTTTATACCACAAATAATCAACAAGGAGTTGATGATGATGGAGATTGGAATATACTTGAAGATGATATAAATGGAGATGGTGAGGCAGGTTATTACTTTGATGGTAACCAATGGATTGCTGAACCAAATGTAGATGAAGCAGATGAAAATATACCACAAAAACAAGAACTTAGTATTTTTCCATTAATACCATCAATAGGATTTTCAATAGAATTTTAATGAAAAACTTTTTATATATATTAATCTTTATAATTGTAAGCTGTGAATTACCAGATAATGAAACTGAGTATCAAGAAGGACTTGTTGTGTTTGGCAATATTGAATTATTTGAACTTAATGGAAATGCTTTTGGTAATATTGACACTGTAAGAGTATCAATTAGTTCTCAAATTGATGCTAATCTTGAAAATGCAAATCAATTATATATTGATAACGCAAGTGTAGCAATTACAGGAGCATTTGATGAAGATGAAAATATTATTAGAACTATTCAATTTAATTCACTAAATACTTTAGGACAATATATTGTTGATGAAAATGAAGAATATAAAATATGGCCAAATAGCACTTATACATTAAATGTCATTTATGAAGATTATATAGTCTCTGGAATCACTACAACTCCAAATTATCTCACAATTAGTAGTATAGAAGATACATATAATTGTGAGCAATGTTCTGACCCAACAATTTATGGTGAAACTACTTGTGAAAATTCTAATGAAAATTGGACAAGTGAACAACAAAATATTGAATTGATAAATGTAGATAATTTTGATTTGATTAATAATGAAACTAGCGGACTATGGATTTTAGAACCAAACTTATTACAATCTTATATTAATGAAGACATTATTAGTTCAATTGAATTATCTAGATATGGTTGTAGTGTTGGTAGCTTTGCATCAAAACCATATTTTATTTTAAATATTGATGATCAAGAAGAAGAAGATAATCCAAATCTTTCTGCAATCAGGATATTATCTTACGCATTAGAAGATAAAGAATTTGGTATGGAACCATCTAATGATGATGCTGAAGAATATTCTGATTTAAACTATAATGCACAATGGGATTCAGCATATTGTGATAATCAAAATTATAATAATGAAATCTTATGTGAAGAAGAAGGAGCCATGTGGTTCTATGAAGAACCTTATGTTGATTTAAATGATAATAATAGCTATGATAAAGCAACATATTTTGACTATAATAAAAATGAAATTCAAGATATTACTTTAGTTAATACTTTTTATGATACTACTGCTGTTTTTAATATTTGGAAAGGGCCTTATTTTAGAGATGATGATAATAATCCATATTTACTAAATCCGTTTATTTGGACTGTAGAAACTAGTCCAACCCCTATAATGTGGTTATACTTTAATTATTATGGAAAACATTTAATTGTCGTGCAAGCTTCAGATGATGCCTATTATGATTATTTGAGTGGTGACCCTTTAAATCAAAATCAATATATATTACCAGATTCAAATATTGAAGGGGGTTATGGTTTATTTACTTCTAATTATTCTAAAGCTTTCTTTTTGAATATTATCAAAAAAGACTAGTTTTTTAAAAAATCAATATTCCTTTTAAGGCCTGCAAGCTTCGTTCTTTTCATAGCACTATCTTTAAAAAATTTAGAAAATTCTTCCTGATTTAAATTATAGAGAATATTAGCATCATTATTTTTTAAAAAGTCTCTAGGCTTGAAAGAAAACTCATTTGTTAAAACTGAAAATCTATGATTCCAAGGACAAACCTCTTGACATATATCACAACCATATATCCAATCATCCATTTTACCTTTAAAATCGTCAGGAATATCTAATTTATTTTCAATAGTTTGATAAGAAATACATTTATTGGCATCAAGTTTATAATCACCAATAATAGCATCTGTAGGACATGCTTCTATACAGGCTGTGCATGAACCACATAAATTAGTACTAAATACTTTATCATATTCAAGTTCAAAATCTGTAACAATTTCTCCAAGGAAAACCCAAGTACCAAAATCTTTTGTTATTAGATTTGTATGCTTTCCAATCCAACCTAACCCTGCTCTTTGTGCCCAAACTTTTTCTGATATTGGAGATGTGTCAACACAACAAATTCCATTTAAATTATTATCGTATTTTTTAATATAATCTAACAGGATATATAGTTTTGATTTGAGTAATGTATGATAATCATCACCCCACGCATAGTTTGAAATTTTATGTGATGAAAAATAATCTTTAGAATTGCCGGTAAAATAATTTAGAGCTACTGATATTACTGATTTAGCTTTTGGATAGTATTTAAAAATATCAGATCTCTCTTCTTTTCTTTTAGCAATCCAATCCATTGA
>CEOP01159363.1_pt1 | contig 10671 bp, 8 predicted proteins | sample 361301 | NCBI WGS metagenome assembly CEOP01 (sample SAMEA2619548, study PRJEB7988) | marine metagenome | biome: marine biome (ENVO:00000447); feature: deep chlorophyll maximum layer (ENVO:xxxxxxxx); material: "saline water (ENVO:00002010), including plankton (ENVO:xxxxxxxx)" | depth 55 m
CCATCAATTTTTACAATCCAAAAATCAATTTCAATTTTTTGATGAGAGAGTATATTCTTTATTGGTTTCTTATTCCATTTTGATAAACTGAATTCAGCTGTGTCACGATATTTTTTTAAAATATTTGTAATCTGTTGTCTTGAAATTTTCTTGATATTATTTTTTGTTTCTAATAATGGAAATTGATATAGATTTTTCCATATCCCAGATTCTCTTTTTTCAATAATGGTTTCATTAACAGAGTTATGGAAAACAATGAAATTAAAAAATCTGTTTTTTATTTTCTTCTTTTTTGACTTAAATGGAAAAAGATGGACTTGATTATTTTTGTAGGAAAAACATATTCTTTTAAGTGGACAAATATTACATTTAGGGTTTGAAGGGGTGCATTGAAGTGCGCCAAATTCCATCATTGCTTGATTGAAAAGTCCTGAATCAAATCCTTTTATTAAGAAATTTACTTTTTCTTTAAATTTTCTTTTAGAAGCATTTATGTTGATAGGGTCATTTATGCCAAATACTCTTGATATAAGTCTATAAACATTTCCATCAACTACTCCCTCCTGCAAATTAAAACACATAGATCCAATTGCGCTAGCTGTATAATCGCCTATTCCTCTAAATGACTTAAGTGTTTGAAAGTCAGTTGGAAATTGACCCTCATATTCGTAAAATAACTTCTTTGCTGTATGCAATAAGTTCCTAGCACGACTATAATACCCAAATCCTTCCCATGTTTTAAGAACTTTTTTTTCACTTGATTTAGCTAATTTTTTTAAAGTTGGAAATTCTTTTAAAAATTTATTGTAATGTAAAACTCCTGTTGCAGCTTTAGTTTGTTGTAAAATGATTTCTGAAACCCATATTTTATATGGATCTTTAGTTTTTCTCCATGGGAAATCTCTTTTATTTTTTAAATACCAGCTTATTAGTTTAGTCTGAATGGGCATTAAATATAAAATGGTAATTTACAATGATTTATAATATAAATTTATATATTTGGAAGCTTTTAAAACATTTATTTAATTAACATTTTAGATATGACAAAAGCTGACATAGTCTCAAAAGTTTCTGACAAGCTTGGAATTGATAAAATTGATGTACAGGCAACTGTCGAGAAATTCATGGAAGAAGTTAAAACAACTTTAGAGAACGGTGAAAATGTTTACCTAAGAGGTTTCGGAAGTTTTATTATAAAAACTCGTGCTAAAAAAACAGGAAGAAATATTTCAAAAAATGTTGCGGTAAATATACCAGCTCATAATATACCTGCTTTTAAGCCATCAAAAGTTTTTTTAAGTGGCGTCAAATCTAAAGTGCCTGTTTCTTAATTGTATTTTGACTAACTAATTTATAATAATTAACATATGCCTAGTGGTAAAAAAAGAAAGCGTCACAAAGTTGCTACGCACAAGAGAAAAAAAAGGAGAAGATCAAATCGCCACAAGAAAAAATAGTGTTTAAAAGTAAAAAATTTATTTACGTTCTTTGACATAGGGCCTGATTCTAATTCAGTGCCTTCTGAAAATTAAATTGAATGTTTAATTAGCTAAAATTTATTTTTATAGCTACTAAAATTAATCACAGTGAAAAAAGAATTGGTTATACGATCAAATTCCTCTGCTGTTGATTTTGCATTACTTAACAGCGGAAAGCTGATTGAGTTAAACAAAGAAATCGATAGTAATAAGTTTTCTGTTGGAGATATTTTTATCTCTTCAATAAGAAAACCTGTTGCTGGACTTAACGCTGCATTTATTAATGTAGGCTATCATAAAGATGGTTTTTTACACTATCATGATTTAGGCCCAAGATTATCTTCTGTTTTAAAATTTGTGTCTCTTATACAAAAGGGTAAAAAGAAAGATTATTTGTTGTCGAATTTTCATTTTGAAAAAGATATACCAAAAGATGGAAAAATTGAAAATTTTGTTCGACCTAAACAAAGAATACTTGTTCAGATTGTAAAGGAACCAATCTCTTCAAAAGGTCCAAGGGTAAGTTCAGAGCTCTCTCTTGCCGGAAGATTTATGGTTTTGATACCTTTTTCTGATAGGGTTTCTATCTCACAAAAAATAGAAAGTAAAGAAGAAAAATCTAGACTTAATAAAGTTGTAAAAAGCATTCGCCCTAAGGGGTTTGGAATAATTATTCGCACTGTTGCAACAAACAAAAAAGTTGCAGATCTTGATTCTGATCTACAAAGATTATTGAATCGATGGAAAAATATGTGTGAAAAATTAACTAAAGTTGATAAGTACCCAGCAAAAATATTAAGTGAAATTAATAGATCATCAAGTATACTAAGAGATATTTTTGATGATAATTTTACTGGTATTCATGTAGATGATTCAGAAATGTTTTCTGAAATCAAAGATTATATTCAGACAATTGCTCCAAAAAAAGCATCTATTGTAAATCTTTACACAAATCAAGTTCCGATTTTTGAAAGATTTGGTGTTGAAAGACAAATAAAGACTTCTTTTGGAAAAACCGTTTCCATGCAAAAAGGCTCTTATTTAATAATTGAGCATACCGAAGCTTTGCATGTAATTGATGTTAACAGTGGTAATCAGTCGAATCGATCGAAATCTAAATCACAAGAGGAAAGTGCATTTGAAGTTAATATGATAGCTGCTAGTGAAATCGCTAGACAAGTCAGGTTAAGAGACCTAGGCGGTATAATTGTTGTTGATTTTATAGATCTCACTTCTAATGAAAATAGGAAAAAATTGTTTGAGCATCTAAAGAATGAAATGAATAATGATAAAACTAAGCATAAAATTTTGCCTCCTAGCAAATTTGGTTTAATCCAGATAACTCGTCAAAGAGTTCGTCCGGAAATGAATATAAAAACTAAAGAGCTAAATCCTAATCAAAATAATGAAGTTGAGGCACCAATTATCATATTAGAAAAAATTAATGCAGAACTAGATAAAATAACTAAGCACGGGCGTTATAAAAAGGAAAAGATTTTTTTACATACTCACCCTTTTGTTGCAGCCTATTTAAATCAAGGAATCCCTTCAATTCGAATGAAATGGTTTCTAAAATTTAATAAGTGGATACAGATAATTCCACGAGATGCTTTTTTTTATTTAGAATTTCGTTTTTTAGATGTAAATAAAAAACTTATTAAAATAAAATGATTATTTAAAAAACCGTCCATTATTAAGTGGGCGGTTTTTTGTTTTAAATTAGTTTATATGAAACTTTCTAATTCAACTAATAATAAAAAAATTCAATTAAAAATTGAAAACTTTTGCCTTTACCAAGAAAGATGCGAAAAAGAAGTAGTAATTAAACTGAGAAGTTGGGGGCTAGAAAAAAATCTAATTGATGATATATTATTAAATCTCTTAAATCAAGATTTAATAAATGAAACCCGTTTTTCGAAAAATTTCTCTAGAGGTAAATTCAGAATTAAGAAATGGGGGAGACTAAAAATATATCAAGAACTTAAAAAAAGGAGTATTTCTGAAATTGATATAAAAATTGGACTTAAAGAAATAGAAGAGGACTATGATTTTACTTGTCAAGAATTAGTTAAAAAAATTTGGGAATCACTTAAATCTAGGTCTTTAATTGAAAAGAAAAAAAAAATATGGGATTATCTAAGATATAGGGGTTGGGAAAAAGCCTTGATTTTTGATCAACTAGAAAAAATAGAAAGACAATCAATTAATTTATAAGGAATAATTTATCCCAAACAAAAAATTCCTTTTGGGCATAGGGACAAGGTTTGTCTCTGAATATTCTATATTAAGCAAATTATTTATAAATAAATCTAACTTGATTTTTTTAAATTCATATTGGAAAAACAGATCAATAATACTGTAACTTTCGTTATTGTATCTTTCAATAAATTTAAAAACAGTGGAACTATTTATTGTCTTAAATAATTTAGTCCTATAAGTCCCTACTAGTTGATGTTTTGTAGAGCTGTTTATTAAATATTTTGAAAAGCTATAATCAATATTTTTTAGATTGTTTTGTAAATAGGAATACCCCAGTTTAAAAGAACTTAGGTTTGATATATTATTGAAAGGGAAAAAAAATTCAAAATCAAATCCTTTTGAATTTATCTCTCTAATATTATTTGCCTGCCATAGATCTTCTTCGCTTTCTTTTATATAGTCAATTAAATTTTTTGATTCTCTATTGTATAAAGCAAATAGTGCACTAAAATTTTTCTTTAGAAAACGAACTCCTACTTCTTTTGTGAAGGCTTCCTCTGGTTTCAAATTTTTGTTCCCTTTTGTAGTAGGATCTTGATAATATAAATCTGTATAAGTTGGAGTTCTGTATGTATAACCTACTGTAGTGTATAATCTTAAATTTTTGTTTAATTCTAATCCCATATCGAGTCCAGGGAAAAAGTGCCAATTAAAGTCAGAAAAATAATTAATTGCAAACCCAGGAGAAATATCTAGTAAATTATTAATCAAACGAAGTCTATGTTCAAAAAAAATATTAAGTTTTGTGCGCTGATGATCCCCTAGGTTATTGCTTACAATTGAAACTTTTGAAAGATCAACTCCAAAACCTGTTTCTGCTTTGTCCCAAGAATAACTTGCATCAAAAGAAAATCCATATTTGTTTGTTATGTGAAGATTTCTATAAATCTCGGGCTTACCTCTGATATACTCGTAGGTGTCCTGCCCCCTTCTCCAAAAAACTTTAGGTTTAAAAACCCATTTTTTTTTATTGTAAGTTGAAGAAAAAGCTACAAGGCTAGCCTGGGTTTCTTCATACTGTTCGGTTGCACTGGGATTAGCATAAAACCCATTAGCTCCAAATTTCCTGTCTGAAAAAAAGGCAATCATATTTATTGGATTTTTCTTTTTTGAGAAATTCCCCTTAAAAAAATAATTTGAAAATTTATAATCAGTATTATAACGATAGCCATTTGATAAATTACCGTTTAAATTAATTAGCATACTGTTTTTTTCATTTGAAAAACCATACAATATATTCCCCTTTGTTCTGTCATAAGAACCTTTGCTTAATTGAAATGAAATATTTTTTTTAATATCTTTTTTTGTAACTATGTTTATTGCTCCTGTAAAAGCATTTTGCCCAAAAATTCTTGCTGATGAACCTTTAATAATCTCAATCCTTTCAATTAAATTTGGAAGTGGCAAAAAGTTTAAAGTGTGATGTCCTGTTTGTGAATCCTCTAATTTTACACCATCTATTAAAAGCAAAGTCTGATCAAATGTACCTCCTCTAATATATAAATCAGCTTGTATTCCATCGCTCCCTCTTCTTCTTATATCAATTCCAGGGACTTGTTGTAATAAATCTATTATAGTTTTTACCCCACTTTTTTTAATATCCTCTTCCGATATTATTTGAATAGATCGTGAATTTTTTGAAAAAGGAATATCTATTCTAGCAGAGGAAACGATTACTTCATCTAGATTTTCTTTAACCAAATATTGTTGTGCTTTTGAAAAAAAAGACAAAAAAAACAATAAAAAAATAGGTACCTTTTTATCTTTCAAATGAAAATATTTAAAAATAAATTCTAGTCAGAAAGTAAAATCAACTTATTTTTTTTTACCTGAATAACTCCAGATTTTATTTTATATGTATAAGTTTCTTTACCTTCTTTAGAAAAAAAATTTTCATCAGACTCTTCGGGTTTCATTTTTGCCTTAATTTTTATAATTCCTTTTTTTAAGGTTGAAATTATTGGCGCATGATTATTAAGAACCTGAAAGTCTCCACTTGATCCTGGGACAGAAATAGAATCAATTTCACCTTTGAAAATAATGGATTCGGGAGAAATAATTTCTAAGTACATAATCTAAGCTTCAGACAACATTTTTTCTCCGGCTGCAATTGCTTCCTCAATATTTCCCTTTAAATTAAAAGCAGCTTCAGGAAGATGATCAAGTTCTCCATCCATTATCATATTAAATCCCTTTATAGTATCTTTTATATCAACAAGAACACCTGGAATACCGGTAAACTGTTCAGCAACATGAAAAGGCTGGGATAAAAATCTTTGTACTTTTCTTGCTCTTGCTACTGCAAGCTTATCATCTTCTGATAATTCCTCCATTCCAAGTATAGCTATAATATCTTGTAGTTCTTTATATCGTTGTAAAAGCTCCTTAACTCTTTGAGCGCAATTATAATGTTCGTCTCCCAATATTTCAGGTGTTAAAATTCTAGAAGTAGAATCAAGAGGATCAACGGCAGGATAAATCCCTATTTCAGCAATCTTCCTTGATAGAACTGTGGTTGCATCTAAATGGGCAAAAGTTGTTGCTGGAGCAGGGTCTGTTAGATCATCTGCAGGAACATATACAGCCTGAACAGATGTAATTGAGCCTTTTTTGGTAGATGTTATTCTTTCTTGCATTGCTCCCATTTCAGTCGCTAAGGTTGGTTGATATCCAACAGCTGAAGGCATTCTCCCAAGCAAAGCAGATACCTCTGATCCCGCTTGAGTAAAACGGAAAATATTATCAACAAAGAATAAAACATCTTTCCCTTGTCCGTCTCCTGCTCCATCTCTGAAGTATTCAGCTAAAGTCAAACCTGATAAAGCAACTCTAGCACGAGCTCCAGGAGGTTCATTCATTTGACCAAAAACAAACGTTGCCTTTGATTCACTCATCGCCTTTTTATCAACTTTTGATAGATCCCAACTTCCTTCTTCCATTGACTTTAGAAATTTATCTCCGTAATTAATAATACCTGATTCTAGCATTTCACGTAATAAGTCATTCCCTTCTCTTGTCCTCTCGCCCACACCAGCAAAAACAGAAAGACCTCCATATCCTTTTGCGATATTATTTATTAATTCTTGGATAAGAACTGTTTTACCAACGCCTGCTCCACCAAATAATCCTATTTTACCTCCTTTTGCATAAGGTTCAATCAAGTCTATAACTTTTATCCCTGTAAATAAAACTTCTGTAGATGTAGAAAGTTCATCAAAAGGGGGTGCATCTCGATGAATGGGTAAACCACTTTTCCCTTTTTTAGGTAATTTTTCAAGACCATCTATTGGATCTCCAATAACATTAAAAAGACGTCCATAAACTTCCTCTCCAATGGGCATTTGAATTGGACTATCTGTAGCAAAAACCTTTACTCCCCTACTTAAACCATCTGTAGAATCCATAGAAATTGTTCTAACAGTATTTTCACCAATGTGCGATTGTACTTCTAAAACTAAAAGTGAGCCGTCATCTCTTTTAATTTCTAATGAATCATATATTTTGGGTAGATCATCCTCTCCACCAAATTCAACATCGACAACAGGACCAACTATTTCAGAAACTTTTCCAACTTGATTTGCCATATTTTTGTTTAAAATTTAATAATAAAAACTCAGAATTTTGCATGCAAATATAGTACTTAGACTTATAATCTTAAAAAGTCTTTACTATTATTTATCCTATTTTTTTTGGATTTTATAAACTTACGTTTAATATCCTTTGTTTTTTGCTAATCTATCTAAATGGTAATTATAATCTCCAAATATATTCTGTACAACTCGAGCTTTTTTCAAATAAAATCCAATATTGGAATCATCTGTAACACCTATCCCTCCATGCATTTGAATAGCCTCATTTGTAACTAATTTAACTGTTTTGCAAAGCTTAGCCTTAGCTAGGCTAGCATAATTTGAAATGTCTTTGTCATTTTTATCTATTGCCTGTAAACCCTTTAAAACGATTGATTTACAAAGTTCAATTTCTGAAAAAAGTTTTGCCGCCCTATGCTGTAGCGCCTGGAAAGATCCAATCTTTACTCCAAATTGCTCACGCTCTTTCAAATAGTTAATTGTCAATTCAAAGGACTCCAAAATAATGCCTAAAATTTCAGCTGAAAGACCAATACATGAAATATCAAGAACTTTCTTTATTAATTCCTTCCCTGAAATATTAACATCTAAACGGTATTCCTTTGGAACCGAAACATCATTTAATGTAATCTCTGAATAAGTAGATGTATCTAATAAGATCTTATTTTTAATTGTTATTCCCAAAGTATCTGATTTAACAAGTAAAAGACCATATTCCTTAGAATCTGTTACTGCTAACACAATTAAATGATCAGAAAAATTACCATTTGAAACAAACGTTTTCTTACCATTTAGCTTGTAAAAGTTTTTTTCTTCAGTCGCTTTGGTATCAATTTTATATGGGTCATGATACGATTTTTCATCAACTGCAAGTGTCATCAAAACTTCTCCATTCATTAACTTAGGAAAAAATTTAATTTTCAATTCCTCATTGTCAGAATATTTAATCGCAGTTGCCGAAAAAAGTATTGAAGAAATTAAAGGTGACTTTACTAATTTTCTTCCCATCTCCTCTAGGACTTGTCCCATTCCAACATAGCCAAAGTCTAATCCATTATATTCTTCAGGAATAATTAAAGAAGTCCATCCCATTTCTATCATTTCATTCCATGTTGATTTATCAAATGACTGATAATTTTCATCTCTCAATGATCTAAATTGATCTATAGAAACTTTTGATTCGAGTAATTCCCGAGCAGCTTCTTTAAGCATTTTCTCTTCTTCTGTGATAATTAGTGCCATTATAATATTTTTTATTATGGTAATTCTAAAATTCGTTTTGCAATTATATTGAGTTGTATCTCTGAAGTGCCTCCCTCAATTGTATTCCCCTTCGATCTACAAAAGTTTCTAGCGAGATTTATTTCAGAACTTTTATCATCCATCCATAACAAACCTTCAGATCCTGAAATACTTAATAAAAGTTCAAAACGCTTAACATTTAATTCTGTCCCATAATATTTAAAAAAGGAAGAAAGAGCCCCAGAGTTATTTCCTGCTTTTGCTTCATCAACTATTCTCTGGATTGTAAGATTAAAAATTTCATCATCTAATTCAAACTCAGAAATTTCTGTTCTTAGAATTGGATCTTTTAATTTACCATTCTCAAAAGGAAGTTCTTTTTTAGCTAGTTTATGAGGATTCTCTTTGATATCTGTTTCTCCTATCCCGCCAATCATTTGTCTTTCATGAGTTAACAAAAACTTTGCAATTGTCCATCCTTCATTTAAATTACCTACCAAATTTGTTTTTGGAACTTTAACAGCGTCAAAAAAAGTTTCACAAAAAGGAGATTTTCCGCTAATTAATTTTATTGGTCTTGTACTAACTCCTTTTGATTTCATATCAATCAAAAGAAAACTAATTCCGCTATGCTTGGGAGAATTTGAATCAGTCCTAACTAAACAAAAAATCCAATCTGCTTTATCTCCATAGGAAGTCCAAACTTTTGACCCTGTTACTAAAAAGTTTTCTCCCTTATCATCAGCTTTCATTTGAAGTCCAGCCAAATCACTTCCAGAATTTGGTTCACTGTATCCTTGACACCACCATATCTTTCCATTTACTATCTCTGGCAAATATTTTAATTTTTGTTCTTCTGTGGCAAATTGAAGTAAAGCAGGTCCCAGCATTGAAATGCCAAAAGAATAAATTGGTTTACGACATCCTAAACGACTCATTTCTTGAGTAAGAATGGTATTTTCCTTTGGACTAAGTCCTCCTCCTCCATATTTTTTTCCCCAATAAGGAACAATCCATCCCTTCTCTAACATTCTTTCAAACCAAATCTTTTGGTCTTTAGAACTAAATTTTGCATTCCTTCCTCCCCAATAAAAATCACTTGCATCCTTGATTGGTTTACACATGCTTTTAGGACAATTTTCTTCAAGCCATGCTCTTGTTTCTGTTCTGAAATCTGCAATATCTACTTTAATTTTTGAATCCATACATTTTTAAAATAAGTCATCTACTTTTTTTTTGTCTATTGCCTGGTTTGACATAATTCCGTATAATTCTACAATTTTATTAAGTTCCTTGAATCTGGAATCATTTGTAAATCCTTTTTTATATCTGTAATAAATCTGTTGAATGATCACAGCTATTTTAAACAACCCAAAAATAAAGTAAAAAACTATGTTAGATAAATCTCTTTTACTTTTTAAAGCATATAATTCAATCAATTCTCCCCGCTTTGGATTTCCCTCAGTTGTTGTTAGATTAAGCTTATTTGATTTAATAAAATCAGGATCTGTTTGATGAATCCAATATCCTAGAGTGGTGCCTAAATCCATTAAAGGATCCCCTATCGTTGCCATTTCCCAGTCTAGGACAGCCTTTATTTTAAGATTGTTATCTCCACTTAAGACTATGTTATCATATTTGTAATCATTATGAATTAAAGAAGTTTCATGTTTTCTTGGATAATTATTACACAACCATTTAATAGTTTTTTCAATCCCATTAAAATTGTTTGTTTTTGATTGTTCATAACGATAAGCCCATCCCTCAACTTGCCTTTTTACATATCCTTCCGGCTTTCCTAAATTTGATAACTCAGGGGCGTTACAATCTATTGAATGTAACTCTGTCATAGTCGATACAAAGTCGTGAACAATATCTTTTATTTTTTTAGGTTCAGGAAGTTCATCTTTAGGCATTCCTCCTCTTAGAATTACTCCCTTTATACGTTCCATAATATAAAAAGAAGAGCCTATGATATTTTCATCACTACAAAATAGAATAGGTTTAGGAGCCTTAGAAAATTTATTTTTTAAAATAGAAAGCATTTTAAATTCACGGGACATGTCATGTCCAGATTTTACTTTTGCACCAAAAGGTGGCCT
>CEOP01094632.1_pt1 | contig 10664 bp, 9 predicted proteins | sample 361301 | NCBI WGS metagenome assembly CEOP01 (sample SAMEA2619548, study PRJEB7988) | marine metagenome | biome: marine biome (ENVO:00000447); feature: deep chlorophyll maximum layer (ENVO:xxxxxxxx); material: "saline water (ENVO:00002010), including plankton (ENVO:xxxxxxxx)" | depth 55 m
GTTGGCTCGCTATATATTTTACAATTACTAAAATATTTATGTGCAAACTCGATTCCTTCTCTGTTGCGTTCTAGGCTCTTTTCTACTATGTAATGATGTTTGTGTAGGTATTCTGCTAGTCTAAGTGTAATACTGCTTACACTCATAATTGGTCTAATTTTTGTTATTTGTTTAATCGTATCTGCATGTCCTTGTAGTATTCCCAATCTAGCACCTGCAAGTCCCCAACTTTTGCTATAACTAAACGCTAGTAAACAATTTTTGTATTTGCACAAATCAAAATAGTCTTCTGAGCAGAAGTGTCTATATGTGTTATCAATAAGCACAGTCATATTTGGATATGCTCCACAGATATAATCTATAAATTTTGCACTGTATACTCGACCACTTGGGTTGTTGGGTGTACAAATATAAAACACATCAGGTCTATGTTGTTCGATACTAGCTGTAATACTATCTTCATCTTCACCACATTCAATTATATTTGTAGTAAGGTCTATTGCATTTGTAATGCTACCTCTGTATGTGGGTGATATTGTTAAAAATGTTCTATTTTGGTCAAGTGTTGCTTCAAAAGTTAAACGTATTGCTTCGTCACAGCCACCTGTTATTAAGATGTTGTCCATAGTTGTATTATAGTAATCTGCAAATATTTCATAGTATCTATAGTAATCTTCGTACTTCATTGAGCTGGATAAATCTAAAAAATGTTTGATTGCTTTTTGTATATGACCACACAATACTTCGTCTTGGTTTTCATTTCTATCCAAGTTTACATAGCCAGCTTCTATCTTTTCTACTCTGTTGAGTAATCCACTCCAATGTGGTCTTTGTAGTTGTTTTATACTATCTCTAATCATTGAACACAACTTCAGCTTGTTCTTTTTCTATTTCCGATCTTTCAGCATAATACTTGTGTTCTATATCTCTTCCATAGATAGGATAGTAAAAAATATCTTTATCTTTTGGTATTATTTTTTGTACTTTTTTAGCAAAAGGCGTATCGTCAAAACTCATACACTTAACATTAATCATTTCTTGTGGATAATCTTCAACAAGATTACTAACCTTTTGTAACACTTTATCTATTGTAAATTCTACATGAAAACTAAATTCTAAATATACACCTTTATCTAATAGATCTCTGTATTTTTTCTCACTGCCTGTTCCATTTGTGCTTATTCTAGTTTCATATCCTTTTTTAAAAGATTCATCCACTAGTTCCAACAACTTAGGATTAAGTGTTGGTTCACCTCCAGTAATGTAAAGTCTACGATTAGGTTTTTTAGGAACATACGGATCAAGCAATGTTAATCCATGTGTAAACTCATCTATAGTTATATGCGGACTTGAATTGTCATGTACACCACTAACTAGTTTACCTGTTTCATCAAACTCTGGACCAGGGCAATACGCACAATTATAGTTACAACGCAATCCAATATGAAAATGCACTTCAGCCATTGGCATAGCCATTCCTCTGCCCATTGCTACAATAGTATCATTTTCGTCTGCTATAGGTAATTCTTCCAGTTGCCAGTGATTAAATTTTTTGTTTTCGTTATAGTAGTCAAGCAGTTCTTCTGTTTTTGCTTTTGGTTGTAGCAAGTCAGCATCACAAAAACATGCTTTGGTTTTACACATTTTTTCTTCTTTTAAATCCAACTTGTCTAAATTTTTCCAATGTGTTTCCCATATACCAACATGCCTAATATTTGCACAAACACCACTGCATATTTCTCCAACCGGATTAATACTAAAGTTACTTTTGTATATAGGACAATGCCAACCTCTCATATCCATTTGACGCATTTTTAAATCTACCATGCTTATGCGTTTGTATTCTTTTTTATCAGTTAATACATAGACTGGATTCTCAACATATATAGGTTTTTTATGTCCAATACTTCCATCATCTCGTATTAGTATACCAGTATCATCTGTGCCAATCCATACGTTACCGTTCATAAATCTTGTTACAAGTTGTTCAACAATTTTTCCATCTTCATAACGATTAACATTACGACTAACTTTACTTACGGCGTATCCGTGTAACTTGTCGTCTTTATACTGTCCTGCATATGTTTTGTCAACACCTAATCCTTTACGTTTACCGTCAGTATATTCGGCAACTGAATCCTCCATTTCACCTGGACCCGAGTAACCATTTCTTAGCATTTTTTTAGTTACTTTCATAGTACTCGCTTCCTTGTCTAAAGAAATCATACTCTGGATATCCAGTCACTGCGTTTAGTACGAAAGTTTCCTTTTTAAAAACTAGGTCAACTTGGTGTAGGTTCCCTCGTTCATAATCCATGTTTACAATGTCCCACAGATTAAAGTTTAGTGTATGTTCACATTCAAATATAATATGATGCAAGTCTTGTATTTGACTTTCTATTACAAGAATATCAAAATTAGCCAGTGTATTATTACCGCCTTCTATAACTTGTAATTCATATCCGTCAACATCTATCTTACACAAACTATTACTTGGTGGTACTATGTTTAAACTATCTAATGTAACAATGTCAGACTTTATATCGAAAGTTTTGCCTTCGTGTACACAACTTAGACTTGCTTGTGTTTGATTAGTTTTGCCAACTGCTACATTCATAAGTTCATAGCTGTAGTGTTTGTAGTTCTCATGTATAGCTTTGTTGTGTCTTGTGTCTGGTTCAATCAAAACATAATGTGCTTTAGGAAAACTATACTGTAACCACGGAGTTCCTGAATGTACTCCAATATCTAAACAATATTCAATGTGACAACCTGATTCTTTTAAAAATTGCAAGCTATCTTTTATTCTAGGAATACGATGTTTAATCATTGCCAACCTCATATAGTCCTAATTCGCCAGCTTCGAAGTTTTTAGGCTGTGGCGACCATACTCCTATTAGTGCGTTTTTATATTCCCAATAGCTTTGTGGACGCATATCCCACACACGCCAATTACCGTTTCTAGCAATCTCTAACTGTGCTTGATCTAATGTTTCATGAGACAATATGTCAGGAGTGCAACACATTTCTTCACTAACTAAAATACCTCTATGTGGATGCATTAGATTCTTTACAGCATGTAATTTTCTCCATGCTGTGGCTCCATGAGTTGCATCATGTATTGCAAAATCTACCGGACCATACTTGTCCATTAATTGTTTACAAGTGTCGGGTTTATAGCAATCTACACCAAGCTCTAGTTTTACTCCTTCAATTTTGCTAGCAATTTTTAGATCTTCTACTTGCTGTCGCTCTAGTGCATCTTCAGGTATACTGGTTGGTGTTAGCTTATCAACTCCAATTATAGTTGCTTGAGGGAATAGTTTTTGTAAAAATTGTAAGTGTTCTCCTCTGCCAATACCAAGTTCAACAATAGTATAATTTTCATCTAACCCAAATATTTTATTTGTCCTTTTGAGATGTTTAACTATTAAATCATATATTGCACAGTACCTTCTTTTCATTCTACGTTCAACACTTCTAGTAGGATTGTCTATCATATCAAATGCAATGCTACTGTATGTTTCAAAGTCTACTGGAGTGCCTAATAAGAAATTGCTTTCATAATCACCTTGTCCTAGCTGTTTTACTTGTGTTCTTCCGTGTGGTCTCCCACTTAAAAAATGTCCGCTTGCAGTTCTAATCCAATCACCATAGTGTGTTGTGTCTCTTTTTCCTTGTACAAAGTTATATGGCGGCACATGTTTAGTTTCAGTAACAAAGTTTTTTTCTTCATGCCTGATTACATTAAACCCTTGTTCATCTTTATAAGTTGTAGTTCTACCACCTACTGCATTTACTATTGTGCCATCATCGAGTGTTCTACACCCTAGTCCATCTATGTTTGCTTCTTCTAATCCACAAGGCACATCATTTAGATACCATTGTCCTTCTCTTGGTTCAGCAATCATTCCATCTACACGACCTATAAACTTTACGCCTTTGTGTACTGTATCAAGTATGCCATATCCACAAGGTTTATTGTTACTGAACTGTCCATAATACCTAGCACCAGTGGGCCATACATGTACACCGAATCCTTGTTTTTTATCCAACAAGTATTGTCCTATATAAGTTTCACCATGGTCCCATTCTTTGGCAGCCATACCAGTAACTTTACTGTGATCAAAATCAGCCGCACATTTGCCTGTTAATGGTAGATTATAAAATCCTAAACCATGTTCAAACTGTGTTCCGTGTCGGTCTTGTACGACCTGTCCAATATATGTTCTAGGTGGCTTATAGTAGTCTCTCATGCAAACTTTTCCTTGCAATAATTGTAGAACTCTATGTCCTTTGCTGTTGTTTCTTCCACAAATTGTTTCTCTGTGTCTGTTAGTTCTTCATAGGTTACATAATCAATACCATGTAGACTTAAATTGAACTTTGTATTATGCTCATAGCTAATACCAAGATTAGGTTTCAAATCATACTGTTTAGCTACTTTGTCAAACTGTTTTAAGTAATTATCCTCCATAAAAAACATGTGATCTATTCTTTTTATATTCTCAATAGCTAGATCATATAGTTCTTGTTCATACTCTATACTAATCTTCCTTCCGTAATCAATACGCAAACACTGTTCGTTGCTGAACTTTTGATATTGTGCATATACAGGAGTTGGATGCAATCTACTACAATTAATAATCCAAGTTGTAAAGTCAATATCAGTAATACAACTATGCACATTAATCATTTCTAATTTGAAATAATTATATGCACTCATGATCCTTTTGATAGGATCTCTTAGTATAGTAGCATACTTTACAGAATTTTGCAAGTGTTTATCTAAGTCGAAGCTAACACCGTGTCCGATTATCAAACGAACATTTTGATCTTTACAGTTTTCTATTAGAACTTTATGTTGATTGGGTTGTTTAAAATTAAACACTAGCTCGTTGGAAACACGTTGATAGGCAAATGTGCTATTTGTTCTATACCTATCGACTAGTGTGGTTCCTCCATTTTTGAGTATGTGAAATACTGCTAGCGTTTCCATTTATCTTCACACCTCTTATAAAATTCTATGTCTGCTTGTAAATCTAATTCTACTAGATATTTTAAGTCTTCGTCTAGTTGATGATACTTAACATATTCTAAATTGTGTTTGCTTAAATCATGGCTTGTTTCATTTGTGTAGATCATTTCTTCCCATACATCTAAGTCTAAGTTGTAGTATGCTATTAAATCATCAAACCTAGTAACAATATCGTCTTCTTGGAAGAACACATGATCTATTTTACTCATTACTCGTTCCCAAGTAATATTCATATTGTGTGTTTCAATTTCATTTTTTTCTTTTATCTTTTGTTGTATTTTTGTATTGTCAACATAGCTTGTGTCTTTTTTAACGTCCCATGTAAGTACTGTGTTTAGATACATATCGTTCATTGTAAACGTATCTTTTAGCGTTCCGTTATTGAACCAATCAATGTGATCTACATGTTGATACAAATAGTATTCGTACTGCTTTGTAACTGGCATTGGACGTAGTATATCTTTGTTTATGAACCACATATAAAAATCAATGTCAGGACTGTCTGGATTCATATAAAGCATTTGTGTACGATAAAAATTATACATGCTCATTATTCTACTGATAGGATCTCTGACACAAGTGATGTAAACTAAGTTGTTGGTAAGTTTTTCTTCGTAATATCCTATTTGTACACTATGTCCAAAAACAACTTTAGCTTTGTCTGTAACTGTGTCACCGAGGTCGGTAATTCTAAAACTATTGTTACTATTCCTATATCTTTCTTTAAGTGTTGTTCCACCTGTTTTAGGACAATGAGGAAAGATGATAATATTACTTGTCATTGTACATTCCAGTCTGAACTTTTCTTTTACACTTTCTTAAAAAATTGTAATCCATGCTGTTGGCTACCTGATAGTCTCCTCGTAGTGCAGTATCTAATTCATTACTTTTAAATCTAGTGTTAAAGTTTAAAGATCCGTAATCTGTTTTTATTTTTTTATATAAGTCTACATGCTTGCTAAGTCCTTTAGCAAGACTTTCTAAAGTAAAATCTTCATGATTCATAATTTGTTCTTTTGGGTAAAGCGATCCTACAGTAGGGTTCCATGTGATATAATTAATAAATCCTATAAATTTGTAATTTTTTTCTACTAGTTCTTTAGTTTCATTAGTCTGTATTTTTAAACTTTTGGTAATTATATTTCTTTCTTCAAACACTAACTCTTCAAAAGTTTTTCCTTTTGAATCACCGCCACTATCTAAAAAATCCATTGTTTGTTCTATAGCTCTATCAAATGGATCTCTTAATATCAGAATATCGGCATTCTCTGTTACTAGCTCTAAGTTGTATATGTTAGCAATCTGTTCATGCCAGCAGTTTGGAATATAATGTAATTTATTCATACTCATACAGCTACCGCTTCTTTAAACTTGCTTAAAATCAAATCAGTATTGCAAAAACAACTTGTCTTTTCACATGTGTATGGATAAACAGGCATTTTAAAAGTTTTTAGATTCTCTATATGTCCGAGCCATCTTATAGTACCATTCTCATCTTTACCTTCAGGTAAACATGCGGCTCCACTAATATATCCAAGTTCATTAACAAACAAACCATCTATACCAGCATTACACTTCCATCCTTTGAATTGGTTTTTCTTTGAAGCATATAGTCCATTTGTATCTAATATAGTTTCTTCTTTATATCTGCCATCAGCCATTTTGTAAACTGCCGTAGCATCAATTGGCATACTGTATTGTTCAAAGCTAACATTTGGATTACCAGTTTTTCTTTTAAATGCTAGTTTCTCATCAATTTTTTCTTGTTGTTCTTTTGTATACACATGTGGTCTTTCTTTCTCTGTTAACCAATCTGCAACAATAGGAACTTTCTCAACAAAAAACTGTCCCATGTATGGTTGTGTCTTTAGTATTTCAAAAAACTCGATGCACTTATCAAAGTATACTTGTTGTGGATGCATCATAATACGCACTCCTAACAGTGTATACGGCCATAGTGTATCAATAACTTTAACACAATGTTTTAAACTTGTTTTCTCACTATGAAAGCTAAAACTTATCCAACGAAAACTTTCCTTGTGCTTTTCCCAAAACTTAAGACTTTTACTTCCGTTTGTAGTCAATCCGATCTGTACATTTTCTTCTACTAGCCAAGTTAGAAAATCATCGAACACTGGTAATGCTGTAGGTTCGCCACCAGTAAAACTTATAACAAGTTCTTCATCTTCATTGAGATAACTTTTAATTTTAGTTACAAATGCTTTGTATACTTCTAAGTCAAAAGCAGGACTACTACCTTCGTAATTGTAAGGGTGGCAGTATGCACAACTGAAATTACACTTGTTGGTCAAGTTCCAGTTTACATGAAAGTATTTGTTATACTTTTGTTTGATCTCTACAAGCTCTGCACTATCCGACAGCATCTACTGCTTTCCCTTCAGTAAGTTTATAACTACTCATTTGATTAAATTCTGGATCTGGCACTATGTCAAAACTTCCAACTTTCAGCATTCCCCAGGTTAGCATATCATATTTGTTACGAGTATCAGTCTTTTTAATCTTGTAACTACCCCAATAGTTGTCTAAACTGTAATTTAAATGATCTAATGCTTCTTCATGTGTTCTCGAGTCACCACACCAAAACATTAGTTCACCTGCATAACAACATTGTTGTTCTACTAAATCAAAACTACTACTTGTCATTTTTATTGCATTGTACTCATTATCGTCATACATTTCAATCATTATGTTATCGTAGTCATACCCAATTTGTGTAGGATATAAAAATATCTCACCTGGATTTCGTTCCATACTAAAACGATCAACCCACTCATCATCTAAGTGATGAAATTGATGATTGAACTTTAATCCAAAGTTTTGTAAGTTTGTTTCTTGTGTAACAGTCGTAGTTACATCTCTTAATACTTTAAGTGAATGAAAAATATGAACTAACTTTTCAATATGTCTTGTAATTCCTTGGTCATTAAGAACACGATAGATTAGTATACATTGTGTTTGCATTGGATTAATTATATCTTGATGTACTATTAGTCCCCATAAGTGATCTATTTTTCCTGCATCCATTTTATACCAATCTTGTAATGGAATGATCTTTTGTAATGTATTTTCAATTTGAGTAAATGCCTGTCCATTACTCATTACTGTGTGTCCTAAAATGTCACTCAATGGAATATTGGTAGTGTCATATCCATCGGCAATTTTATTCCATTCATCTATCTTATCATTTAAAATAGGGACAATTTCATACAATCTTTCTAATGCTTGGTGTTTATGATACACATTCCAATGCGTTACTTCCGGAACTCCAACAATATCCAACCCTAAATTAAACCAGTCTGCAAATATATCGCATTTGATTAGTTGTTTTTCTTTTTTATCGTTTTGCAATTTAAATTCAAACTTCATACTTGCTCCATATTTTATAAAGCTCTGCAAAGTCAGAATTAAAATCTGTCTTACGCATTTTATCAATACTGCGAATATACTTGTTGAGGGGGAGCCACTTGTCACTCCAGTCCTCACTGTTCATAAAGTTTGTCATGTTCTTTAATTCTTGCACTTTATTCTTTTCTGGATACTTCAACATAAAGTTATCAATTTTTTCTGTTATAATTTGTTTCATTTCCTTAGGTAATACTTTAGCACACATGTACTGTGGATAGTGTAACACTCCAGGATGAAACATTCCTTGGTGATCATGTATTCCAATTTTTTTATAGTTTTGATCAAACAAGAACTGTGCAAAGTCTGGCAAATACCAAATGTTTAATGCACTTACAGTACACAATACTTTACCAACAATATGATCAGCCGCGTTTTCTACTTTGTCTAGTGTTTCGTGTACAGTTTGCCAATTAGTTGGATAGCGTAACCATTTGTTCATTTCGCCTATGCCATCTATACTAAGCATAAGTTCTACAAACTTAAAGTGACCCCACAATTCTAATATATCATCTGGCATAATAGTACCATTAGTATGATAGCGTAGTTCTATATGTTCAGCATGTCCACTTTCGACACATTTCTTTAAGAAACGTTTATGATTTTTCAAATACAAAGGTTCGCCGCCTGCAAATATAAAGTGACGCATACCAGCTAACAATGGATCTATCTCTTGTTCCCAAAACTCATCATCAGCGGCCCAGTCATATTTGTTATTACAATGGTCTTGTATTTTCCAATCCCAGTCACCTTTTACTTCAGGATTGTCATGACTTAGATCTCTAATCTTTTCTGCATCTTTAACCCATTTACTTGAGTCAGTTGGTCTACACATTACACACTGTACGTTACATGTATTGCCCAAACGTAAATCTAATGTTATAACATCTTGATCCAAACTACCATCTTCGTTGGTACTAGCTATTAGTTCGTCAACATATTCTCTTGTTAATTTTTTTACCCATAGATTATTTTCATTCATTCTGTGACTACGAATACCTGCCGCTTCTTCTTTCCAACAATGCTTACAAGCAGGCAATGCTTTACCGTTGAGCATATCTTTTCTAGCATTTTTAAAATAGTAACTATTCCATATTGCATTTATATCAGCGTTGTTTAAGTTAATACGTTGATCTTGTGTAGGCTGAGCTAGACAGCAAAGCAAGGCTGTGCCGTCTGTATAAGTTGCCATGTGCATCCATGGAAGAATACAAAATTTCTTTCCATAGTCTTCTAAAAAATCTTGTGCCATTATTCTACCAACTTTCTAATATTTTCATACAACTCGTCATCGACAATACTAAAGTTGGTATTACGTTGCTTGTCCCATACCTGTGTCATCTTTACAAAGTCTTGTAATTGTTCTTTCCAGTTATCTAACTGAGGTTGTTCCAAATATCCTACAATACCATCTACGCTATTTTTTATCAACCAATTCTTCTCATATAATATATTACACTTTTCTTTGAATTCGAGCAATCTATTTTTTGCATCGACTCTCATTTCAACAGGTAAATTTCTCACATCTAAATACGGAGGATGTGTATTAATTAATATGTCGACACCAATACTTTTCCATTCTAGTTCTGGCTTGCCCGCATAAAATTCTTCACCTAACTCGTATGCAAGCCATAGTATTTCATGTATTCTATTCACATTATAAATTTGTAACACAGGACTTATATTGCTAGAAACGTTTGATAAACTTAATATGCTTCTATAGTTTCTCAGTATAACGTCCCAACTCTTGGTACCTCGTATGAATTCATTTACAACACCTATGCCATCTAAACTAGCGTTGATGTCCACGCTTTCGAACTTACCAATACTATCTAAAAACTTTTGGTTTGCATTTGTACAGTTAGTATTCATAAAAACATTAATGTGCTTGCTGTGACCTTGTTCAGCGGCATAATTCAAAAACTGCATATTATTTTGAATCATAGTGGGCTCGCCTCCAGTCATGTAAACTTTTCTTAGTTTAGGCATCCAATCGTAAATATCTTTCCAAAAATCATCAGCATCGAACTTTTCTCTGTATTCTTTACTATTGATCCAATCTGGACGTTTTCCATATGTCTTTTCTTGTATACGAGTATAATCTTCTTCAACATTGGTGAGCTTTACATCTTCTTTAGCAATAGTACTACTGTTAAAACTATTGCACATTCTACAACTAAGATTACACAAATTACCTAAACGC
>CEOP01128127.1_pt1 | contig 10662 bp, 5 predicted proteins | sample 361301 | NCBI WGS metagenome assembly CEOP01 (sample SAMEA2619548, study PRJEB7988) | marine metagenome | biome: marine biome (ENVO:00000447); feature: deep chlorophyll maximum layer (ENVO:xxxxxxxx); material: "saline water (ENVO:00002010), including plankton (ENVO:xxxxxxxx)" | depth 55 m
TCCCCTGTATAGTACCTCTTCTAGCCACCTAACTAGTCCTCTTTCCACATCATTACCAGTTATCGGAATAGCCCATGTAGCATTATGTCTAACTAGCGAGTTAAGTTCCTGTATGGGCTCTAGGAGCTGATATTCTTGGATTCCAAGAGTTGTTTCCCTGATGATACCCTCTATTGAATTTGAGAAGGACCTGATTCCGACGTCTGCTGTAGTAGGAAAAATCCACCATGACATAGGAACAGCTCTCGTATTCTAAGAGAGGATGAATACCTAGTTGAACATGTCGCAAAGTTCTCCTTGGGAAGGGAAGCTAGTCGGATCTTTTGGATGCGTATTCCATTTATTCTCACATTTATTCGTGAAGCCGTCGCCATCAGAGTCTACATTGGCGTCAGCAGCATCCAACGGGTCGAAGCCGAAGTAATATTCCCAACCTGCCCACATAGAGTCTCCGTCCTGATCTTGATGATAAACTTCGGAGCCATCTTCCCAGATATCCCCATCACTATCAGGATTAACTGGATTAGTTCCATTCTGATATTCCTCGAAATTAGTGTAGTTCTCAAGATCATTGTAGAATCTTAATCCAGCCTCAGTCATGTGATCGATATGACACTCTGAATTCTGAGGATTATTCCATCCGGGACAATACCTATTCATGAGATTAGTACGATTTAGTCCATCTTCATCGAAGTCCTCTTGACCATCATCTGTCCCATCTAGATCGGAGTCTGGCATTCTTGGATCCATAGGTCCTCTGGCACCCAAGGCATCCAGGGTATTATTGTCAACAAGGCCTAGCATCAGAGATTCCTCGGAGTACGTAACCTCCCATCCATCTGGCAATCTATCCCCATCAGTATCATGGGATACTGGATTAGTATCCCATCTATCAGGTGCTTCTTGAGAATTCATCAGAGTATCATTATCTATATCAAAAGCGGAATCAGGGATGGAACCATAAGATGGGTCTAATGCCCATCTCCCTCCGTCGGGTATGAAGAATCCTGAGATATTCAACTCCCAGAGGAAATACTCTGGATCTATGATTCCATCATTATTCCTATCTCCTGATGAGGAGAAGCCGTCCAGGTAATTCTTCCAAATCCAACCACCCGGCCCTAATCCGCATTCCATCATTGAATCACAGCCAGGAGGGAGCCACCAATCTGTCACAACCCAGAGGCTATGGCTATTGGTATTCTGCTGTACGGAAAATACCTGCATTTCCCATCCGTCTGGTTGAGAGTCACCGTCGGTATCGTTATTCAGGGGGTTTGTGGCCGACTGCCATGGTCGCGGAATAAACAGTACTTCTCCGCCATCGTTTAATCCGTCAGCATCGCTGTCGGCGTTGTTGGCATGAGTGATATACTGGTCCTCTCCATCTACAACCTCTTCACCGTCCTCTAGGCCATCATTATCTGAATCAAAGGCGGATGCATTAGTGTAGTATACTGAACCGTTCCAGACGAATCCATCGATCGTCTCAGTGAAGTCCTCTAAACCATCAGAGTCTGTGTCTTTATCTGTGGCATTAGTGAATGTCTCAAAGTACTCCACAGCGTCGGATAATCCATCTCTGTCAGTATCATATGCTCCAGGGTCACTTCTTACTATTACTTCCCTGACGCCGTGATCGACTATTCTTATTGTCCAACCAATTACTTCGATTCCATCAATAAGACCGTCTCCATCTGTATCTGGAGAGAGTGGATCCGTAGATCTTCCATCTACAGCTCCGTCGCCATCTCTATCTCTAGCATTGAACTCATCGAGATTCGTGAATCTTTCATCTTCCTCAACTACTATCACTAGGTCTTGTAGCCTACTAGAAATTTCCTGCCCAACCTCCACATTGACATGATATACCCAACCGGCAGTCAGTGTTTTCACAGGTACGTTAACATACTGGCTATCTTGCACTGTCCTAGCATAAAGAATTGTCTTGTTGACTGTCACATAATCTCCAATTTCCACCATTATAGATTGAACAGTTGAGATTCCAATCATGTCAGAATACCTGACGCCCCCGTCTCCATCTGAGTCATATCCATCGAAGTCTGGATCGTCATCTGCATTGCTACCGTCATTTGGATGTATGCCACTGAGATACTCCCATCCATCGGGCATTCCATCGTTGTCAGTGTCAAACTCCTCCGGATCGGTGAAATTCGAAGGGCCCCATGTGTAGGCGACCTCGTACTCTTCCACATTGTTCAGTCCGTCTTCATCTGGATCCCCGAATGCATCTGTCGCATTGGATGGATCTAGAAGATCATTATAGCAGTACTCGAATCCATCTGGCATTCCATCGCCATCAGTATCCCAGTCACTAGGCCCATTCAACCTTCCATCGCCATCCATGTCTTGCTCGAACCAAGTAAGGTCGCCGGACTCAGACATGAATTCACTGAATGGTGATTGAAGACTAATTGTTCCAAAAATAGGAACTCCACAATGAGTACCTAATTCAATAAAACCGAATGCAATCTCATGTCTATCTGCAATTAGATCGCCGTCACTGTCCTCTTGAAGCGGATTAGTGTCATATCTCTCTTCTATGAAATTTCTCAGACCATCGGGAGTTGGTTGCTCTAAATCCAATGCAGCATCGCAGGATATCTCTCCGTCGGCATTAGCTACGAGATTGAAGTCATCATCACTTAGCTCGTTCAATATCTGCTGTCTGGCATCTGGCCCTTGGCTATTCACGGATCCATCTGGAGTTAAGAAATAACAGTCCCTATTGGCGTTTAGAGGATCTAGTAACCTTAGGACGCCATTGGGTGTGATAATCTCGTGGACATGCATGGATTCCCACTTATCATTCAAGCCATCATCATCTGAGTCACTGTCCATAGGCTTGGTCCCTAGAGCCGCTTCTTCGGTATTTGTCAAACCATCCCTGTCTGGATCGCCATAGGGGCCGTTGTCAGGATTGGGGAATGTTTCATTTTGTTCGCCTGTTTCGTCTTCATTATCAGTATCTGAGAATGGAATCTCAGAATCGGCTGGCTCTCCATTGTCGAGGGGGTCCAATCCATTCCTGATTTCCCAGCCATCGTCTAAGCCATCGTTGTCGGTATCAAACTCTCTCCAATCAGTACCATAAAGTGTCATTTCCATCCTATCTGGAATGCCATCGCCATCAGTATCTGTCCCACCTTGGCCAGTGGATTCAATGTCTACAACATCTGAACCAGCCGGCTCAAATCCCCCTGACTCTGTTGTCGACAGTCCGGCCCCAATAATAGTGTAAATTCCGGCCAGACAGAGGGTTGCAACGATTGCAGTTACTGCATATTGATTATGATTCATGGCCATTGTTACGCCCCGGCCCCCTGGGGGCCAACCCTTTGACATTAGGGACGGATATAACATTTGACAGGCCAGGATTATCCGGAGATGACAATGGAAGTTCTCTTTGGAGCTATGTTCACCGTTACGACTCCTCCTTCTGAGCTAATCTTAATTCGGCCCTTTACGCCTGTCGATCTTTCCCAACAACCAAGCAATATGCCTCCTGAAATAGCAGGATGAAAGCAACCAATAATCTCTGAATTCAACTCTCCATTTTCCGAGTTTAGTTTTGGATTGGATAGCCTTCCTAATCCTTGAAGGGAGAGGTTTCTGATTGATGAGTTTGTCCAGTCCTTTGCCTCTGAAATCATAACGTGCTTCTCACTGTCCGAAAATAGTTGCCTGCATGAATCTGCAACGGCCGTCCACCACATAGCTCTTTTTCCAACTACATCTTCCCAGATATAGTCCTCCTCGCGAGAATCTCTTAGTGAGGCTATTTGAGCGAATGTGAATTCTTCAAATCTTAATATTAGATCCCTATGAATAATAATTTTTCTTTCGCCATCAATCTCCCATCCACCCGATTCTAATTCACTGATATCGTCCCACTGGAAGATACTGGAATATTCTGTAATTTCATCAGTGGCATTCCAATTCTTTTTCATTTCCTGAGGAGATGGTATATCCACTTCATCCTCGGTCAGTTCGACCATCAATACATCTTTTGATTCGGACCATCTGAACTTGTGTCTTTTTCCTGTGGCCATCTCCCATGTACTAGCAATAATCCCTGCATCTAAAGGACCTGAACAAAATCTATTGACTAAAATAATGGCTTTTTCTTGGGAATCCTCTATAATTTCTATTTCACCTAAGCCCCTGCATAATCTTCCTTCTGAGAAATATTTCCATTTTCGTGGATTCTTTCCTCGGGGAGAGTCTTTTTGTAAAGACATAAGGAACTCCTCTGACTCAGAAGAAGCATGGGCGATTTTTCTACCTAGGCTGAGGCTTGTCTTCATTTCAAGGTTTGAGAAGAGTGAATTCATCCATCTTGGGCTCACCATCCAGATTTTTTCACCGTTCCTCTGTATATCAGAGATTGACCCGTCCGGTTCTGATTTCCATCTTTCTTCTAAAATTTCAGGGAGTGACTTTTGTTTTCTGAAACGATCTAGTAATCCCAGATAATCAACCCCCTAGGAAATCAGAGATCCTATTGAAAGCCTCGTCTAAGATTTCAATCGGAGGCAGGCACACCATTCTGAAATGGCCATGGCCGTACTCGGGAGAAAATCCTGATCCATGTACGACTAATACATGTTTTTCTTCGAGTAGACGCAGTACGAATTTTTTATCGTCAGATGATAGCTTGTCGTTAGAAATTCTGACGAATAAGTAGAATGCCCCCCCTGGGGCCTCACATTCCAGGCCTTCTATTTCTGATATCCTGTTGATGCAATAATCTAGCCTCTTCTTTATCAGACTACGGTGACCCTTGAGCCAATCGGTATCATCTGTCAGACCTGCAAGATAGCCAAACTGCGCTGGAGTGGAGGCACAGAGCCTGCTCCTTAGTAGCCTCTCAACTCCATCGCGGACCAAGCCTAGCTTACCAGATGGGTCATGCCATGCCATATACCCTATCCTCCAGCCCGGAGCGAAGTAAACCTTTGAAACTCCATTCAATGCCAAAACTGGAGTTTTATTGGACCGCGATGCTACTGATACAAATTTGTTCGTGAAATCCAAGCCATCATAAATCTCATCTGCTATTATAGTACATTTTGGCCACTGCTCGGCAATATGAATGAGGCTATCTATCTCCTCAACGGATGCAACGTTACCGGTCGGATTGTTCGGATTGATTAAAACCAGTAGGCGGACGCTTTCATCCATTTTTGATTTGATATCTTCTAGATCGATACGCCATCCATCGTTTTGATCAAGGCGGTATTCTACAGTTGTGGCACCATACATCTGAGGGTAAGCCATGTAAGGTGGGTAATGTGGGCCCGGAGCCAATACTTTGTCACCGGGCTCTAAGAACGAGGCGAAGATAATCTGTAAAGCCTCGGTAACTCCATGTGTTACATAGACATCATCCATTTCGCAAGCCCATCCTTTTTTGACCTCTGACGCCGCAATAGCCTCACGTAATTCTGGGATGCCGTAAGAAGGACCATATCCGTTTTTTTGATTGTCCAGAGCATCCTTGTATGCACTGATCATGTGCTTGGGAGTTGGGAGGCCATCAAATGCCAATGGGTCTCCTACGTTCATTCGTATGATTTCATGACCTTGTTTCTCGAGTTCTACGGCTGGGACCACTACGTCCCGAATGGCATACTCTATTGCGGCGGCGCGGGCTGAAACATCGATTATCTCAACCATGATCTCACAGCCCGAGGAGTGTATTTGCAGCTTTAAGTGCATTTGGGATGCCATCTCCATTTATCCCCCCCCCTTGAGCCATGGTCGGTCTGCCACCTCCACCACCTCCAATATGTCCTGAAATCGCATTTAGAATCTCAACAGCATTATGTCTGTCTGACGCGATAGAGTCTTCAGTACATGCTACAATCAACTTTCCACCTCCTATTCTGGTACCGAGAATGGCCAGAGTGGGCGTATCTGTATCGCGAGTAAGCTGAGATAGCATAGTCATCATCTGCTTCATTTCACCATCTACTTCCATGATGACATATCTGACTCCGTCTACCATCGCCGAGTCATCGCCACCTCCTGTTGTCCTTAGTCTGACGATTTCCGCTTCTAGGGATTCGATTCTCTTCTGTTGGGATTTCCATTCCTCGAAAAATCTAGAAACTGCCTTGGGTAAATCATCTGAATGGACCCCAAGTACCTCTGATGCTTCGCTCAATATACGCTCTTGTCGCCTTGAGTGGTCCCTCGACGTCTCCCCTGCCACGATTTGCAGACGCTCTACCCCGTCTTGTACCTGACTGGACTTTAGTATCCTCAGCTCCCCAATACTGGATACTTGGTCATGATGCGTACCTCCGCAGGCCTGTATGTCAAAATCTCCAATACTGATAACTCTGATTCTATTGTGTTTTGGAGGCCCTCCCTGATAGATGTCGAATCCATACTTTCTATCGGCTTCTGATCTCTCTAAAACCTCTTTCTTAATTTTTGGATTTGATTCGACAATATTGTTGGCTAGGTCTTCAATAGCCTCTATTTCTTGTCTGGTCAATCTAGAGTGGTGAGTGATATCCAATCTGGCATATCTTGCACCCTTGTTGGATCCGGCTTGCCAAATATGAGGACCTAGAATACTCCGAGCCGCGCCTCCGACTATGTGTACTGCAGTATGGTGATCCATCAATTGTTTTCTTCTATCCTCCTCTAGAATTCCCTTTACCTTGCCTGGGGCGAGCGGTTTTTCTGTGAAGTGGAATATTACTCCATCTTGAGATTTAGTGTCAAGAACCTCGAACTCATTGCCATCCTGTAAAAGTCGTCCTTGGTCCCCCAATTGACCACCTCCTTCTGGATAGAATAATGTCCTATCAGTCACCACGGCGTATGAGGGTATGGATTTCACCTCTCCAGAGAATGTTAATCCTGAAATCATGTCTTTTGTTAGGGAGATACAATGTAGCACTTCAGCTTGGAATTCCAGAGCACTGGTATCCTCATAGAAGTCTGACTGAGTAGCTTCTATGTTACTTATTTCGAAGACTGCTTTCACATCTTTTGTTTTTGAGGCGGCCTTGGTCATTAGTGCGTTTCTTGCCGCCATATCGGCAGTGAATCCAACCCTGACCTCTAGATTTGGCCATCCAAGTTCCTTAGCTATTGAGACTACCATATCAGGATTTAACCCCCTTTCTTCTGACAATCTGAATAGAATTTCATCATTGATCTGTCTCGAATCAAGAGGAGTGCTCTTCAGTGCGGTCTTGACAGCGGCCCTTCCTTTCCTCAGCATCTCATGATATCTGGCTTCCTCCAGTTCCAGAATTTTCAAAATTCCGTCCTCAGATTGTACAAACCCGTCTATGTCTAGATGAGTATGGATATGATGTACGCCTAGCTCTGATAGACTGGCTGGTATCGACAGGGATTCTTTCATCCTGCAAACTCTTCTTGCTAGCATTCTCACTAGGTATCCGGCCTTGCTGTTACTTGGCACAAGTCCGTCCCCGAGCATGTTACATATCGCATGCATGTGATCCGGAATGGCATATATCGACGATAGTGGCTCGGTTACTTTCTTTAGTTCGTCCATTGAGATTGATATTCCATTATCTGAAAGTCTTTCAGACAGATTTCTGTAAAGTTCCTCTACATCAGTCCCGACATCAATGTTTAGGATACCTGCTAATCTAGAAAGTTCGCCCAGTAGTACTTCCATTTCTACCCTGATATCCAATGAATGAAGCATAGAGTCGAATCCAGATATTGTTTTCAGCCAGTCGATAGATTCTGGATATATCGCCTCGTAGATTGTAGGAGTTCCCGCGGCGGCCCAGCAAAACCTCTCAAGCCCATACCCTGTGTCGATGATCTGGAGTTTCATCTCACTGTACTTCTGCCCCTTGATTGTTATTTCTCCTTCTTCGTCCTCTTCCAGATTCATAAAGACCAGAGTAGCAAGCTCTAATCCCCCCACGATAACTTCCAATGCTGGTCCGGCATTTCCCCCTCCTGACCATGGGTTCTCGACATAGGTAATACTAGTTGACTCGATGCCCAGTTTTTCAACTAGCAATTCATCACAGTATCTTACACATTGATCTATCCAATATACCACGTTTCCATCCATCGGCTTGTTGAAGGCATGATGTGCCATCATTTCAAATGTGGAAAGATGTCTGCCAGAACGTCCTACTGCGGCTACGTCTGTTAGCCTAATGCATGGTTGACTGATCCCTAGAGGATTTGCTGGAGGAGGGACCATGCCACTGGTCACATGAGGCTGAAAATCAGCTATACTGGCTATTGTTAGGTGGATATCGTCCCTCCATCTGGCAATAACCGGATATGGGTCAATTCTGGCATGTCCCTTAGAGTCAAAGAAGCTCAGGAACGTCTCCCTCATCTCATCTTTGAGCTGTTTTCCCCTAGATTCAAATCCTTCAATAATTGGATTTCCTATAAATGTGTATGGATCTTTGTTGGTATCGCCGCAGGTATCCCTATTGATGTCCCTGGTCCAGAATCTCAAACCTGTTACCTTACAAATCTTTAGTACGTGGCCGGATTCTTCCCAGTACGGAATACTGATGTCGCCGAACCCCATTGTCACCATCCTCGCTCACGCATTGAAGGGTTTGACTTGAATTCGATTGTTTTTTTGTAGCGGCGCTTTGAAAGGTTGCTTGTGCGACGCGTGTCTATGGAGGCACCGTGGAAGAGGCATATGAAGCCAGATGGACCTGGGAGAATTAGAATCTCAAAACACGGTAAGATGCTTAGAGATGCGATACTCGTTTCGGATGAGAATCACATGTCCAGACATACTGATGACAGGTCCCCTACCCAGCTAGTGAATACAGCTAGTCTACCAGGTATAGTTGGAGAAGCATGGGCCATGGCAGATTGGCATTTTGGATATGGATTCCCAATAGGAGGAGTGGTTGCCACTGATGTTGATTGGGGGGAGCAAGGAGGTTCAATTTCTCCCGGTGGTGTTGGCTTTGACATAAATTGCGGAGTTAGATTATGCTCCACTGATCTTCATATCTCAGAAATTGATCCAAAGCATCTGGCTGATGAGCTTTCAATGAAAATACCAGCAGGGGCGAGTAGGAAAGGTGGTGTTTCTCTAGGAGACTCAGAATTGGATGATATCCTAGCTGGCGGAGCTTCTGCGGCGGTTGACTTAGGGCTAGCAGAGACTAGAGACTTATCACGTATTGAATCAAACGGCTTGCTTAATAGCGAGAATAGGAATGTTGGAAGTAAGGCAATGAAGAGGGGTTCCAGCTCTCTCGGAACGTTGGGTTCTGGGAATCATTTCATGGAGTTACAGGTGGTTGACAGGATTGTTGACGAAGAAGCAGCGAGGGCTTTCGGCTTGAGGATAGGACAGGTAACAGCCATGATTCATTCTGGATCTAGGGGTCTTGGCCATCAAGTCTGTTCTGAGCATGTAGCGAATATTGAATCTAATTACTCCAAGAGAGGAGATACTTGGTTTTCTGAAAAATGGGGCTTTTCTGTTCCTGATAGGCAACTAGCTTCTGCACCGATTCACAGTTCCGAAGGTGGAAGCTATTTCGATGCGATGAATGCTGCCGGAAATTTCGCATTTGCCAATAGGTCGGCACTTACCCAGAGACTCCGTGATGTCCTGAGAAATGAGTATTCGGTGGATGGAGGATTGGATGTGGTATATGACGTCAGTCATAATATTGCAAAGATAGAGGAGCACCATGTCGGAGGAGGAAGGTGTAATTGTTGCGTCCATAGGAAGGGGGCAACTAGGGCATTGGGAGGCAATCATCCTGAATTATCTTCCAGCTTCCCATTGGGCCAGCCTGTTCTCGTACCAGGAGATATGGGTACGGCATCGTGGGTTATGGCAGGTCCTGTAAACGGGGCCAATGATGCTTTTTCATCTTCGTGCCACGGGGCTGGTAGGAGGCTTTCCAGAACTGCGGCCAAGGCATCTGTAGATTCTGAATTACTGATTTCAGAGCTGGAAGAAAAGGGAATTCATATCAGGGCAAAAACTCCAAATGTTCTTTCCGAGGAGGCGCCTGAAGCGTACAAAGATGTCGATGAGGTGATTAGCCTGACTAATCGTGCAGGGCTAGCACGTCCAGTTGCGAGGATGAGGCCAGTATCTGTCATCAAGGGATGATTATCTTGAACGGTACTCTATATCGATAATATCCCCATCTTCCATCTTGTACTCATCATACAGGGAATTTACTTCTCCATTGATTTTCAGAACCACCTCGTGTTCATCGTCTGCATAGTGGCCCAATATCTCTTGCTCGCTGAAAGACTCCCCCCAAATCTCGAAGAACGCACCCAACGGGGCTGGCATTGGACTTGGGGTTTCGATATGCAACCTTCCAGAATCGTCATGTGTATGTATTCCCTTCATCCCATCACACCCTGGTTCTCCAATCCCAATATTTGGACCAATTTCAACTTGAGTACCATTGATAATGATGGTTAGTTGTACGTGCTCATGGGTGGCCAATGAGTTATGATCATCTAGACAAACATCAGATATCTGCCAATTATTCTCATCTTGGACCGTTTCTGTTGATGTGATTGTTAGATATAGGAAGATGACAGTGCAAAGTCCAGCAATGGAAATTAGTACATTCTCTGCTTTCATGGAGATGGGAGAAGGCCAGTAGTCTTGAA
>CEOP01078869.1_pt1 | contig 10647 bp, 4 predicted proteins | sample 361301 | NCBI WGS metagenome assembly CEOP01 (sample SAMEA2619548, study PRJEB7988) | marine metagenome | biome: marine biome (ENVO:00000447); feature: deep chlorophyll maximum layer (ENVO:xxxxxxxx); material: "saline water (ENVO:00002010), including plankton (ENVO:xxxxxxxx)" | depth 55 m
ATCTGTAATCTGATAGTTGTAGTGAAGGTCAAGGATGTTGTAGGGACCAATAGTGCCGGCCCAGGTTCCATCTGCCCAATCATATTTATCTACATGTCTAAGTTTGAATAAGAAGGTTCCAAGGTTTTTAGAGTTGTAGCTTGCAGCAAGATTAAATTTGAACTTTGGAGCATTGATCGGGTCATATCGCTTTGTTAATTCATTATAATAATCAGTAGAATTAAATAATGTAAAGTTTATATCAGCAGTAAACCTTTCTGAGAAAAATTGTGTATAGCCAACATCAATGCCAGAGTGATAAACTTCACCATAATTTAGATTACTAAGAGTAATAATTGGGAGTTTATCTGGGAAACCGAGTTTGCCTGTTTCATCATTAATAATTTCACCTTCGTAATATCCACCAATCAACGTAGAGTATTCATCTATCCCAACATCAACCCATCTTCCATTAATGTTGTCAAATGCACCTAAATATGAAAGTGGACTATTCTCTACTTCATCACCAATAACATTATCCCAAATTTCATCAGGCTGTATGATTGTATATATGAAACCACCATTTGGCAAGTCACAGTTGATTCCATCCTCATCACATAGTATGTCAACATATCCCCACTCTCCAGGGTCTTGGAAGTTACCATCCCCATCTTTATCATCTTCCCATCCAAATAGAATAGACCAGTCTTGAGGAGCTGCACCAGCAACCATATTATCTAGATGATCATAGTCAAGGTAGTATGTTCCATTTGCCTGATTGAGTCCGCATGGGTATGTCAATCCATTTGTACATTCTATGTCATCTTGACTTACATAATAGCCATTCATTCCAACTCTCTCCATGTAATCAAATCCAGACCAGTCCATATCATTGTCCATCCCATCCCAGGCTGTACCATAGGGAGCATATGTGCCATCAAGGCTTGATGATATAAGGCCTACAACTTGATCGGTATATCTATCCTTTACTAGTGGAGTAATAAATGTTCCTGGGCTAAAGAAGTCATTGAATTTCGTAAAATATACTTCTGCTGACATCTGCCCTTTGATTTGGGGAATATATGAGCTAACTCCAAATTCAAGAGTTCTCATGCTCTCTGATTTAAGAGGGTCTACATCTGAAAGGTTTATAGACTCAAGTGGGCTATAGTTAACACCATCATCATAGGCAGAGGGTATGAATATAATATGGTTTAATGTATCAAGCGGGATATAGTCCCCAGGGTAATCTCCATCACCTGTATTGAAAAATAGTGGTGCGCCTTGTACTCTATCAATATATGGGTCACACGGATTGTTAGGGTCAAATACGCAGTCATTTATTCCACTTGAACCAAGTTTGATAGTGTTACCTGTAAAGTTTCCTTCATTATCCATCTCATAGAAGAATGGATCATTTAAATTAACTGGGAATCCCCACTCTCCAAATTCATTCTCATTGTCTGCCCTTGCATAGGGAGTACCATCTCTGTTTCCTTTCAAAATCATTGTAAAATTCTCACCCCATCTACCAAAGATTAAATTTGTATATAATGCTGTTATCGTTGGAGTGTTGTAGGCCTTTCCATAACCCATTCTGAAGGTTGTAAATTCATTTACAACTCCCTGAGTCATTGGGTTATATGTTATCCCCATTTTAGGACCAAACAAAATACCCTCTTCTTTAAGTTGGTCATGATAATCTAATCTAGCTGATGCTATAAACTCCCACTTCCCACTTAACAGTCCAAGATATTTTGTGGCCTGTGTTTTAGATTGGAAGTAAAGGCCAAGCTCATCAGATAGTAAATTTGTTTCATATTCGTCTTCCTCATCAACACCATATATCTTTTCATCTTCATCTCCATACGAAAGGCCATCTCCATCATGGTCAATCATATCCCAAACATATGACTGGCTATCTTCATCATCATCAAAGCCATTAGGACCATCATTTAATACACTGCCATTTGTAAATGGAAGTGTTCTCATATAGTCAAGTCCCCAGATGATCTCTGTAGATAATTTTGGAATTGTAAAAGAATTTTGTATTTGCAATCCATAATTCTGTGATTGATCTAAAATCATATCACCACGATTATATCCTCTGGTTTGGCCAGCATCATTTGTATTCATATAACCCTGAATAAACCAATTTTTATATCTCCCCCTTAGTTGGTAGTAGTTGCTTTTCCACCCATCAGCTAAATATCTTCCTACTCCTGTTACCTGCTGAGTTTTAGTATATGCATAGCCAGACTGAAAAGAAAAATTAAGATCTTGGCTGGCATCATAGTCAATTCGAAGCTCAAGTTTATTATTTATTACTTCAAAATCAGGGTAGTCATTTACTCCATCTCCATCTGTATCGTAAACTTTATCGAGGTTGGGGTGCCAATCACCTTGTGTATAATATCCATTACCATCTTTATCTGTATAGGACTCTCCCTGATCATAAATCCCATTATTATTTGAGTCTACATAAGGCTCAGGTTCAGTATCCCAATCTCCATCTGATGTGTCATACTCTCCATCATAGTCTCCAAAATCAGGGGCGTTAAATCCATCACCTTCACCAAAATCAGGTCCGGATATAAGAAGTGGGACCTCATTCCCTTGATCGTCTACCTCATAGAGATATGTACCCCATATATCTGTTGCGTGCTGTGGTGTCCCTTGGTTAGATGCATTATAGTCCCAACAGTAACCATCTTGACCACAATCAACAATTATATCATTATCAGCAACTATTCTATCAGGTGGTGGCCAAACATCATACATTATATTTTCACTGACTTCTATCTCATTAAAAATAAATTCTTGATTCTGGACATATGAGTGTAGACTAGCATCTGGATTCTGTTCAAAATTAATAAAAAGAGACATATCAGTTTCACAGTTAAGACTAGGGTCGTAGTATTGGCTACTCCCATTGCAGACACCATAGCAGTTTAGGATATTACCGTCTTCATCAATTTCAATTTCTGATCCTGAGGTTGAAAAATTATCACCCGATTCATTAATGTTACCATATTGTTGAAAAATCCATCCTTCGTTTCCAGTAAAAGAATTTATTCCCCAGTATCCAGGGTAGCAATCATCTATAATCCCTACATATCCACCATCATCTTGTCCGACAACATGCTGTAGATAGGAAAAATTATCACTGAAAATCCAGCCAGCTTCGTTATCATCAACCTGCCAATCTCCATCACTATCGAACCATGTATCACCTGCTTGCCACTGGCCATCTCCTTCGCCCTCATCTGGGCCATCTATCCATATTTGATTTCCATTATTATCATATATATATATATAGTCACCATTAAGATTTTCATAGACAGCGTAGTGCCCATTCCCTTCTAAATCAAGTTCATCATAGTATTTAAAACCATCCAGCCCAAAATCTTCAAATACTACATCACCAAAACCTTCAAATCCTGGTTCTCCAATAGTCAGCGATCCATCTCCATGGATATCATAGAAATAGTCTCCTGGAATTTGGTCAGTCCCAAAATCCCATTCATATACATCGAACTCCATTTTAAAAGTCTCTTCATTATATCTAGCTTCACCTCTTAAATCAGTTTCACCATTTTCTATGTACCATGGGTTAAGTGAGCCATCGACAAGATACCTATTCATTCTACCATATCTAATAAGAACGCCCTGGTCATCTATTGCGTTTGCCCATTGTGATGGAATTTGATTATTTGTGTATCTTTCTGCTCCCTCATCAATCATTCCATTGCCATTGTTATCTACACCATCTACCCACTCATCTTCTTCTCGATCAATATATTCATCAATTTGGGAGTTATAATTGTCATAGGCCCCATCTAAATCCCAGTCATCCCACTCTTCAAGAGCTACTTCACCTGCATCATATTGTCCTGTAGTATAGCCACTTCCTTGGAGATCCTGATACCATTCACCTTCGTCCCATATGTTATTCCCATTTGTATCAAAAAATGGCTCAGGTCCTTGATGGATAGAGTCTCCATTTGTATCGATAAAATCAAACCAATCATTATTATTACTATCTGTCCAAGGCTCTCTGTTGTCAATTCCATCAGCAAACCAGTAGTCTTCATCTATAAGCCCATCACCATCATCATCATGCCCATTGTACCAGTCTTCACCTGCATATCCATCTCCATCGAGATCACCATGGTTTGGCTCTCCATCACCTAGCATAATATAGTATAGACCATCTGCTGCATCAGCGTCTTCGTTATTCCATCCATTAAGACCTAGGTAGACATTCCCTTTATTTACCTGAATTCCCTGGCCATCTGTTTGAAGCCATCTAAGTTTATGTTCGGTAGCAGGACTTAGACCTCCAGTATGACTTGTAATAGAGGTGTTATTATCTTTCCCATCAATTTTTCTTCCAGCGAATCCGACCCATGGATTGCGATGAGCTTTGTATTCATCCTCAGATATATATGGCCATTCATTTGCGCTAAAGTGTGAGCCTGAGACCTTGAAGCTGAGTTTGTTATTAATCTTTCTTGCGTACCTACCATTAAATTTCCTCAAATTTCTATCATCGAATGTCCCTGAGTAGCTAGCTGTTAGTCCCTCAGATGTTGAGGGTGGTTTTGATACGATATTTATTACACCACTGTGTGCATTAGCTCCATAGAGGGCTGTAGCAGGACCCATAACAACTTCAATCTTTTCAATATCATCAGCTGTTGAAGGGACTGTGCTGAAATTGACAACCCTTAATGATGGAACATTTGCAGGGCGGCCATCAGTGAGCATTAATAGCCTTGTACCAAAACTACTATTAAAACCTCGTATTGAAATGCTGAAGTTGTTTACTCCACTTGCAGTAAAATCAACACCTTTCATTCCGGACATAAAACTACCTAGATTTGCTGTACTTGCTTGCTCAATATCTTTCGAATTTATAGTCTCAATTGTAGCTGGAGCTTCAGTTTTCTTTTCTTCTCTCTCAATGAATGCAGTGACATTCGTTTCATCTAAGGCAATCTCACTCTCACTTAAATCTATATTAAAAACATATTTTTTTTCCTCATCTATTGAAATGGATATCTCTTTATTCCTATACCCGATATACATCGCCTTTAGGGTATAATCATCAATAGGGACATTATTAATCACGTATTCTCCATCTATATCAGTACTCGCCCCATAGTTTGTATCAAATAGAATAACATTTACACCAATAAGTGGTTCATTGGAGTTTAAGTCTACAACCTTACCTGTAATTGTGGCGTAAGAGTAGAGAAGATTAAAACTTAGAAGAATGTATAAAAAATATGGCCTTTTAGTCGTGAACATTATGAAATCTATTAAACTATTACCTATAAAACATAATAAAAAAAGCCCTATAAGCGTATTGCTGATAGGGCTTTTTTATTAGTCTTATAAAAGTAATTACTTAATAAGCATTACTTTCTGTGAAACAGTCACATCAGCATTGTTTGCTTTAATGATGTACATTCCACTTGAAAGATCACTAGCATTCCATGTCATGCTATAAACACCTGCATCCATTGGACCTTCATGAATCATATCAACTATTTGACCATTAACATTGTATACCATCACTGAAACTTCTCCAGTGTGACCAACATTAATATCAAATGATGTTGATGGATTGAAAGGGTTTGGATATGCACTGCTTATTGCAATCGCATTTGGAGCTACCATATTTGTTGTGATATATCCTTCTGTAGTAGCAGCAACAACTTCCTCAACATTATAGTTACCATTAGAAGCAAAAATTTCTTCATTTGGATTAACAACAATTAGAGTAGTTGTATTGCCCTCAGTATGAGAGTCAGCTAAAAATGCATCGTCAGTTAGTTCAATACTGAAGTCACTTCCGTGAGATAGAGTAATTTGAACTGCACCTACAACACCATTAGATGACATTGTCATTCCGTTGTCAGTATTTATAAATGATGCTGAAGTAGCTTCTTCGCCTCTTCCACCAAGGATACTCTGAACAACAGAAACAACATCAAGAACATCAACGTTACCATCAACGTTCACATCAGCGACACAGAAAGCATCACCTAGTATTGATGTACCTAGTACGTGACCAACAATAGCAACAACGTCAAGAACATCTAGACCGCCACTACCATCAACGTCACCATCCTGGTCATCGCAGCTAAGCTGAGTAAGCTCACCCATAACTGATATAGATGACACAACCGGTATACATGTTGGATCAAACTGCATTACCATTCTTCCACCATTTTGGTTATATGGAGTTTCAGGAACTCCATCAGCATCTAGATCAAGGAATGTGATGTCAGCTGGATTTACATCTGCAGCTGAGTCATCAACTAAGAATGATGCATCTCCACCTGTAAGATTGTACATAACCGCGTTCCATGTTAGGAAATTACCCCATGGTGCAAGTGATGCGTCCATAAGATATGCAGTGTTTGCTTGATCTGTTCCAGGCGCTGAATCAACACCACCCGCAGAGTAATCAATACATGTTCCCATGCCCATACCTTCAAAGATTGCTGTAACATCACCAATGATTGGGTAGTTGAAGCCGCACGCTGGGTTCATGTATGTTGAAAGAAGTGATGGGTAACCAAGTATATTATCATAGTCAGTTCCATCTCCATCTTCATCTTCACCAACGATGTCACCAAGACCTGTCTCAGCAACTGGGCCATCAATATAGTGCCACTCAACGTGCAAGTCAGGTACTATGCCGTAAGCCTGATTTGATGGAGCAAAAGATGACTCAATACCATCAAGTAGATATCCAGAAGTTGCACCTGGGTGAGGCATGCCTGGAAAACCATGAAGGTCACCTGCACATACAACGCCGCCACAATATCCATGAGCTTCAGCGCTACCTGGGGTATACATTCCATCCGCACCAGTAGCTACGCATGTACCATAGCATACTGCAAACTCATCACCGTATAGCTGGAACTCTGAAGTTACAGGAGTTGGTGTTGCTGGAAAAAATGAGAAGAAAGAAGAACCAGACACACTCCAAGATCCTGCTTCCTGTCCAACGTATGGACTCCAGTTTGGTTGTCCTGTTACCATATTATCTTGAATAGTTAGTCCAGCATCTAGATCAGTTGAATAAGTCAGATCATCATCTAGAGGGAGTAGCTGTATAGATGTAACACAGTCTTCTGTTTCACTGGCCAGTACTTGGCTGTTTGAAATTTCTCCAGTTCCATCTTCGTTAAAAGTTACATAAAGAAAATACTGCATCGCATCCATCTCAGGCTTTCCGATTGGACCAACAATATTTTCTGCAAAGTTATATCCTATAGGGATATTTGAAAGCTCTTGTACAACACCAAGTCCGTATGCATCGTGAATACTGATTGAGCTTGATCCATCAGCGTTACCACCGACAAGTCCAAAGTCATTTGCACGTGTATAGAATTGATATTCTACTCTCTGTCCTGTTGCACGATATGTTCCCGCAACATCCTGAGCAACTAGTAGGCCGGCAAAAAGTACAACCGCCATTATCATTGATTTCTTCATTATTTACTCCTCCGTTTATAAAGTGTTAAATCTAAGTTCTCTAAGCGTAGCACATCTACGTCGAGAAGAGCCTAGATAAAATTAATTTTGAGAATCATTCTCAATTAAATCTATTAAAAGACATTCGCGTTCCAATAAACTAGCGTTTTATGAGCTATATATCAAGAAAAAAATATTGGAGAGGTCTTTTTGTGATTCAAATCAATTATTCATAAAATATCGTCGAATTGCCCATAGAATAATAAGGAATCCAGCAATATTAAATATGATTGAGACTACCCATGCAGGCTGATCTCTAAGTATTGGAATAAAATCAATTAAATCATTTGCAAGTTGCTGCATAGATTATATTACATATTTTTCCATGAAGGGCCATCTCCTCCTTGAGGAGTGACCCAGTCAATAATTTGATAGGGATCCATAATATCACACGTTTTACAGTGTACGCAGTTTGAGAAATTTATTTGAAGACGCTCTTCTCCATCATCTACAATTTCATATACATTCGCAGGGCAGAAGCTCTGGCAGGGATTTCCATACTCCTCTTTGCATTTATCGATACATATAGATGGGTCATTAATATGGAGGTGGGGGACCTGGTCCTCATCATGAGATGTCGCTGAGTAGTAGACATCTGTAAGTTTGTCTAGAATATATTTTCCATCGTAGTTAATATTTTCATATTTATTGAATGATCCTGTAGCTTTCTGCATGTGTTCATGGCCATGACTAGAGCCTAGTTTATTATAGAGTCCGAACCCTCGCCCTCCAGTAAATAATCCGATCCCCGCATTTGCCATTCCATAAATGAGACCTTTGTCAAACCCTTGATGAAAATTTCTAACTTTATACAGTTCTTTATATGCCCAACTTTCTTTAAATAGTCTATCGTAGTTTTGAAGCTTAGGCTCACTAAAATCATTTGAGTCTAGTGCTATCTTTGCTGCCTCTGCTGCGATCATTCCTGATTTCATCGCAAGGTGAATCCCTTTTAGTCGCTGACCATTAAGGAATCCTGCACTATCTCCAATTAGCATAGCTCCTGCAACATACAGTTTTGGGAGCGAGTAAAGTCCTCCCTCTGGCAGTGTTTTAGATCCATAGGCTAGAATTTCAGCTCCCTCTAATATATTTCTAATCCATGGGTGCGACTTTAAAAGTTGTAGTTCATGGTGCGGGTCAATATTAGGGTTTTTATAGTCAAGTCCAACAACAATTCCCAAATCCAAAATATTATTTTTCATTGAATACATAAAACCACCACCAAATAGAGAGTGCCCAAGTGGCTGCCCTAGTGTGTGTGCAACATATCCCGGAGGAAGTTTCTCCTCAGGAAGTTGCCAAAGTTCTTTAACTCCGATTGCCCAGTTCTGAGGATTTTTCCCTTCCATTAGATTAAATTTATCTATCAACTTCTTGGTTAAACTCCCTCTACTTCCCTCTCCAAAAAAAGTTATTTTTGCATGTATATCTACACCAGGTTCAAAATTTGGTTTTTTGTTTCCACTTTTATCAATACCCTGGTCACCTGTCCTCACTCCAATGACTGAATTATTATTATAAATAATATCTGCACCTGGGAAACCAGCGAAAATATCTATTTCTACCTCTTCACATTTTTGCTCTAGCCATCTAGTTAATTTTCCTATTGATGCGATATAGCATCCATGGTGGCTCATAGGTTTTGGAATAAATGGTACAGATAACTTTCCTTTTTTAGTTAGATAGTACATGTACTCTTTGTCAACTTCATGTTCAAACGGAAAATCTTCATTGTTTAGATTTGGAAATAACTCGTTTAGAGTCACAGGGTCAACCACTGCACCAGATAGAGAATGAGCTCCCACCTCAGAAGCTTTTTCAATTATGGCTATTGATACCTCTGGATTAGAATCTTTTAATAAATTCTTTAGGTGTAATGCTCCAGAAAGTGAGGCTGGACCTCCACCCACAAAAAGAAAATCAACTTCTAGGATTTCTCTTTGCTGATTATCCATTTAATTCTCTAATAGCTGAGGTTAGTTTTGGTACAATCTCCATGATGTCACCTACTACACCGTAGTCAGCAATTTCAAATATAGGAGCATTCGAATCTTTATTGATTACTAAAATACATCCAGATGCCTTCATACCCACAGAGTGTTGGATAGCTCCAGAAATTCCAAGAGCAAAATATAGTTTAGGTGAGACAACCTGCCCAGAACTCCCAATTTGAAGAGAGTGGTTGAGCCATCCAGAGTCAACGACGGGTCTAGAAGATGCGAGCTGAGCTCCTATTAAGTCTGCAAGTTCTTTTGCCATAGGGATATTTTCTTCTTTTCCAATTCCTCTACCAATTGAAACAATGAAATCAGCTGCAGATAGGTCAATAGCACCATCAGTTTCCTTAAACCTCTCTTCATTTATAATTTTATTTTCGACGGAATTGAGATCAACAGAAATTAAGTTAGTATCTGCTGTACCTTCTTTTAGTGCATCAATTTTATATGCTCCAGATTGGAAGGATACTATTGCAGAATTAGAAGAAATAGATATATCCGTATTTATTTTATTCTGATATAAAGATCTAGTAAATGTAGTCGTTTCATTAATATTCATCCCAATGCAGTCTGATAAGAAAGGTATGTCTAGTCTGGCACTTAACCTGGGGACCCAGTCTCTTGTTTCATAGGTATGGCCAAAAATAAAGAGGTCTGGAGTATGTATAGAATGTAATTGATTAAATGCCTCAATATAGTGCAGAGGTGAGTAACTAGATAAATTATCATTACTTACATGCATTACCCCATCAATATCATAGCCTGATAATTGAGATGCAATATCACCGCAGAATGTTGCGGCATACACCTCAGCTGATTTTGAACTCTTTAGCTCTTGAGCTGCTACAAGAGACTCCAATGAAATTGGATTTATTTTACCTTCAGAAGACTGTATATATACAATTATTTTCATATTTTCCTTATTTATATTGCTTTAATTTCATCTTTTAGTACTTTGATGATTCCACCGACAATTGAATCGGTGTCACCATCAATGTAATGTGTTTCTTTAGATTTTTGTGGTAGATACATTTTTTCCATTTTCATTGAAACTGAATCAGTGACACCCAGCTGATCTTTTTCAACTATATCCATCTGTTTCTTCTTTGCCCCC
>CEOP01106115.1_pt1 | contig 10647 bp, 10 predicted proteins | sample 361301 | NCBI WGS metagenome assembly CEOP01 (sample SAMEA2619548, study PRJEB7988) | marine metagenome | biome: marine biome (ENVO:00000447); feature: deep chlorophyll maximum layer (ENVO:xxxxxxxx); material: "saline water (ENVO:00002010), including plankton (ENVO:xxxxxxxx)" | depth 55 m
AACTGCGAAAGTACTGTTGCTGGTGAAATAATTACTACTGAAAATGGAGTTATCATTGTTGGAACTTCAAATTTACCAGGCACATTAGCAAACACTGCAAGTATGCTTTATTCAAATAATCTTACGACATTTATTACATCACTTGTCGATGAAGGAAAAGTTGTAATCTCACAAGATGATGATATATTGGTTGGAGCACCAGAAGGTTCTGATTTCTATGTTGGTGGAATGGGCGGTGTTTTGATCTGCGAAAATGGAGAAATTCACCATAAGCAAACAAGACTAGCAGGGGTGATTGAATGACGCCGGAATTATTGATTGGAAGTTTAACATTATTTGTATTATCTATTTTCTTAGGATTTGAACTGATTACTAAAGTTCCAGCAACTTTACACACGCCCTTGATGAGTGGTGCAAACGCGATTTCTGGAATAAGTATTGTAGGTGCATTGATCGGTTCAAATGTGGCCTATAATGCCGGTGATACTGTTTTCTCAGGAATTCTAGCATTTGTTGCAGTAGTTTTAGCCATGATAAACGTGGTTGGTGGATTTATGGTGACAAATCGTATGTTGAACATGATTGCTGGAAGAAAGAGAGGAGGTGCTTGAAATGGAGTTTGGAGATTGGACTTCAATGGGATATCTGCTATCTGCGGCACTATTCATTTTTGGATTAAAGAAACTTGGTCATCCAAGAACCGCACCTCGCGGTAATCAATTGGGTGCACTTGGTATGCTTGTTGCTGTTCTAACCACAGTACTCGATATGCATCTTGAGGGTGGAGCACAATGGACATTGGTTATTGCTGGATTGATTATAGGTTCACTTATTGGTTACTGGATGGCTGTTAAAGTTGAAATGACTGGAATGCCAGAATTAGTTGCTTTATTCAATGGCTTTGGTGGAGCAGCATCTGCATTAGTAGCACTTTCAGAAGTTTGGACTTATCTTGAAGGTGCTGAAGTCCCAACAGGACTTAAGTTGACTGTAACAATGGTCGCTGCTGGATTATCTGCAGTTGTGGGCTGGATGACTTTAACCGGTTCAATCCTAGCAATGTACAAACTCAAAGGTGGAGTCAGCGTATTTGGCAAGTGGATAAAAACTCCAACATGGGGACCAAGTTGGCTTAATGGTGTCAAAATTTTGCTTCTAATATCCGCTGCTGTATTGATCTACCTAAGCATTGATGACCCAACCAATAAACAATACATATACGGTTTGATTGGAATATCTGCTTTGCTAGGAATCATTCTTGTTTTACCAATTGGCGGCGCAGATATGCCTGTAGTAGTTTCTCTACTAAATTCTCTTTCAGGAATTGCAGCAGCATTTACCGGATTTATAATCAATAACTCTGTATTAATTGTAGCAGGTTCTTTAGTAGGTGCATCAGGATTAATTCTAACATTCATCATGTGCAAAGCAATGAATAGAACACTTCTAGATGTTCTTTTCAAATCATTTGGTGGTAGTGGAGAAAAGCAATCTCTTACAAGAACTAAAATTGGTTCAGATTCCGATGAAGTCGCAATGATGTTGGACGGTGCACAGAAAGTAATCATTGTCCCCGGATATGGAATGGCTGTATCACAATGCCAACATCAAGTTAAGGAATTTGCTGACCTAATGAAGGAAAAATTTGGAACCGAAGTAAATTATGCTATTCACCCTGTTGCAGGAAGAATGCCTGGTCACATGAATGTACTTTTAGCGGAAGCAAATGTTCCATATGAGCAACTGATTGAAATGGATGAAATCAATCCTGAATTCCCTGATTGTGATGTTGCCTTAGTCATTGGTGCCAACGATACGACAAATCCTGCAGCAAGGTCTGGAGAGGGACCATTGGCTGGTATGCCGATTATCGATGCTGATATGGCTAGAACTGTAGTAATTGTCAAGCGTTCACTATCAGTTGGATATGCTGGAGTTGACAACGATCTATTTTACATGGATAAAACCATGATGCTATTTGGCGATGGAAAGAAAATGATTACAGAACTGAATAACTCTATTAAAGAGATTTAGTGATTAAAATAAGCAATGTTCAAAGGCATGCAATAGTTGGAATCTAATGGTGAGGTTATGTTGCGACGTTCTCCACAACTACTGATTCTGTTGTTTACAGCCCTCCTTATTGCTCCTGTACTGGCTATGCCAGGCGGCCCGCCATGGGAAAATGCCGATGGTCTAATTGTTGAAAATGGTTGTTCATGTCACGGTGGAGGTGCACCTTCGACAGAAGTTGTTGTGTCAATTTCTGGTGTACCTAGAGCATATGAGACTGGGGAAACATATAATTTTACGATCAGTCTTCAACATGCAACAAATTCCGAAGGTGGATACCTGCTTTGGGATTATAATTCAGGGAATTTGACTCCTGGAGAGGGTAGCGTAAGTGTTCCTGAAGAACCTGGGGCAGTTTCACAAAGTGCTGTAGGTAATGATTGGGAAGTATTCTGGACTGCTCCTGACACCGATATTGGTGAAGTTAGTTTCCAATTAGTAGGTAATGCTGTGAATGGAAATGGCCAATTTGACGAGGGAGATTTATGGAACATCTTGTCATTTTCGATCAGTGCGCCGGGAACTACATATCAAGATGATAATGAATCCCTAGCAGTAAGAACAATCAGTGTTGGTGATTATGAATCTTTATTCGTTGCAACGGAAAACCCAGAAGCAATTGAGGCGCAGAGGCAAGAAGAGATTGCTGAAGATTTCTTCAACAATGGTAATCTATTCTATTGGACAACCTTGGCAATAATCATTGTTGGTGCTGTAATTCAAGGAGAGTTCTATGAAAGAAAGTTCGGTGGCGGACCACCTCACCTAGACATGAGATTAGCAGTCCCTCAGGGAGTTCGAAGAGGATTTTTAGCCGCTGGTTTGACATTGTTATTTGGCTGGTCATTAGACTCCGGGCAATCTTGGGGTGTTATTCTTCTCTGTTTGATGATAATGCTTTGGGCTATCTTTGGAGTTTACCGTACAATAGTCCAAGCAAGAGCGCCAAAACAATATACTGATTTGGTCTAAAACCAATGAGGATATATCATGAGCTTGCAACTAGAGCAAGATGCTCAAGTTCCAATTCAAACGCATATTGATGAATTTTCATCAAGATTTGCTATAATGATTTTCATCTGGATAGTGACTACAATAATTTGGATAACTAATATTGATTCGATATTAGAAAAGGTGATACATGTTATCGACCCGTGTGTTGGAGAATGTACTAATTTGTATAATCCAGCAAAATGGAGCGAGATAAGGTGGTTGAGTGGGGCACTATTAGGATTCATTACACTTATTCCATTATTTATTTACCAAGTATTTACGTTTTCACGCCCGGGAATGATGAAAAAAGAGGCTAATTGGTTACTAACATGGCTAGTATTGGGTTCTATTGCTTTCATAGTGAATATCATCCTAACCATCTTTCTATTTATCCCATATTTATTTGAAATTGGACATAATAACCACGTAAATTTGGGCTTTGTTGCAAAATATGATGTCGTAGCAATGCTGACAATGGCAATGGCGGTAATTTGGATTGAAGTTTTGGTAATCTCAGGCGTTTTTGCATTGGTGACTGCTGGAACTAATGGATTAATGCATGAAGGCAATTCCAGATGGTGGAGATTGAGAGTTCATGGAATAATTTCTATGCTGATATTACTTTCCTTCTATGGTCAATTTACCCTATCTATTTCACTAATGGCGATAAGTTATACATCGATAGAAATTATATCAATACCATGGATTAGAGCAAAATCCAATTTACATATTTCAAGTCCTACTATCTTTGATGAATTTGGAATTACAAGAAAAATACTCTTTGCACAATGTGAGTGTGATAATGATTATAATTTGCCAAACGACTTCACAACTAGTAATGCTTTCATATCGTTCAAATCAATTTGTACAAGTAAGAATGAAAAAGAGAAACTTTACGAAATCATAGAGACAAATAAATTTACTGACTTTTTCATATTTGGATGTAATTCTAATATTTTGAATAGTCAGATTGAAAATAATCTTTTCATCTCGAAATGTAAATTGAGATTAGAAATGTCATCACATAATCCTAAATTATTTAATGACTTAGAGCATTATGCTAACAATACTAATTTATTGATTTCCTCGATTACCGACCCATGGAATATTGAACAATCAGTAAGAAAAATGCTTGAGATTGTTAGAATGAATAAAGGAGAACGGTATATCATCAAAATAAATAATGGAGAGTCAATTGATCACGTTAAAATTGATGGTAATCATTCAGTATTACATATACGTCAAGACAGCAAGAACATTTTGATTAAAGAACTCGAATCTCTCGGTTGTAAATACACATTAGTGGAATCATGATTACCAAGATTTCAAACATGTTTGCCCTTAGCGTCAAACATGCACCCGCGAGTTAGCGCAGTATTTGCTGCCATTTTGATGCTCGTAGGAATTCTATCACTGAGTTTCGAGGAAAGAATTGATGATTGGGTCAAAGATAATTCTATACAAATTGAAAAAGATGAAATTGAATTGCTTGGAATGCAAGAGACTGAACATTGGCCAGTACTGATTGTCGATTTTGATGCAGGAAACAGCAATTGGGGTTCGGATGAGGCAAATGATATACTAATTCCAAGAGCCTCAGAATATGTAAACCAATTAAGTTCATCATCAACCAATCTCAACATTGATGTATACTCCTCGATTACAATCCCAGAATATTCGATGCAATATTATGGCTCTGATTATGGAATTCAAAGAGACTCATCAGAAGATGGCACACATTTACCAATGCTTCTTGCAAAGGAAGTCGTAAATGAGCAAATAGATTTAGTGGAATGGGATAAATATGACCTTGATGGAGATGGTTGGGTAGATAGACTACTGATACTACATACATCAATTGGTCAAGAGGAAGGTGGGGATTCAAATCGGATATGGAGTCATTTTACAAACTTTGATGATTCTATTAGTTTGCCAGGAGACCTGAAAATAGCTCATTACACAATGGCTAGTTTGGCGACTGGAGAGAGTGGTTTTGGAACTATAATGCATGAGATGTTGCATCAATTAGGCGCATACGACCTATATCCATCACATGGTAGCATCAATCAACATCCATGGAAAGGTGTTGGAGATTGGGATATCATGGCAAATGGTAATTGGAATGGAGGAGGTAAATGGCCAGCAATACCTACCGCCTCAACAGTTGCTGAAATTGGAGTAAATACCTCATTGGAAATTGACAATGGATGGATGGAAAATCAAAACTGTATTGGACCGAGTTTGGTTTTGGAATCAATTAGTAGAGGTGGAAATTCATTGAAAATACAAGTTGATGAATATGAATATGTTTGGATAGAATATAGAGATGATTTTGGCTTTGATTCATACCTACCAGGTTCAGGAGTTCTAGTGACATATCAAGATCTTAGCGCAGGTAATTTAGAACACAATGAATTGAATGCCAATCCAGATAGGCCTTACTTAGTAGTCATAGAAGCTGATGGTAATAATGGGCTAAGAACAGGAACTAGTGATGGAGAGCAAAGTGATTTATTCACCAATGGAACAAGTTTTGGTAACACTGGAATACTTATTCGTGACCATGATGGAATATTAATTCCATGGACTGCTGAAATAGAGATAACTGATAGAACATATGTAAATTTAACATCTACAAATTGTGAACCTATGTTCACTATTGATGCACCCAACTATGGAGCTTCATTGCTTCCTAATGAACCGATGGAAGTAATTATCACATCCCAGCAAAATTGTAACCTAACAATTGACTTATCATCTAGCGATGGCAGGATTTTGTTAACTAATACTACTCGAATTAATATTGATGAAGTTACAAATGTTGAACTTTATTTCTCTAGCCCTGGTAGTTCAAACTCAGAGTCAATGGTTTCCGGAATTATTGAATGTGGTGAGTCAATGTATGACTTAGAAACAAAAATATTGACAATATCTCGTAGACCAGTCGAAAGTAGTTTTAGTTCAGAGATAGATGCCTACACATCATCAAAAATAGCAATACCAATTGATAGTGAAGGTAATGGTATGCAGAGATTTTCTGCAGAAGTCGACGGAGCATTATCTAGAATAGCTACTATTGAAAGTCAATTAGATTTAGAAGGTAATGATGAGATTGTTGTGTCAATTGACCCCAAAGGACTTCTCGCACCAAATATGCTGGTTAAAGGAGAGATTGTAATATTTGACACGTCTGGGGAAAAATGGTTTATTGAAGTAGAATTAACTGCCCAAAACGAGGATTCGAATGGTTTTCAAAAACTTACAACACCTGGTCGAGCGATAGGAATCGCCTCGATTTTAGCATCGCTATGGGTAATTCTTGGAATCCGTGAAAAGTCTTCTTCCAAGCCCGAGATAGATAAAATATCAATAGAAGATAATAATCAGGGAACTTCTCAAACATCTATCACAGAACATGAATTGGATGTATGGGGAAGACCTTTAGATTAATCTAATCCTTACCTGGAGACCAGCGCTCAACCTGCATAAATCGCCAATTAGAATCATTTTTTATTGCACATACCCATTTTTTGTGAACGCCTTCTGCTAAACGAATAGATAAGCATGCACTTTCCCATGTTTTAGCTAATTCATCACCAGTTTGTAATAACCAAGGGGCATGTGATTTAGATACTTCGTCATCATATATTCTCCATCTAGAGCCAAATTTAAAACCCGGTCGAAGTATTAATCCTCGGTTGATTAAATTATCATAAAGCCGATAATCCTCGGGAATATTTTCATTATTGATCATCTTTTCTAGCCATATACCCTCTTCTTTCCTTAGATTTATGCCAGATAAGTGCTCTACTCCAATCGAATTCAATGGCCAACTTTCCACAATAGGCATATGATATCCTGATTTGGTTTCAATCTTAGAATCCCACATTTTCGATATTAAATCTATTTCACCATTTGAAAGTTCATTCCAAACTTTCTGTGAACCTACCGGTTCGATGAAACTCACCCTGTACATGGTAACTTCCATTTCCTCGTCGATAATGAATATATCAGACTTACAATTCAAATTTTCGACTTGCTCTGCCCAATTAAATATTTCAAACCAATCTAAATTTTCAAAGGTCCAAAACCATCGAACATGCGATACTGGTTGGGATTTAAATTGAGATTGATTTCTTTTCCATTTTAATGCGAAAATACCTGATGATAATTGGTGGTCTGAAATATTCGAGCAAGGAATTACAATTTCTCCACCGGACCTAGCGGTATCAAATATTACAGCCTTAGCTAATAAATCTGAATCTTTCTCTATTTCATTTTCAAACCAGTCATCGCTTGGAAGAGGCATATGTCGGTGCCAATTACAAAAAAGTACCTCCATAGGAGAAAGAATGATTCCATCCTCACCCCTTAGAGGAACGCCAAGGCCACTCTTTTGAAACAATCTTGCAGATAAAGGCGGTTTAATCAACCAACCAGATTCATGCATAACTGGTTTGTCATGAGGAGTCTTTGGTGCAGCATTTGAGGTTATACTTATGCCCAGCGGACGCCTAGTTCTTTGACGCGGTGTGAACTTTCGAGCATGGCGCGCCATACCTGTGCGTCATTATTGATGCATTTGAGTTGAACGGATGATATTACTATGTGCTAGTTATGCTAGGAAGTTATGGGTCATACTATGGTTGATGGTTTTCTTGGCACTTTGACCACGGAACAAAGAACACTTTTGCATTTGTCAGACAATAAACTTCCTAAGAACCAATGGGAAGCACCAGCATCACTAACTCAAGCGGGTATTTCTGCTGCGGTACATGTTCAGAGAAAACATGTACCAAGAACTCTAAAAAGATTAGAAAATAATGGTCACGTAGATGTTACCAATCGGCATGTACCAGGTGCTAAGCAAAGAAGGAAAGTATACAGTTTAACTAAACTAGGAAGAGAAATTTCTGTAGAATTAAGAAAACAAATATTAGTATTAGAAATTACCAAAAGAGGTGAAGTAATGAAATTGAGTTCACTAATTAAGACAAGTGATAAGATTCTAGACCTATTATCTCACATTGATGAAAAAATGGTCTACCATGATTCAGCAGTAATATCTCCGGTATCAAATCCTGAAGGGGAAGCTTCGTTAGATGCGCAAGCGGGTGAGCAACTGGTGAAGCGCATGTTTGCAAGGGCGTGGGAAGATGGTAAAATTACAAAGGATGAACAACAATTAATTTCTGAAGTAGTTCAATTTCTTGGAATGCACCCTGAACGAGTGATGCGTTTGTCTGAACAGGCCCGTAAAGAGCAAAATATACCACCTCCTGAAGAAATATATCTTGACATGTTACGTCAGGCTCTAATTGATGACTCTATTATAGAAGAAGAAATAGTTTTACTAGACACCTTTAGAGTTGCATTTGGCATAGATATACAAACTCATGAGAGATTGCTAAAGGAAGCTAAGAAAGAACCGGTTTATCCTCAAAATATTCAAACTTATCATGACACATTGATCACTGCAATGGATGACGGAGTAATTACTGAAGATGAGAGTGCAATGCTTGCAACATTGAGAAAATCCCTCGACGTTAGTGACGGTGAACATGCCAGTTTACTAGCAAAAATTCGCGACAGGCTAAAATGAAGAATCATACAGCGTATACATGAGGGAATGAAATGGGGATGACAGATGAAGAAGTCGTACTTCACGATAATTTAAATTCCTTAAAGACGAATTTGAAAAAAGTTGAGACCGGAAAAATCGTCTTGATTGGCGATATAATGCTTGACTGCTATATACATGGTTTTGCAAATAATCTAAACTCTAGAGCACCGGTTCCTGTCATTCGTGAAACTAGAAGAGAGGAAGATGTCGGCGCTGCTGCACACGTAGCAAGAGGATTGGAGTCTATGGGTTTTGAGAGCCAAATTTTTGGTGTAATCGGAGATGACAGAGCAGGATTGAGTATTCTTGAATTTCTTGAAGAAGAAGGAGTTTCTACAGATGGAATTGGCATCGTTGAAGGTCGAAAAACAACTGTTAAAACACGTCTTTTGGCAACTCGGGAAAGTTTAGTTCAAGGAGAACAACTACTTCTTCGATGGGATGTTGAAGATGACCAAAACATTCCGGATGAAGCAATTAAGGCAATATATGAACAAGCGATTGAACAATTGAAAGATTCATTCACAGTAATACTTTCTGACTATGGCCAAGGAGTAGTTAATGATGAAGGAGTAGATAGTATAATTAAATCTGCTAAATCAAAGAATATTCCTATAATTGCAGACCCTAAACTTACTGGACTACATAGAACACATGGCGTGGATTGGATTGTTTTTCAATCTAGAGGTTTTGAACTAATGAGGAGAAGAATTGGAGAAACATCAGATGATTCAGCAGCAAAAAATCTCATTCAGACATATGATTGGAAGCATTTAGTTGTATTATCTGGAGAAAATGGAGTCACTATCTATTCTGCTGATGAAGAGACAGTTCATGCCCCTTGTACTTTGGGTGAATTACGCCAAATGATTGGTTTAATCGATGCAGCAGTGGTAGCGATTGCAATATCGATTTCGAATGATTTAGATGTCAATAATACGGCAATTCTAACAAATGCTGCATGTGAATGTATACTTGGTGCAGAACAAACCGATTCCTTTGTACTTAGCCGTGAAGACTTAGTCAATAGAATTGGAGAAATCGCTTGGAATTTACAAGTTTCCAAACGCTAGGTGATAATATGAGCGCATGGACGCGTCCAACAACTGCAGACATAGGTTTGCGAGTTTTTTCTTCAAGTCTGGATAAATTATTTTGTGAAACAACTACAGGTATGCAAAATTTACTGATGACAACTGATTCCAAAGATAATCTAAATTCAATAATTAGGCATAGTTCACAATGGAATGTATCACTTAGAAAGAATGGTACTTCAGATTATGAGATTTTACTAATGAAATGGTTGGAAGAGGTCTTATACAGAAATGAAGTTCATGAAGAATTTTTATGTGAATTACAGATAATGATTTTTGATGATGATGAATATCTAAATTGTAATGCACAAGTTGACTGGGTTGATAGTAAGTTGGTTGAAAAAGGAGTTGAAATTAAAGCTGTCACTTCACATGAATTAATTATAGAACAATTGAAAGAAAATCAAGAACTCAGTAGCAAATGGGAAGAAGTTCCTTCATTCGTTGGGCCTGGATGGTATTGTGATATAGTATTCGACATCTAATTATCAGTCGAATATCTCAACCTAATTCCGATCCAAAAACCAATTGTATTAACTATCAAATCTGATATTTTATTGATATTAGATTCAATAGCAAAATCATATGGAAGATATAATTCCAAGACTTCCCAGCCAACTGAAACGACTAGAAATGCAATCCAATTAGTGGAAATAAATCTTCCAATAAAAGACCACATCAGAAAGTGACCTAGTGAATACAAATTGAGTACTGACAAAAAATCACCGAAGTGGGAGGTCCAAGGGTGGACGCTCGTTTCTCAAGGCTAAATCCATACACTTTCTCCATCCCGCTACCCCACAGCACCCATGGCCCTGAGTAGGGCTGCTCCGTTCCCGGCCTGACCTGATTCCCCAGTTATTC
>CEOP01091536.1_pt1 | contig 10631 bp, 15 predicted proteins | sample 361301 | NCBI WGS metagenome assembly CEOP01 (sample SAMEA2619548, study PRJEB7988) | marine metagenome | biome: marine biome (ENVO:00000447); feature: deep chlorophyll maximum layer (ENVO:xxxxxxxx); material: "saline water (ENVO:00002010), including plankton (ENVO:xxxxxxxx)" | depth 55 m
CATTTGAGTTGTTAGTTTATCAAACACTGGATACTTGTATTCATCATATCTTTGGACTCCAAGTGGAGCACCAAAGAACATTGGTTGGGTCTTCGTATTTACATGCTGTTTGTTGAAAACAGTCATTCTCTCTACTTTTTTAGATGGTGCAGCTGTCACACTCTTGCTCCTCTGATAGTTCTGTGAATAGTTTTTCTAATTGGGGTTTCGCATCTTCAATGTCTACATCATCACTCTTCATATCATAGGTATTCTGATAGTATGAGGTCTTCCAACCATATTTGTATGTAGCGAGAAGATCCTGTGCCATAACAGAAATAGGCACTTCATTATCTGGATACTGGGTTGGATTATAACTCCAGTTCCCACTGATGGCCTGATCAAAGAACTTCTGCATTACTGCAACTACCTTGATATATCCATCATTACCTTCCATATCCCATAGTAGGGTATAGTTATTTTTCAAATGTCCATAAGACGGAACCACTTGCTTAAGAGGTCCTTTCTTTGATTTTTTAATGGACAGGTAGTCTCTAGGTGGCTCGATTCCATTGGTTGCATTTGACACAACGGAACTGCTCTCTGAAGGCATCTGTGCGGACAGAGTGCTGTGCCTGAGTCCGAACTCTTTGATAGCTTCCCTAAGAGTATCCCAATCATGGTTCAATCCTACCTGAGTAATCTCATCTACATCTCTTTTGTATGTATCAATCGGTAGGATTCCATCTGCATATTTTGTGGATCCAAAATCAGGACATCTACCTTTTTCTTTTGCGAGTTGATTAGATGATCTCAACAGATAGTATTGGAATGATTCAGTAAGTTTATGTACCGTATCCCAGGCACCTTGTGAGTCGTACTTGTATCCATTCTTAGCAAGATAATGTGCAAGACCAATGAAACCGATTCCAAGGGATCTACGACCCAATGTGGCAAGTTCCGCCGCTTTAACAGGATAGTCTTGATAGTCAATCAACTCTTCTAGAGATCTCACAGAGAGGTCACAAAGGTCTTCCAACTCTTCTAGTCTAGTGATCTTACCCACATTGATGGCAGATAAGATACAGAGTGCAATCTCACCGTCTATTGCATCAATATGTTGGAGAGGTTCTGTAGGTAGAGTGATCTCTTGGCAGAGATTACTCATACTTACCTTATCCTTGAAGGAAGAGTGTTCATTACAGTGATCAATATTCATGATATAGATACGACCTGTCTCTGCTCTCTCCTTAAGAAGAGACATTATCAGTTTTTGAGCTCCGATTGTGGTCTTGGGGATGGATTCATCCAGTTCGTAACGGCAATATAACTCATCAAAGTCAGGGGTCCCAAAACTCTCAAACAAGTCAGGACAACTATGGGGAGAAAAAAGCGTGATTTCTTTATCTTCGATAAACCTTTCATAGAAAAGTTTTGAGATTTGGATTGAGTAGTCGAGTTTTCTGACACGGTTATCTTCTGTTCCTTTATTGTTCTTGAGAACTAAAATGTCCTCTATTTCTTGGTGCCAGATGGGGAAGTGTACCGTCGCGCTTCCACCTCTGATGCCATTTTGAGTGCAACATCTGACAGTGCTCTCAAACTTTTTAAGAAACGGTACGACACCCGTGTGTTGAACTTCTCCGCCCCTGATCTTACTGTTGATCCCACGGATGCGGCCTGCGTTGATACCGATACCAGCCCTCTGAGCGACATAGCGACCGATGGCCATATCACTACTAAAAATACTATCCAAGGTGTCGTCAACATCAACCAGAACGCAAGACGCAAACTGCCGAATAGGCGTTCGTACACCTCCCATGATGGGGGTTGGGATGTTGATTTTGTGTCGGGAAATGGCATTGTAGTAACGTGTAACGTAATCGAGTCGTGACTCTGGTGGATACTCTGCGAAGATAGTCATTGCAATGAGCAAGTACATGAACTGTGGTGTCTCGTATAAAGACCCAGTACTTCTGTCCTGTACAAGATACTTGTCAACAACTTGTCTTAGACCAGCATAGGTGAACAAATAGTCACGGTCGTGGTCAATAATTTTATCTAAAGATTCAATCTCTGATTTAGAATACTTGGTAAGTATATCACTATCATATATACCCTTCCCAATTCCTCGATTGATCTGATCAATCAGTGTTGGGAGTTCATGAATTCTACCGTATAAGTTCTTACGGAGACCAAAGAGAAGAAGTCTAGCAGCAACGTATTGATAGTTTGGACATTCTAAATCAATCAGATCACTTGCTGACTTGACGAGGATTCCTTGAATTTGAGAGGTGGTAATTCCATCATAGAATTGGATTCCAGATTGGATTTCAACTTGACTTGCGGATACCCCTGCAAGTCCTTCACAAGATAGTTCAACCATCTTGTGCATCTTTTCTAAGTCAAGAGGCTCTATATGTCCAGCTCTCTTGACTACTTTAATACCATTGCTCATACTCGTTTCCAGGCTTGTAATTTTAATTTGGCTTCTAAACCTTGGTAGATATTTGATTCTACCACTCTTTGCACATTTTGTCCACTAAGATACATATCATTTATGTCCTTTTCAAGAATATTCTTAGGGAAGATCACGACTCTATCACCCTTATCGATAGTGGTAGCAAGTCTTTCAACTATTTGTTTATTCCTTGGCTCGTTGTCATATATCCAAACAGGGTTAGTGATTCCCCATTTGTTGACATCACCATCCGCTCCACACATTGCGATTGAATTAGGGATGAATGTGGAGTCAAATGGTCCTTCCGTGACGTAAACAGTTTTTCCAGTATTGATATCATCGAGACCATAAATCTTCGGAGCATCGTCCTCCAACATGATCGTAATGTATTTGATCTTGGATCTAGAGAGCAAAGATCTCCCTTGGTATCCTACAAGTGTACCTTTGTACCTAAGCGGAATGATGATTCTAGGTTCATCATTAGTGACATCATCAAACGTGTGCTTTTGTGCATTAGTCCACTCCTTAAAGTTTTTACAGTAGTACAAATTTTCTAGTATTTTACCAGCAATTTCTCTACTTTCTTCTAGGTATATTCGAGCGGGGTGTGATGTATTTAGACTGGCGATATTTTCTAGATCGATCCGAAATTTGTCTTTAATAAATACAGGTTTTGGTAGGTCAAATTTAGGTACAGGAGTGTTAGATCCCAGTCCCACAGTACCTTTTTTATACCTCTCCATAATATACTGCTTGTGCAAGACAGTATCCTGATCCCGAAGAAAATTAGTAAGTGTCTTAGAAACGCCACAGTTATGACACTTAAAATTATAATCATTTTTTATAGGATATAAGAATCCCCTTGCTTTATTCTTATGCTTACTGGAATCCCCACAGTAAGGGCATCTAAAATTATATAATCCTCTACTCTTCTTTGAAAATCTCTGTAGTCTAGCTGATACTAAACTTATGTATTTGCTGTCTACTAGGTTCAATGCTGACTACTCTTTCGATTCCTAGTATAACAGATGATTGATTATTCTGCAACCCCTGTAGGAGTCTCTGACCCACAGGACTGACCATAACAGATATAACACCAATACCACCAGCGATTGTCCACATCTTCTTCTCCATCATCCTCAGGCGTTCCTCCACCTTTCTTATATCTCTCTCACATCCCTTCTTAATTTCCGTTGTTGACTTATCTAAGTCCTTATGTAATGCTTCTACTTTCTCGAATAGAACTGCATCAATACGATCTTGCTTATCTAACTTCTCATTATGCACAGCAAGAAGTTGACCCATCTTTACAGAGTTATCCTGTAATGAGTCTACTACTTTTTCTAATCTTTCTAGTATGGCAGTGTTAATGTCAGACATTATTGATTGTTGCTCAGAAGTGCCGTCCAAAACTAGGTGTTTATACTTCGTGAGTATTTATGGATTTTATTTTTTCTTTTTATTTGCCGCTTCTCTCCACCTTCTCATTATCATTCCCTTGAAAGGTAGATCATATCCAGCAACAGGACCTTTGGAATCTGCAGCAGAAGTAAAACCACCTGTACCAGCAGTCATCATCTCTTTTAATTCCTTGTAGGTCTTCATAGTTCTTTAAGACATTGTAAACAAGTATCATCCATAGGCACATCATGTAGTGCCGACTTAGGGTACTCAGGGAATCTCCCTAAGTATACAACAAAAGTTTTAACAACAGGCCATAAGTCCTTATCTATCTTAAAAAATAGAAGAGGAGTAGCTGCTTCACCAAAAACATTGTAGAGGATTATGAAATGGTTAATAAGTAAATGGGCTTTCAAAACGCCAGTAGTTTTGTAGCGTTTCAAAAGCCTCTTTACCCATTTGAATCTTTTCAGATCTTCTTCAAAATCTTCCTTAGTGACTGCGTGTGGGTTTTCGTAATTCTTAATTGCAAAAATTACATAATTATTTTCATTCAGTTCTGAAAACTTCATCAATCATTTAATTCTATATTATGTAGGTCGTTTATGCAACGACTGTAATCGATCCAGCAGCAGTTCCGATTGAAGCAATGTTAGTAATTGTGGAGTTGGTAGATTTACCAGCATCCTTAATTGTTCCACTGTTCAATGCAAGTGCGTTTGCACCAATGACTAAAACGTCATCTGCGTTAGTTGCAGCATTACCAGCAGCAATAGTGATTCTGAATACTAATTCATTAGTACCTGTTCCACTAGTATATGCTGCAGCGTGTGGTCCACGACCTGATCCACTACCTTGGTTTCCATTGGTAATGGCAAGTGTAGGTGTTCCACCTGTTGTAACAACATCTACTGCTTCGTTAAATCTAACTCGTACATCAATGTTACCACCATCTGACTTATCAAATGCGGTTGTGATGAATTCGATTTCTGTAATATCTGCAGCACCGATACTTGTAGCGAGTTCACCAATAGCAACCAGAATCTCTGGATCTGCATTAGCGTTGTCGTTACCAGTTAAGGCACCATTTTCTAACACCCAACCAGACTTTGTAGCAAAACATTGCTTCTTCTGTTCGTCGGTCAGAAACTTAGGCTTTGACTCGTCCGAGTCGGTTGCTCCCCAAAGAGGCATGGGCTTTTCTCCAATTTAAGACTACTTTCTAGATTTATTTATGGTTTAGCGGCTTTGAATCGAAGCTTTAACCGTCTCAAGTAACTTGTCATCCATGTCTGTCTTAGTCATTTTGACTGCTTTAGACAGAATAACGAGGCACAAGTCGATTAATTTCTCACCAAGTTCCGCATCGTCGGGAATCTTAGCAACAGCATCTGATACAATTTTAGATGCAAAGGGTAGTAAAAAAGATAGCATAATCTTATAGCAAGTTACACTATATATAAGACCAGTTTTAAAGAAAACTATCAAACATCTTCTTTGTAAACTGTGGGTTCCAATCTAGAACAAACTCCCAAGGATAATCACGAGGATCTGTATTACCAAATAGTTTCTTTGCTCCCTCCGAGGCAGTGTTCCAGAAAGGAGAATCAAAATCAGAACCTTTGTAGTAATGCAAATTAATAAATCTAATAACCTCTTCCATAATATCAGTATATCGATTGGGTTCTTTATTATCCATTATAAAATCTATAATCATCTCATTAATAAGACCATAACAACCAAGTGATGTGGCCTGTATAGGTTCTAAGAACAAGGCACGATTACCATTGAGAAATATATTACCATCTTCATTGACTATACTCTTAGCATAGTAGTTCTTAAAGGAGAACTCTCTGCAATCTCTACTATGAAACTCAATCTGATACTCTTTTAGTATCTTTGATACATCATCCTGAGCTTCTAACTGAGATGTTATTTTAGAATTGTATAAGTATCCCCAAGCAGTTCTATTCTGTAAAGGTAATCCAAACATCCACCCATGTTTATGAGCAATATGATAAGTGTATTCCCAATCGCCTGGTGTATATGATCTTACCGCAATAGCTGAGTCTAGGTAAACGTTATCACTAATAATATAATCAGAATAATCCTCTGGATATCCTCTACAATCAACTACAAAGTCATACTCTTCGCCATCCAAAGATACCTTTCTACCCAAAGACTTTATTTCTTTTACAGTTCTAACTTTCTCAGAGAAGTTTGGATACATTTTATTGAGTCTGGGTAATACAAACTCAGGAAACTTAGTAGTATCAAACTGTATGCCATACTCGCCTGAGACAAATGGCAAGAACTTATTGCCATTCCAATTCTTAAACTGAATGCCATACTTAGTAGTGGAATCCAATTCTTGTGAATCGAGATGGTGTACATAATCAATACCAATTCCCAAGGAACGAGGAAAGATCGGTAAAGTAGATTCACCAATGTCAATAGGACTTATAACATTACTGTATACTAAATCTACCTTGGCAAACTTGGGCAGTGATTCCAAAAGAGATACGGCACAATACAGACCCGCTGTACCAGCACCGACTATGGCTACTTTCATTTACTTATTTTTCCAACCTCCTGATTTTACCCATGTTTCAAAGTGTGGGTTATTCCAGTTGGTATTAATCTTATATGAAGGAATAATAACAGAGTCGATAAATCTACGATTCTCTTCTACAAGTCTTACCTTGTGATCTATCTGAGATCCCCACCATACAGCAGTGCATATTTGAACTGCTAAGAATGTAAGTAATGGTATTGGTAAATTTTTCATTTTAACCTTCGTTTAGTGTACCTCTAGATCTACGAAGAACTCGTAGTTCCTCAAAGTCTTTTTGTTTTTTACCACCATCATATGGCCAAGCATAACCCTCACCAATCATTTCTTCGTTGATTGACACTGACTCGTCCCCAATGTATAACCACCCAAGAAGACGGCCATATTTGCCAACACCGCCAACAAGTTCAGTGCGGATAACAAGATCATCGTCACCAGCCACCGCCTTCTGGAGTTTCTCTTTGAGCCAATTCGTCGCATCAATTCCAAGAGCTTTCTCCTCTAAGTCTCTAGTTCTCTTCTCAGGTGTGTCGATACCAGCAACCCGAACTCTCTCTTTCTTCGTCAGATCAAATCCAAGGTCAATACTAACATCAATAGTATCTCCGTCAACTACTCTGTTAATTTTAGTCACTCGGAAGTTGTAACAACTCTTTCGTGACGGTGGGGTCATTGCTCCCATAGTAATACTCCATCAGTGCTTTATTTATGGAGTCTTCTGGGGAAGTTCTCCATCGTTTCCGTCTTTCATTTCTTGCTTCTTCAAACGCTTCATAAAGTTGGTCGTATATGTCATCCCCCACCATCGGACTTGCCATGACTGGCATGGCTGTCATGAGAGTGAGCAAAATCATTCGGAAAAAAATGGTCATATCTTATAATATAGTATATTAAAACAGAAATTGCAACCACCAGTATAAAAATCATCCATATAATACTCCAGACTATCATAATGTTCTCTCTAATCTAGTTGTTGCTTGGTCGGGAAAGTCTCTAGGTCTATTGTCAGTTGCGTTGTCAGTCTTAGGAGAACCTTCGTTTGCCTTCATAGTATGTTGATAGTTTGGTCGTGGGTATCTGATACAGAATGGATCAGGCATCCAATAGGTAACTTGCCATTCTTGATCTGGATTTAACTCTAGATGTTTTTCTACAGTATGGGAGAAACTACCGAGTTGGATGTAACCATCGTGACTGATACATCTACCATCCCCAGCATCAACCAAGAACATCATCTTACTACTCAATCTCTTTGTCTCCAATCATCTGAACGTTCTTGATGAAACCAGTCTACCACTTCCTCTGGATTAAAGAAACCCCTACGGTGATTGTTTGAATCGGGGTCTCCTAAATTCAAACCGTTAAGAAAAGAATCGTCTGGATTCGTATTCATACGTCTTGCTGTACTTAACATACCGCGTGCAGACGTATTTGCTTTTGCCAGTTTCTGTGCCCATATCATATCGTCTATACTTACTTCTGTGCCTGCTGCAATAGATTTACATATGCCTTCTAGACGAAGGCGATAAGCGGTAGATAACATTTGTGTATGTGTAGTATTACTATAATTTATAATACTACATTACCATAGACATTGCATGTTGCAATTCTTTAGCATGTTGTAATTCGTCTTGGGCAATCTCTTGTATCTTGGTATCTTCTGGATGCACACTTAAATATTTTGTGTAGGTTTCAAATGCGTGCTTTTCGATTTTCATGTTTATGTCGTAAGCGTCCACAGGATCAATGAGATAATACCCAACCATGATCCAATAATAAACCAAAACAAGATGCTTGGCACAGAAACGGTCGATCCAATATTTATTTCCTTCCCTACGTTCCATCTCTTCCAAGTGTTCTGTTTCATTGAGAGCCTGATAGAAGTGTTCTTTCATCAAGTATATATGATCCTCTCCTCTAAGTCCAAGCGATTCTCTGAAATGTAACACACTGATAAATGCAAAGTAGGGTGCTCTCGCAATGACTTCCAATACCCAGAACCTTTGAAAAGGTCTGTTACGGTAAAGGAAGTCGAGGATTCCTATGGTCATGCTTAATACGATTGTATTAAATTGTTTCATAATGCGTAGGCAATTTGTGGTAAGTAAATAATCGCGACTGCAATTGTTCCTAATATGATTACAGTGGATGTTATCGGTAGATGTTTCATACGTCTTCTCTCAGAATTTCATACAAAGAAAAAGGATGTTCCTGTAGATAGGGAACATCCTTCTTCGCTTGTTCTTGTGCGTCAAATGAGGTCTCTGCGTATTCGCAGATATGGTGCTCAAAATTCTCTTTGTCGTGCCAACCAAGGGTGTAGTGGGACATGATAGTTTCAACTCCAGTACGCTATTATTTATAATAACACACTAGGTATAAACCACTAGTTATGTGTGGACTTACTAACTATCCGATTGTGTATCCAGCTGCTGAACCCAAGACACTAGCGTCTGCTGCGAAGATTGCTTCGGTTGATTTTTTCTCTAAAAACTCAACAGTATTTCCTGGCATTGTGAAGGTTCCAATAGTTGTAGATCCTCCAACAGAATCGATAACACTTATCAATCTTGCAGTGCCACCATTATTGCAGAGACGTACCACTGTCGCACTGCCGAATGTAGAAGCGCCTGCAGCGTCTGTGCCACATGCAGCTTGAGCTCCTTTTATGTTAGTTAACATGATTCCTTAGTAACCTCTCTTATATTTAGCGGATTCATCCTCTGGGTTGACGATGATTGTATTTTTACCACTCATGGGTTTAATCTCTTTGGTCTTATCTGGATACTTTTTATCAGTTTCCCAGATAAATTCTTCACGCCAGTGAGAGTATGACTCATTGACTCCCATTTTTTTCAGTGCTATTGCTTTTGCTTTATCCTTCTGCATCTGAGCATAGGTTCTCATTTTTTTCTTACCCATATCCTTTAGTTGTTGTTCTGCTTTGATGAAGTTACTTGCCTCTTTGATGGATTTTGCCTTTTCATCTCTCAATCCTTTAATGATTTCGTCTGCTTTGTTTCTTACTTGCTCTCCCCTACTTGCTTTAGTTGCACTTCTACCTCTCTTACCACTAGTAGATCCTTTTGGTCTACCAGCTTTCTTCGGAACTGATGTTGCCTTAACAGTGATTGCCTTATCTCCACTCGCATCATCTTTCTTTCCCTGTGCTCTCATGGCGGCTATGAGTCTATCAGCGCCTGCTTCGGACTTTTTGTTCTTCTCATTCTGATTGATAGCAGCTTTGACTGCACCCTTCACTATAGGAGAATTGGTCTTCCCACCTTCTCCACCTGTTGTAGTAAGTTTTCCGCCTGGTGATCTTACAATGTTTCCAATTTTCTTTCCAGAGTCTTTCTCTACTTGTTTCTTAGCAGAGGTGTCTTTCTTTGCTACTTTAATTTGTTTTTCAACTTCGGGATCTTTACCAGACTTCCTCTTCGCCGCAGAGTCTATACTCTGTGTGGGAGTCTTGGATGAGTCCTGATTGGTTTGCTTCCTTACCTTTCTAGATTCTTTATACTTATCCTCTGCTGTTTTTCTTGCAGCTGCTCTTCTTTCCTGGCCTGGTCTATACTTTTCAGCATCACCTGTGATAGTTCTGCCACCAGAAGTTTTTACTTCTTGGGGTTTATCCCTACCAACAATCTTGTTGCCAACATACTTAAGTCCTTTACCAATTAAACTACCAGCTCCAGTACTACCAGTAGTAACTTTATCTGAATCAGAACCTGTAACTTTACTTTTTGGTAATCCTTTTGTGTCTTGTTCTTTCTTTTTAGATTTGAAAGCAGAGATACCACCACCCACGGTAGCTTGAGCTCTACCAGCCAGGGCTCTCATATTAGTTCCAAGTCCAGTTCCAGTGGTTGCATCCTCCTTATCTGGTTGGTATTTTCTGAAAGCATTTGCAGCTCCGCCTACTGCGGAAAGTTGTCTTTGTCCTCTATCAGACGATGCGTACTTACTTGCTCTGTCCTTATTCCTATCTAATGTCGCCTGTATCCCTCTTTTCTTAGTTCCATCGTTTAATCTTCCAGCCCTTGTAGGAATACTAGGAGCTTTAGGACTTTGGGGTTCCTGTCTAGGTCCAGACTTCCCAACAACTTTTACTTTTGGGGTTACTGGTTCGTTTCCAGCAGTCGGCCGACGATTAGACGGGATCGACTTTTTTGTTTGAGGAGGTGATCCCTTTGTTGGTGATACTTTATTAGCAGC
>CEOP01226712.1_pt1 | contig 10629 bp, 10 predicted proteins | sample 361301 | NCBI WGS metagenome assembly CEOP01 (sample SAMEA2619548, study PRJEB7988) | marine metagenome | biome: marine biome (ENVO:00000447); feature: deep chlorophyll maximum layer (ENVO:xxxxxxxx); material: "saline water (ENVO:00002010), including plankton (ENVO:xxxxxxxx)" | depth 55 m
CCCTTAAGAAAGATAAAAGGCCAATAAATAAAAATAAAGATTGAATAAAAGAATAAATTAAAACTTTCTTTTTATTATTTCTGTTTTTATAAATTAGATACAGAGGCAATAAAAAACTTGTTATCTTACTAAAAACAGATAACAAAAGACACATACAAGATTTTAAAGTTTCCTTATTTCCATCGTATTTTATAGCTAACAAGCTGAAAATTATCATTAACGTATCATTTCTCTGACTTATCCAAATAATTGTATGACTAAGCCATGGCAGGCTAATCCAAACTATCATAATAAAAAATGCAGCTAATTTATTATGAGTTTTAATAGTAAAATCATATAGTAGCTTAGCTGCTAATGCGAATAAAATAATATTAGCTATATGGTCAAGAGTAGAGGAACTATAGAAGTAGTTTGTTAAAAAATAAGACAAAAACATTACCGGCCTTATTAGATATGTTTCTCGAGTCATTTCAATAATGTCACTAAATTTTAGTATGACTAAATCAAAATCATCCCATATATATCCATAATAAATAGTATCTCCATACAACACTATTATGAATGATAATATCAAAAAAGAAAATTTATTTTTACTTAAAAAAGGAATCATAATTTATTTTACTAATAATACGATACAAATTCTTCAATGGTTGAGTGTAGCCTTTCAAACATTGCTTCTTTCATTCCGTGGTGAAGAGGTAAAAGAACTCCGTTTTCCATTATTGAATCAGAGTTTTCATATCCAGCATCAGAACACTTGTATTTAACATTTTTCATCATAGGTTGTTTGAGAATGTTACCTGTAAAGACAACTCTAGTTTGTATGTTTCTTTTTTCTAAATAAATCTGAAAATCTTTTCTTTTAAATGGGGCAGTTTTTTTTATTAGAATTGGAAATGCTAACCATGCAGTTGAAACATTTTTAATTTCTTTTGGATTTTCAAAAAATTCGTTATGCTTTTCAAAAAACTTAATTTGCTTATTAAAATTTTTTTGTCGTGTTTTTATATTTTCTTGTAAACTTTCTAATTGAGCTAATCCAAAAGCGGCCCCTAATTCATTTCCTTCCAAATTATATCCTATCTCTTCAAAAACAAATTTTGCATCATATTCAATTCCTTCTAGATTTACATTAAATCTGTTTTCAATTTTTTCACTTTTTTCATCAAATAAAGATGAACTTCTTCCCCATGATCTGAGTAGTTTAGCTTTATTTATTACTTTTTTATCATTCAAGGCAAGTGCGCCTCCATTTCCAGCGCAATTAATTATATGTGAACCGTAAAAACTTGTTATTGACATATCAGAGTAAAACCCCGAATTTTTACCGTTTAATGTAGCTCCTAATGTGTCCGCAGAATCTTCGACAACCAAAAGGTTATATTTATCAGCTAAGGCTCTAATCTCGACCCAATCACAGATATTTCCTAAAAGATTAGGCGCCAAAATAGCCACAGTTTTTGAATTAATTTGTTCCTCAATTAATCTTGTATCTATACAGTAAGTATGTTTTTCAACATCAATAAATACAGGTATAAGGTCATTTTTTATTAAACAACCAATAGTTGTTCCAAAGGTTAAAGCCGGTGTAATTACTTCTCCCCCCTTAGGAAGATCAAATGATTCAATACCAATATATAATGCCGATGAGCCAGAATTAACATATATACCTTCTTTTTTATCAAACAGTCCTGCAATTTTAGACTCAAATTTTCTTGAATAATTACCCATTTGAGTTGATTCATTCAAGCATTTTAAAACAGCACTGATTTCTTTTTCGCCATATACAGTTTTCGCGTAAGAAATTTTTTCTTCCATTAGGTTTATTTACAGTTAAGTATAAAATTGTTTAATTTGATTTTTACATTTTTCGTAGGCTTCTGAACTTTTATCTTTATACCAAATAATTGTTTGATAAATTGCACTATCAATATTTGTTTTTGGTTTCCAACCTAGTATTTTTTCAGCTTTTTTAATATTTAATATTAGTGCCCCAGTTTCATGATTAATATCATTTTTGTCAATTAAAATATTGATATCCGATCCCCACACATTCAATATTTTCTCAGCAAATGATTTAACAGATATACAGTCTTCGATTAGGGGGCCAAAATTAAATGATGTAGAATAATTTAAAGGATTTTCATCGAGTTTCAAAGCTAACTCCAAATATCCATTTAATGGTTCTATGACATGTTGCCAGGGTCTTATTGAGTCAGGGTATCTAAGTTTTATAGGCTTATTTAATTCTACAGCACTAATGATATCTTTAACAATTCTTCCATTTGACCAATCTCCACCTCCTATAACATTTCCTGCTCTTGCTATTCCAAATGCCTTTTTGTGTAGATCAATTTTTGTTAAATTAAAAAAAGAGTTTTTATAAGATTCTGTTATAAGTTCAACACAAGATTTACTTGAGCTATAGGGATCATAACCTCCCAGGCGATCGTTTTCTGAATATGGTTTTAATGTCTCTTTATTTTCATATACTTTATCAGTAGTAATTATTACTATTGAACATTTTTTTTTCAATGATCTAATTGATTCTAAAAGATTAACAGTTCCAATTATATTAGTATTAAAAGTTTTAATGGGATCTAAATAAGATTCATTAACCAAAGCTTGAGCGGCAAAATGAAAAATAAAATCTGGCTTAAATTTAAGTAATTCGTCTTCTAATAAGTCTTTATTATTTATATCTCCAATTATTGATTCGCAAAGTCTTTGCCCTTTTATTTTATTAAATAATGATAAATTTTTTGGTTTTAACGAGTAACCTTTAACATTCGCCCCAACGAGCTTTAATAAAATCAAAAACCAGGATCCTTTAAAACCAGTGTGACCTGTTAAAAATACATTCTTATCAAAAAATATTTTTTTTAATCTCACCAAATTTTCCATGGAGCTAAATTTGATTCCCATAATTTATTTAATTCATTTTTATCCCTGAGAGTATCCATTGGTTTCCAGAATCCATTATGCGCACAAGAATTAAGTTGTTTATTTACAGCTAGGTCCTTGAGAGTTGTAAATTCAAATGATGTTTCATCTCCTTCTATTAAATCAAATATAGAGGGCTCACAAACAAAAAAGCCACCATTAATTAAAGAACTGTCTACATTTCTTTTTTCATCAAATGAAGAAACTAAACCATCTGGATTTACATTTAATATTCCAAAGCGGCCAGGAGGTTTAACAGATGTTACTGTACATATTTTTTTCATTTTCATGTGTGATTCAATTAATTTTTCAAGATTCACATTTGAAACTCCGTCACCATATGTTAAAAGAAAGGGTTCATTGTTTACATAGTCTTTAATTCTTTTTAATCTTCCACCTGTCAGTGTATTAAGACCTGTATCTATCAAAGATATTTTCCAATCTTCAGATTTATAATTATGATACTTTATGTCGTTACTGTTTAAATTAATTGTTATATCTGAATTTAAAGTGTGGTAGTCCATGAAAAATCTCTTAACTACTTCAGATTTGTAGCCCAAGCAAATAATAAAATCTTTATGCCCTTGTTTAGAGAAGTTTTTCATTATATGCCAAATTATTGGCATTGATCCAATCCTAACCATTGGTTTAGGAATATTAACTGTTTCTTCTGATAATCTAGAGCCAAAACCACCAGCTAAAATTACAACTTTCATGATTCGTATATTTTTCTTATTTGATATATGGGTCTTGATTTTGTTTCTATATAAGTTTTAGAAATATATTCACCCAGGATTCCCATATAAATATTTTGAATACCACCAAAGAAAAGAATTAAAAATATAGTAGATGTCCATCCTTCAACAATTATACTATTTTTAAGGTAGGCAAAAACTAAAATGGAAAGTAAAATTAAAGAGCCAAAAAACATTATAATACCACTTATGAAAATTAATTTTATTGGGAAAACACTAAAGGACGTAATCCCATCTAATGCAAGATTAATCAAATCTAAAGGTCTAAATTTACTTTTACCTTTTGTTCTTTTTTTACGGTCATAATAAACACATTTATATTTATTTTCAAGTTTCAATATTATACCTCTTAAATATCTATTTTTCTCATTGTACATCTTCAGATTATTAACTAATTTTTTGGACAATAATCTAAAATCACCATGGTTATAAACAGTTTTTGTTCCTAAAACTGAAAGAAATTTATAAAAACAAATAGTAAAAAACCTTTTAAAGAATGAATCAACACCTCTACTTTTCCTTACACCTAAAACCATTTCAAAACCTTTATAATAATGGTCAATCATTTCTTGAATTTTACTTGAATCATCTTGCAAATCAGCATCTATTGATATTATCATCTCAAAATCTGAATTATACAAACCTGCTGTAATTGAACCCTGGTATCCATAATTATTTCTGAGGTCGATAATTTTTATATTACTATCTTTTTGTTTCAAGTTAATTAGAACCTCCAAAGTTTTATCGGTTGAACCATTATTAACAAAAACTAATTGATGTTTTTTTATGTTGGATAAACTATTTATAACACTTTTGAGTTCAATATATGTATTAGGCAATACTTCTTCTTCATTGAAGCAAGGTATTACTATTGATAAGTTTTTGAGCTCTATACTCATTTATTAAAAGTTTTATTTAAACCTAATTTTAAATTAATTTCCGGTTTCCATTTAATAAAATCAGGAATAGTTTTACAATCGGAGTATGAATCTTGAATTTCATTTTCAAATATTTTTTCTCCAAAAATTAATTTAGAATTTGATTCAGTTATCTTTAATAATGTTAGAACAAGTTTTTTGATTTTAATTGATTTCCCTGTTCCAACCTCCATTTCAGTTTTACCAAAACTAAACTTATCTCTTTTTTGAATAATTTCATCTAATAATTTAATTATTTCGTCAACATGAATAAAGTCTCTTTTTTGGGTACATTCTGAAAGCTTTATTGTCTTATTTTTTAACATACTGTTTATTAGCCACGGAATAAATTTTTTATTAGAATCATACTTACCATATAAATGTTCTAATTTTAAATTTATAATTTTAAGATGACTGAAGCATTTATACCATTCTCTAATTTGGTTTTTTGAATTTGTGTAGTTCAAGAGAGGAGTTTTATCAAATTTCGTGTAAAAAGAATCAAATGTTATATAAAGTTTTAGAGTCTTTTCAAACATTTCCAAAAGCTGAATAGGTAAGAGGATATTTGACTCTATTATGTTAGATATTTTATCGACTCTATAACTTACTGCACAATTAATAATAATCTCAATTTTTTCGTTTTTTAATTCACTTAAATTATCATAGATATATTGAGGACTGTTTCCAAATCCTCTTTTTTGTGTCTTTACCAGAATGAAAAAGGCATAATGTTGCTTAAGCTGTTGATATACATTTTTACCTAAAAATCCTGAAGCTCCAACTAGCAGTATTTTCATTTTATTTTTTTTTGCCACCCAAACTATTTTGCATTAGTGATACTAGCCAATTTAATAAGTAATAAAATTTAAAAATATTCAAATCAAAACATGAATACTCAGTTGAAATAATATTAGACGATTTGTTCTCCAGTTGTTCTTTAAAAGCTTTATTTACTTTAACTAAAACAAAGTTTTTGATAACTTCTGATTCGTGCCAATATTCTATTTTACCCACTAGATTACAATTTAATAAGCATTAAATAATATCTTTGAAAGATAAAACAAAAATATGCATAAATATCTTATAACTGGTGGTACTGGCTCTTTTGGTAACGCCTTTTTAAAAAAGGCATTATTAGACGTAGATTTTTCAGAAATAAGAATCTTTAGTCGTGACGAAAAAAAGCAAGATGATTTAAGGAAAAGAATACAAAACCCAAAAGTAAAATTTTACATTGGTGATGTGAGAGATTCGCAATCAGTATATAATGCAGTTAAAGGTGTAGATTATATTTTTCATGCCGCAGCATTAAAACAGGTTCCATCTTGTGAATTTTTTCCTATTGAGGCAGTTAAAACAAATATTTTAGGGACAGAAAATGTTTTGACTGCAGCTGAACAATTTGATGTAAAAAAAGTAGTAATTCTTAGTACTGATAAGGCAGCATATCCAATTAATTCTATGGGTATGACAAAGGCACTTATGGAAAAAGTTATGATTGCAAAGTCTAGAAATTTAGACTCTTCTAAAACTATTTTTTGTGGAACACGATATGGAAATGTAATGGGCTCCCGGGGATCTGTAATACCATTATTTATAGATCAGATAAAAAATAAAAAATCTATTACTTTAACTAGTGGACTAATGACACGTTTTATGATGACACTAGATCATGCTGTAGAATTAGTTTTATTTGCTTTTAAAAATGGGAAAAACGGAGATCTTTTTGTCCAAAAATCACCTGCAGTAAAAATTCAAATTCTTGCACAGGCTCTTATAGAAATTTATGATTCGTCTTCAAAAGTAAATGAAATTGGAATTCGACACGGGGAAAAAATGTATGAAACACTAATAACAAAAGAAGAGATTGTAAAAGCAGAAGATATGGGAAATTATTATAGAATAATTTCAGATAATAGAGATTTAAATTATGAAAAATATTTTTCTGAGGGAATTAATACTTTAAAAAGTTTATACGAATATAATTCAGATTCTACCGAGCAACTTAATTTGAATTCAATGAAAAAACTTCTTTTGGAATTACCAGAAATACAATCAGATTTAAAACAATGAATCCGAAAATTGGAATTACTGGACAAAATGGATTTATTGGCTGGCATTTAAGTAATTCAGTAAAATATATTCACTCAAATAGTTTTGATATAATTCCTTTTGAGAAATCATATTTTAGAGATAAAATTAAACTTGCTTCTTTTTTAAAAAAATGTAATGTAATAGTTCATTTAGCAGGTGCAAACAGAAGGGAATCAGAACAAGAAGTATATGAAGAAAATAAAAACTTAAATTTTGTTCTTGAGGAAGCAATCAAGTTAGCCAAATATAAAGGGCATTTAATTTTTGCCTCATCTTGTCAAGAAAAGGGTAAAAGCTTATATGGTAAATCTAAAAAAGAATCTAGGCTATCACTTGAAAAATGTATTAAGAGTCAAGGAGGAATTTTCACAGGGTTAATTATTCCAAATGTTTTTGGACCATTTTCTAAACCTAATTACAATTCCTTTATAGCTACTTTCTGTAGTAAAATTATTAAAAATGAAAAACCAACTATTTTTGACGATGGTGAAATTCCATTAATATATGTTGATAATTTAGTTAACAGGATTATGAATTTTATTGAATCAAAGGGGGTTGGAAAAAAAGAGATTCTACCTGATAAAATTCTTAGTGTTTCTAACATATTAAAATTATTGGAGTCTTTCAAAATATTTTATTTAGGGAATAATAAGATCCCATGTCTCAATTCAGATTTTGAACTTCAATTATTTAATACCCTTAGGAGCTATATTGATATTGAAAAAAGATATCCTGTATTTTTAAATAAGAATTCCGATAATAGGGGTTTTTTTTCAGAAATAATAAGATGTGAATCAGGTGGGCAATTTTCCTATTCTACAACTTTAACAGGAATTACAAGAGGTAATCATTTTCATACAAGAAAAGTTGAACGCTTTACAATAATTCAAGGAGATGCACAAATTCAGTTAAGAAAAATAAATTCTAACAAAGTATTTAATTTAAAATTAAATGGAGAAACTCCTTCCTATGTAGATATACCAATTTGGTTCACTCATAACATAACAAATATTGGAGAAGAACCACTAATCACATTATTCTGGATAAACGAACCTTATAATGAAAAAGATGCAGACACATATTTTGAAAAAGTGTAACTTACATATATGAAAGAAAAATCAATCAAAATAGTCACTGTAGTTGGAACAAGACCAGAGATTATTCGTCTCTCTAGGGTAATTGTTTGTTTGCAAAATTCAGAAGCAATTGACCATATACTAGTCCATACGGGTCAAAATTACGATTACACTTTGAACGAAATTTTTTTTGAAGAACTTCAAGTTCCAGAGCCTAATTACTATTTAAACGCAGCAGGCGAAAATGCATCACAAACAATTGGACAGATCCTTATAAAAATTGATGCACTACTAGGCGAGATTAAACCAGATGCTTTCTTAGTTCTTGGAGACACAAATAGTTGTTTATCTGTCATTCCTGCAAAAAAAAGAAAGATTCCTGTTTTTCATATGGAAGCTGGTAATCGTTGTTTCGATCAGCGAGTTCCTGAAGAGATAAATCGGAAATTAGTAGATCACATGGCAGATATAAACCTCACCTATAGTAATATCTCAAGAGATTATTTACTACGTGAAGGTTTGCCTCCAGACCAAGTAATAAAAATAGGATCACCAATGTTTGAAATTTTAACTCATTTCTCAGATCAAATAAATAATAGTGATGTTTTAGAAGAGCTAAAGTTAAAAAAGCACACGTATTTTCTTGTATCTGCTCATCGTGAAGAAAATATTAACACATCAAATTTTTATGATTTTTTAGAAAGTTTAAATGCACTCGCAGAAGAATACTCGTATCCTGTCATTGTTAGCACCCATCCAAGAACTAAGAAAAAAATAGATGCATTAAAAGTTAAATCTCACCCTTTGATTCAATGGCTTTCCCCACATGGTTTTTTTGCATATAATAAGCTTCAAAAAAATTCATTTGCGGTGCTTTCAGATAGTGGAACCATATCAGAAGAATCTTCAATTTTAAACTTTAAGGCCTTAAATATAAGAGAAGCTCACGAACGCCCAGAGGCAATGGAAGAAGCAGCTGTTATGATGGTTGGACTAAAAAAAGAACGAATTTTCCAGGGTCTTAAAATTCTTAAAAAACAGGATACTAAAAAACGTAATTTCCCAATTGTATCAGATTATTCAAAACCTAATGTTTCAGCGAAAATCGAACGAATTCTTTTGTCATATGTAGATTACATTAATTCTAGGGTGTGGAAAAAAGACTTTTAATTTATACTAATCACTTTGCTCCTGAACAATTTAAAATAAATGAAGCTGTAGATTGGCTTACCGAGTCAGGATTTCAGATTCATGTTGTCACTGGATGGCCTAATTATCCTAAAGGTGAAATATATAAGGGCTATGGCCCTTTTAAAAAATCATTTGAAAGAAGTGGACTATTAACCATCAGGAGACTACCTTTAATCCCTAGAGGAGAGGGTTCAAAATTAGGCCTCATTCTTAATTATTTATCTTATTTCATTAGCACTTTTCTTTACACACTATTTTTAATTTTATTCGAAAGAAAATTCGATAAGGTCTTAGTCCACCATACTAGTCCTTTTTTTATTTCAATTTCCGCAGTGCTATATAAAAAAGTTAAAGGTATTGAAGCCGTTTTATGGGATCTAGATTTGTGGCCGCAAACTTTAGAAGCTGTAGGAATTATTAAATCAAAATTTTGGATAAATCAAATTGAAAAAATTGTAGCAAAAATTTATATAAATTTTGAAACCATTTTAGTTGGCTCTTTTGGCTTTAAAAAAGTTGCTTTAGCTAGGGTGAATCATAAAAGAGTATTTTACTTTCCAAACTGGGCTGAAAAAGTAATTGAAAGTAATAAAATTGAATCAGAAGAAGCTAAAAATCAATTTGACTCTAAAGCATTAAAAATAATGTATACGGGGAATCTTGGTACTGCCCAAGATTTGAAAACTCTGTGTGATGTTATTAAGATAAATGAAAAGGAGAATATTCAATGGATATTTATTGGAGAAGGACGTTTTAAGTTAGAAATGCAAAGACTTCTTTTAAAACAAATTAATAAAAGAAGAGTTGTTTTTTTACCTCAACAAAAATTAGAATCTATTCCTTCTTGGGCAGGAGAAGCAGATTTTATGTACCTTTCTTTAAATGACAGTATATTATTTACGCAAACTGTTCCAGCAAAGCTCCAAGCTTACATGGCCATGGGTAAGCCTGTTTTAGCGATGATAGCTGGAGAGGGAGAATCTATAATTAAACAGGCAAAATGTGGTTATTGTTCACCCCCTGGAGATCTAAAAAAACTAAATGAAATAGTAAAAAAAGCAACTACCTTAAATCAAGAAGACAGAATAAACTTAGGAAGAAGTGGTAGATATTTCTACCAAAACAACTTTTCTTCAAAAATTCGAAGAAAACAATTAACAGAATATTTTGAAAAGTAAAAATTTAGTTTATTTATTTATTTTCACAGCATGAAAGGAATTTTACTTGCCGGTGGTAAAGGATCTCGTTTGTTCCCAATAACTAATGGGGTTTCTAAGCAACTTCTTCCCGTATACGACAAACCGATGGTTTATTATCCTATTTCAGTATTAATCATGGCAGGGATTCATGAGATACTTCTAATTAGTACGCCAGAAGATATTGGAGCCTATAAACGTTTATTAGGAGACGGAAGTCGTTTCGGAATAAGCCTTCAATATAAAATTCAAGAGCAACCCAAAGGCATAGCAGAGGCTTTTATTTTAGGAGAAAATTTTATTGAAGATGATTCTGTTTGTTTGATCCTAGGAGATAATATTTTTTACGGGTTAGATTTTTCTGAGCAACTGGAAAAGGTAGTTAAACAGAAGAAATCTGAAAAAACAGCAACTATTTTTGGCTATACAGTAAAAGATCCTCAACGTTACGGAG
>CEOP01117885.1_pt1 | contig 10616 bp, 17 predicted proteins | sample 361301 | NCBI WGS metagenome assembly CEOP01 (sample SAMEA2619548, study PRJEB7988) | marine metagenome | biome: marine biome (ENVO:00000447); feature: deep chlorophyll maximum layer (ENVO:xxxxxxxx); material: "saline water (ENVO:00002010), including plankton (ENVO:xxxxxxxx)" | depth 55 m
ACCATGGTGAAAAGGTGCGGCCAATCAATTGTACCTGGAATAAAACTGAAGAGTGACGCGGCTGCTGTTTGCTACTTATTGCCATTTGTGATCTGCCTCAGAGCAAGCTGTATGCGATTATTCTCATTTGTCAGTAGCGTTAACTGAAAAAAGTTTACGGCGAGCGCCCGCCGTAGCCCCTCGGTGCTCACCCCGTATGCCGCTGGTGCTGGAAACACCCCCTGGCGCCCCACCCGCTCAGCGGGGAAGTAACCGATGCGGGGTCCCACCCGGGGGGGATAAGCCCTTGGCAGTGGTACAAAAGGCATTTTCTGGACCGTTACACCTACATCATATATTTTTTGGATGGCTTTCGGCGAGCCCCCCGAGCACGCGCGCCTGACACTCACGGCCAGGGCCGCCTTTTTCCCTATCCAGCGCCTTGGATGGGATGCCTCCCCGGTCATGGATCTCAATGGCTGCGCAGAGAAGGACGTTTTGCGCCTGCGCAAGGTCGAACCGGCGGTCGGGGAAGCGTGGGCCAACGTGCGCGTTACCACCGTTTCCCGGTGCAGCGTACCCGGGTCAAAGGGCGAAGCGGCTGAACGTGCAACGCACCGGGCCGTGGTGGATTCGGATGCGCGGTGGAAGATTGAGGAAATCCCCAAACCGGTCACACGGAGCATCGATGAGGACAGCGGGGATGACCAGGTCTCTTGAAAATTCCAGAGCAGGTTATATTAATCTTCTCTATAACGAAACCATAAAGGGCTAGGGTCTGTATCAATTCCCATATCATCATCTAATATCCAGTGTTGTACAGATCTTTTTGATGAGAGCTTGGGGTTGTCACGGCGTTTTTTAATCTGCATAGCCAGGGGCTTCGGAGGTGGTGTAAAATTAGAAAGCTCCTCGAGCTCTTCTTCACGAAACTTTAAAAAGAACCATATACCACCGCTGGTTTCAATATTATAAACAACCAATGCCAGTAGCACAAAAATTAAATATTTATATTTCATTAATAAAATTATATTATATATATATAAAAGACAAAATGAAAAACACCCAAGTTCAGTCTTTGCTCATCTTAGCCATCTTGGTCATCGTGGTTACAGTCATTCTTCGGCGCGTTACAGCCCGGGGGGGCTCGGGCGGTGGCTCGGGCGGTGGCTCGGGCGGTGGCTCGGGCGGCAGCGGCAGTGGCTCATGGACAGAAGCAGGCATTGATATATCTAAAGCTTTAGCGTCCAAGGGTGTAGATTACTGCAAGAAAAACCCACTGGAGTGCGGGGCGTATGCGTATAGCACGGGGCAAACCCTATATGGTGCGGGAGAAAAACAAACCTTATGATATGACAACCATAGATGTGTATAAGGGGGGATATGTTATTTTGAACACTCAAGGGAGCAAAAACAACCAGGGGCAATACAATATTGCCACTTTTGAAGCCCTCGAAAAAATTAATTTTGATTTAACTTTTTCACAGGATGAAAATGGAACCGTGGAACAAAACCCCGTAACAAGGTTATGCTATACAAATGATCAAGGCAAGACCTGTAGCAATTGCGGTCCACCTCGTGTAGATGTCGACTTGGGCACTGAAAGTAAGCATAATTTTAAGTGCGTAAAAGGCACCGAGCTCAGCAATCAAATTGCGATTGGGGCAGAAACGATTGCAGATCAGCTGAATCCAATGACGGACGCGGAAGCAATATGCTATGCTAATAGATATCAAGATCTCAAAAATGCATATGGATACAACGTCAAGGATTTGAAATCGCACTGGAATGAAACAAGGGTTTCCAATAATGAGAAAAGAACAAAATCCTGTAATGGGGTATCACGCTTTATCGATTGGAACAACAAACTTTAATTTATTTCCCCCTGGTGTTTATGCGGTTTATGCGTTTCAGCATAGCCGCCGTGATTATCAGGACAAGAATCGATGCAAAGATCTGCTTCAAGAGCGTCTTCACCGGGGCAAGTGCAAGGTAAACTGTCGAGTTATCTTTCTTCAGGTCAGCTCGAAGATACTCCAATACCTGCTTAACCAGCGGGGCAGTGTCCAACGCCAACTTGACCTTCGTAGTGTGAGTGCACTCTTTTTTTTCTTGATAGACGCGGCTCAGCACTCCCAACGCCAACAATACAACGGCGAGAAATAACACGTAATTTTGCCGCTGAAACATTATAGCGGCGACGAATAGCACAAAGGTCTGAAAGATAAGTGTGCGCGCTGGGTTGAGTGCAACGTCAACAATAGAGTTTTTTTTCTGGAGGTCCTGCCGAACAGTCTTAAATACACTCTTTACTAGGGGTTCCAGTGACAGATTTCCTATAATCTTAAGCCTTTCTATAAAATCGGAAATGTCAGACTCAGACATTGGTTTTAGGGGTAGGGGTATAAAATAAATAAAGTATCCTTTGATTCAGTCGCGGCAAGCCAGTCTGGTTATAACCCGAGTACGCACAACCCCTCCCCGGGCCTCCCAACATCCGTGCATTTCTTTCAGGCGAGGCAGCCCTGGCAGTTGCCCCCCCGTTCGCATCAGGACATTACGCTTGGGTCGAGTGTAATCTGCGTCTATAAATAGAACGCATTTTTTCAGCATAACCAGGGAGCCTCTTATAGGCACTCCACTGACCTTGTAAACCACGAATTGCCCACGCCACGGTAGTATTATTATTCTTCAAGGTGAGCGCATATTCAGCAATGTCTGGATCTGGGAGGACAAAATTGTTGAGCCCTTGGATGCTTGGCAAGCGGAAATAATCTGCCACACGCGCTCCTATTTCCCGAACTTCAAGTTTAATGCCTCTCCTTATACCTTCTAGAGAAGCTTGTTCGCGTTCGGGGACAACGGTCGAAATCAGTACAATTTTCCTCCTCCTGTATTCTATATATTCGATCGATCTTGCGTCAGAGTCATTTGCAAAGTGAACGATAGAATGAGCAACTCCTCGAAAGTTTTGTAGAAGCCATAAGACATCGGCTGTTTGAAGAAACCTGTATATTAATGAAATTTCAATACCTGTTGGCAGCCTAAGCATCCTTTGGGGACGACCACGATGATCACCAACCATTTGTGGTCCTTGACTGGGGGGGTTGGTACGGGGTTGAAATTGAGTATTAATCCGAATTGATGTTAGTTGTGGCATCAATTCCTTGAGCTTTTTGAAATCCTTGTGCTTGTAAAGTGCATGTCCTTCCAAATTTAAAAGCGGGTGTTCTCGTGACAAAGGCCTTGCAATCCACTGTGACGGTCTTGGCCTTGTTGGAGGCGAATTAGACATTTTGGTTCTTAAACTAGATTTTTATTTTTATTTAGTTAAATGGTTCCCGCAAAATTTTAAATTACAAACGTTCCCGCCTTTCTCTCTACAACGTGAACGCGTTCCCTCTGCTGACATGCTGGACCTCAACGAGACCAGTTGCGGGTGGTCCCGCATTGAAGAAACGCCCCCTGGTAAAATGGGTCGAGCGGTTGCAGCTGGCCGCATAAAAAAGACAAAAAGCTCTGCGAGAAGCTTAGACATTGAGAAAGCCATTGAGAAAGCCCAGAACGAGTCTAAGCTCCATCTGCTGGACATTATGAAGTGCCACATCACGCTCGAAACGATGATAGCCCCGTGTACTCTCTCTTGCGGGTGTAGTTTTGAAAAAGAAGCTATAGAGTCGCACATGAAGATGCAGGGACCCGCTTGCCCTATATGTCGGAAGCCTATTGAGGCGCAACCAGCTATCTCGCACGTGCTGAAGAACTTAGCCAAAACCGTCATGGGTGAAGAATTGTTCAACCCTTTGTTTCAGAAGGCGACAGCTGAAGCTAACCTTACTGACGCAGTATTCACTGGTACGTGTATGTCCTACCTTGTTTGATTCATTCCTAGTCCTGCTCAGGTAAAATCGACAAGGTCCTCTTGTATGCGCCTCTAGTCAATAATAAGAAAACGATACAACATTGTATGCACATGGCCGTTGCCTTCCGAAATCTTGGTGTAGTAAAGGCGCTCTTTAATTTTTGCAACGGTGCTGCTGCACCCTGATCCTTCCCAAGATCCACACATCATGGGAAGCTGAGGAAACCCCGAACCCTGACAGGAAGCGACATTGACTTTTCTAAAGACCTCTGGAAGCGTAATGGCGTTTGCGAGATTCTCAATGACGTAGGATGGCATCCCGGGGATTCAACGCATTCAATCCTCGAGTTTCTGCTGCAACAGGGGGTGCCGTACATTGCCAATATGTTTATAAAGGCGTTGGATAGAAAGCTCTGGCGCATTGCGCAAGTCTTCACAGAGCAAATCCCTCGCGAACTGTATACGGAAAAGACAGACACTGGATTGTACACACTGCACGTGATGATTACACAATCAGCGCCTGACGTTGATTTTGAAAGATATTTAAAGAAGTGGCCCGAGGCGAAAGACCTGGTCACGGTGAACGGTGGTTCGACTCTTATGCACTATGCTGCCAGATTTTGCGATGTACCAAAGCTCAAGATGATCCTAGAAATGGGCGTCAATATAAAGCAGACCAACTTCATGGATGAAACAATCATGTATGAGGCGCTAAACAATTCTCAAAAGCACGACGCAGCTACAGTCCTAAGTCTGGTGGAAATCCTCTTACAATATCAACATCCTTTCGACAAAGATGCTCTAAGCATTGCCGTGAACAAGAATATGACGTCAGTCGTGAAAAGCTTTAAAAAACATCGCCCTTACAAGATGCACGGCGTAATCCTGCATAAGATCATCATACATCAAACTATGCAAAAATTTGAACTCAACGACGCGTTTAAAGATCTTGTGAGTGAAGTGCTATGATAGTTTTGGACATAGCATGGTAATTCAGTATTTCACAGCGCGTCATAAAAGCCAAGTCATACAGGCATGAAACAAAATATTCCAATATCTGCAATCTTCGCGAGACAGGACAATGCGACGGTGGTTGGATCCCCCCCTGTTCCTTCAAAGTCAATCAGCTCCACCTCCGCCTCCACCCCACCCTGCTGTTCTGTAGAATTGTAGACGAGAGAGATATCGAATCTCCAGGTTTTTCGATACACATACGAACGCGTCGTTTTAGCACGTTGGACCAGTCGGTGTTCTCCATTTGGAATCTCACACGGTACCTCGCTTGACGCCGCGACGCGCGTTTTCAAACCCGGGGGGAAGGATTCCCACCCGCTGATCCCCACGCGCCGAGCTGCCTCCGCCAGCACAACATCGGTAAACGTTTTCTTCTCCTTCTTTTCTACCCTAGCTTGCTCCGGGTGCATTTCCGCGTCCGCGTCGTCTTTTGACTTCCACGTGCGCACCCTGCGGATGCCGTGGCTGTAGCAATCTATGAGAGAGTAGTGTTCCGAGGGCGGCGACGACCACGCGCAGCCTTTGTTAAGAACCCCACAGATGCGAGAAAACGTGACCTCGGGGCTCTCCCCTGTCACGCTGAGGTGGCACCGGGCCTCAAATTCTAGGGAGCGGTCTTCCTTCGCGCGTAACACAACGTGACTAGCCGCGTCAAGGGGGTCTGGCCTGTTTGGCTGTGGATGCGACGGCGGTGCGAACACACCGTTCATATCCCACCAGAAAGGTCTTAAACTTAATGCGCTAACCGGTTTGGTCATAATACTACATCAATAATTTATTTTCAACCCGGTCAACCAGGGTTACCTACCGCGCTCCAATAATTTTACTTTAAAATATTGTCAATAAAAGTTCCAATAAAGCTAAAAAATACCCTACTATATTGACGGCTTGCGCTGAGGACCGCAGAACCATCCTCGAGTAAACCGTGGAAAGCACCTGCGCTTTGTAGTACCGAGGTTCTGCCATTCTGTGATGCTCTTGGTTCCCATACTTTGATTGCACCGGGCGCAGATGGGATAAAGGTTTTCCAATGTTGTTGCGCCGCCTTTTGATTCCGGGATGTCGTGGCCCGTTTGGAAATCAAACACCGATATTGTGTTTGTACACCACCTTATATAACATTTGGACTCGTATTTTTTCCCGAATACACGGAGCCACACCTGCTCACGCAATGCCTTTGGTATTGCCGTCTTGGCTACCGTCTTGGCTACCGCCTTGACTGCCGGTTTGGCCGCTGCCTGAACCTGCATAGAATTACTTCAGGGGGGGACAATTTAAATTACTTCATAATGCGAGACACGGCCAGGGGGGGGATAAAATTTGCTTTCGGGAGAGCCTAATGAATCCAGAGTCTATACCCTGGGAACGCATAGTGAAATTTCTGTTGCCAGCTGACTGGTGTTCGTTGCGCCTGGTATGTAAGTTGGCTCAAATGGCTGTCAAGACAGGGCCATTGTCTCGCAACTTTGTACGTGCGCTGGCGGCCACAGATGACCCGCGGCTGACAGTGCAGGAGCGTCACTGTTGCGTGATGGGCGCAAAACTTTGCGTTTTGACTGGCCGGGTCCAGCCAAAAGCCGTTAGGCCGCGCCTCGTCAATGTCGAGGCGGCGGATGGAGGCCTGCGGAGGGCGCTGCGCGAGCGGGCAAGGCAATCTCTATCGGCTAGGCACGAGGAGTGGCGTGGGATTTTTTTAACATGCGGCAAGCTCAAAGACTTGCCAACGTCTGCCTCCGCGAGATGCGCCGACGCTGCATTAAAGGCCGCAACGGCGCTGCGATCATGGCGAGCTGGGCACGTGCACAAACTGGCTGCAATGTGGAGGTGTCGTCTATGGGAACGTGAAGCTTCGCGGCGGGGGCCGAAACTTCCATGCGGCGGGCTGCTCCGACAGATAGTGCTGCAAGGAACACAAACTGACAACGGACACGCGTGGATGCCCCGAGGAACGTTGTGGATCCGCGCGTGGTGTAATTGTGCCCAGCACCGTGCGGAATGCCGTGCGGGCATCCCGAATAGCATCTCTCATACTATTGCCTTTGTTTTGCCCTCGGGGATCGCCCTTCCGGGCCTGTGCTGCACGAACGCGGTGGCGGACACGCTCGAAACTGCATTCAAGCCTGAAAGTATAAGCGGTACACTAGCCCTTGCATCCGGCAGCGCCACGTGCAGGTGCGCAATATGCGGCTGCCCACTACGGCGGACTAAAAGTATCAATGCCGGGGTTGGGCGGAAATGCCTCTGCATAGACTGAAGCTACGCGTTCGCATTCGTCCAATATTTGTGCGCATGTTACCAGATACGTGACAGATACACCGGCCACTCGAGATGCCCAGAAAATTCCGCCCACCGGTCGATAACATGTACGAATTTCCCTCAACGAGTGGCCTTGTGTACGAGCCTTCGTCACTAGATGTTGCCCATAGCGCTGACCCAGCCGCCGCCGCCGCCGCCCCCGGGATGAAGACTTACCTTGTCGGGGCCCTCGCTCTTGCGGCTGTTGTTGTGGTATTAGGAGCTCTCATATTGAGCTGGAGGGCACAGGGGGAGCTCCGCGCGGAAGTCTATGGACTCCAGCATCAGCTCCGGGGTTTACAGGACCAAGTGATAAATGCCGCAGCTCCCTATGAACCCCCTCAAAACCCCTCTAAGGAAAGTGACCAACCTGAAGAAAACAGGTTAGGCGACGGGGAGACTCATGACGGGGGGGAATAGCGTACGGAATATAATGTTGGTTTGACCCCCCTGCACAGAAATTGCGGGAAATGATTTTTAAAATATTTATTTTACTCTGAGGACACAATTTTTGCAGATGGATCTTGTCCTCTTGCCCGAACAGCTACGCGGCTCTTTCCAGCACTACCCTGGTGCCCAGGACCCTTGTGAACCCGCCTTTAACCTCTTCGAGAATTGGAATTTCGAAAGCCCTGAAAAGACCAGGGGCACCTGCGAGCAGAGTGCTCTCTTTCAGGACTTGCTGATCTTAGAGACGCTCGACGAGCTGGATCCTGAGGTATCTGTTCCCGAAACGAGCGACCCCGCTTACCAATTTTGTGTGAAGGACTTGCTAATCCTAATGGCACTCAATGATATGAACAAGCAGCATCTGGTGGCACGTGAATTTAGCTTACCCCCTGCCCAGCTGCGGGCGAGGGGACAGGTATTAAAGAAGCCCAGGAAACAGAGGAAGAGCAAGGTCTCTGAGAAAGCAATCAAAGATTACGTGGAAAGGTTAGGGTTAGTTAAGCCATATGGTAATTAATCTGAGTGGTCTAGCTCAGCGGCGCGCTTTGAACGGCGCCCGGCGGCGTACTCCGTTTATCATGCAAGTAGGGGATCTTGGTTGTGCGGAACACTTGAATACCCGTGGCTATCCAAATGTTCAATATCCGATCTGAGAATTTCTAATATCCGATCAGAATTATTGACAGTAAGGACGTGATTTTCATTGTTTACCTTTGTTACAATAGAAAAAAAATCTGATGCATCTGAATAAACTCAGTCTTGATCTTCCCCCACTAGTTTCCCCTGTCCAATTACGACGAGAGCTTGTAGGAATGCGTCAGCCAAATCGTCCTTCTTTATGTGAGATTCAAACGTCGGTTTCCACGCAGCCGGGAGTAGAGCCCGTGCGTCGGTCACGGCCTGCTTCTTCCTTTGTTGATAGCTCAGCCGGCCCGTGGAGGCGGCAGAGAGGACGGTGAGCTTTAGGCACGGGCTCACAAAGTGCACCGGGAATTCCACTCCGCGACGGCACAGAAACCAGGTTTGTATCGCATGGCAAATTGCCTTCATTGTCGGGTTTACACGCGGCTGGGCTTCGAGGGCCGCGGACGTTGCGTATTGAAGACTCGGCAGCGAATCTAGCTTTGAAATCATATTCTTCACAGCCTTTCTAGGCGGTCCCGCTCCGAGATCCATGAGTTTTAGATCTATTAATTCTTCGCGCCCCCCCGGGCCCATAACACACAACGCCAGGTGCCGCTGCCCCACATCAAAGCTAGCAACTGCGTTCACCTCGAGCGTATCTGCTTCTAATTCCTCCTCCATTTATTTCCTTACCGTTCCAGCGTTTATATTGTTGTTTTTCACCGCTGCGTACTTTACGGCCCGTACCGCCTCCGGACTATATAACGGAATTTCTTCTGCTTCGTCTGATCGCGTTTCACTGCTTGCTCATCTTCGGCATCCTGCCAATCGGTCCGGAAATTGTTTTTGTGAAATTCCCATAGCTGAGGGCTGCCTAATTTAAACACTCTCCCCGGCTTCGCACGGTACCAGAAACAACAATCTTCGATCCGGTTGCTGGTACTAGTGTTATCTATAACCATCGCTGAGTAGCTTTCTGTGAGCGCGTCCATCACCTGGCTAAATCCTTCATAACTGGGGAATAGCCCGGCAAAATTATTATAAAGTCTCACTCGATTGGCTACAATATTTTCGCGAAGAATAAAAACATAATCTGTGTTGGTTCTTAGGTCAGGGCCCATGTCTAGGCAGTATTGCCTAATGAATTTAGGGAGGGATTAGGATTTAGGATTTAGGGTTTAGGGTTTAGGGTTTACGGTGCATCGTCAACAGAAGCATCGTGTTCCAGTGGCGGCCATTGAAGAATAATTCGCGCATGGCCGTTTTTCTCATGATCCCCTTGTCATAGATACAGTCGTCAAGTAATATTATACTTCGTGGGTCACCTTCAAATGTGCCCTCGCGGGCCTTCCGCGCGACCCTTTTTTGTGCATTAATGAATGATTCGAAGGTTTCCAAATTAAACCCGTTGTGGATGAAGGAAGGGGGTACTATGGAGCTATAGAAAGAATTGCTCTCTTCGGTCCCACTCATGACGCATGCGACGGGCGTTCTGCGTAACTGGTATAGGATATCAGCGACCAGTGTTGTTTTCCCCGTACCTCGCTTGCCTATAAATATACATACACGATCTCTTTGCATACTCTTGACATCAAATCGCCTGAGGTTCAGTACCTGGTCACCTTCCTTGGCCATTATAACGTCAACTATTAATTTTGTAGAGCAAAATCGACCACACTTTGAGCAATGTTTTCGATCTCTGTAATATCTAATGCGGTCCGGACGGGCGGTAAAGCACCCCTCGCCTCGGCCACCCTTTTCACCGAACACTTACGCGCCTGTCGATCCGGATCGAAAAAAATCGGGTCTTGCAAAGACTTTAACGGCTTTTCCACGCTGCACGTGGTCCATATGTGCTTTAAAAGATTCTTGGTGCTGGAGCCTTTATCTGCACTGGTGAGAGCAACGTGGAACGCCGCGTCTAGAAGAAGCATCCTACGCTTAAACTCTACATCACTCTCGTGCTCGCCCTTCTCAACCGGTGTCTCTACAAGGCGGAGCAACGCTACGTCCACGTTTGCCTCCGATGCTTTAGCGACTACACACGAAAGGGGCAAAAACCGGAGGCCCTTGGTGAGCGGCGCGCCAGTTTCAACATCTATAAGCCCCTCTAGGCACGCAGGCGCCTTAGATCCCGCCATATCCAGCACGTAGAGCTGCGATGGGTCCACGGGTTCAGTATTGTAGGCAATGGGGTAGTGCCCCGGGTCTATTACAAGTCCATATGAAGAGGCGGGGGCTCTGCGGAAGCATGCACAATATCCGGGGTCTGGGCCTTCTACGTCGACGTGATATTGTATAAGATCTAAGTGTCTTGCTTTATTCATTGTATGCTTTCTTTAGAAAAAAAATTCAGACCCCGAAAGAAATTCTCTCAGAGTTTTGATCACCC
>CEOP01217498.1_pt1 | contig 10616 bp, 9 predicted proteins | sample 361301 | NCBI WGS metagenome assembly CEOP01 (sample SAMEA2619548, study PRJEB7988) | marine metagenome | biome: marine biome (ENVO:00000447); feature: deep chlorophyll maximum layer (ENVO:xxxxxxxx); material: "saline water (ENVO:00002010), including plankton (ENVO:xxxxxxxx)" | depth 55 m
TCGCCGTATCTCTGTGCTGATAATTTAGACTTGAACAAAATTGCTAAAGAAATGCCACATGGTTTTACAGGTTCTCACATTCAAGATATAGTTAACCAAGCGAATTATATTTCGATCAAAAATAAATCTAGTAAATTAATCACCCAAAAATCTTTACAGAGTGCCTTTGAACGAACATTGTATAATTTCAATAAATTCTTGCAAGAAAGAAAAATGAAGTCTTCGGACTTACCTAGCAATGATAAATCAAGGCCAAGAGAAGATGATAATTCCCTTTGGGGTTAAACGCTGGCAATATTAGTTCAGCGAGATGCTAGAGTTAGGTTCTTCCACATTTCTTCAGGAACTTCCATAGCTAGTCTTAGACCACCCATAGCACCAAGTCTAACCGGGTCGTCTACTACGTGAACATTAACATCTCCAAGGTCACTTAGTCTACGCTCAATCATAGCACCAAGGCCCTTGATTCCTGAACCGCCACCAGCTAGAATCATGTTTCTTCTAAATTGGTCATGGTATTCAGGGTTCGAGCCTGCAATCAGTAGTTTGACATTCTCAACAATAGGGTCAACGATTTCTTCACATGCTTTTTGGATACAGTCGGTAATATCAAGGTTCATTGCCTTACCTTCAATAGAGAAGTCGACCATTACTGGTTCATCAGGAGTTGAGGTTCCAACAAAGGAATGGTTTTCCTTCCATCTGCGTGCCATATCTTTAGTGATTTGAGCACCACTGTACTTTGATTGAATCTCTTCGATAATTTTTCTGTCGATGTAGTCGCCTGCATATTCTGTGTGCATTTGGTCCTCAGGACTTGGAATAGTTCCGTAAACTCTACACAAGTCAGTAGTTCCTGCACCTATGTCGATAACTAGTGTGTGTTCGATCATGTCAAGTGCATAAGCAACTGCGAAAGGTTCTGAAATAATCATTGCAGCATTGACTGTACCAGCAGCAGCATCAAAGATAGCGGTCTTGTCGACATAACTAGCTTCTGCAGGAGCCCCAATAACAGCGACAACACGGTCATATTCTTCAGGGTCTGATAGATTGATGAGGTGAGTGATGAAGTGAGCGATAAAGTCACGGTCTTCTGGTGTGTCTTTAATTACACCATGTTCCAATGGTCTAAACAAATTAAGTGCAAGTCTGTTCTTTAGTGCTTGTTCACCAAATAGCACATCTCTCTTCAAGAAATTCTTTGCAATCAAATCTTTAGGAGTTCCAATTACTGTAAGTTCTTCTTCTTCGTGACTATCTGATGAAACCATAACCGAACGAAATGTTCCTAAATCAATTCCAATGTATAATACTTGTTCACCCATTACTCTCGCCAATTTATCCCATCCCGACTTACCTTATGAAGAATACCTCTATTTCGATTATAATACATTTCTAGAAAGTTTGTATTTGGGAGTTGTAAATTATTCTATAGATTAGACTATTATGAGCCATAATCATTGAAAATTTCTCTCAACACCATTCTTCACATTGCTGGCAGTACCAAGTTCCGTATTCGACATATAATTCTGCCATTCCACCGCAACTTGTACACTCTTTGAGAGTATTTTCTCCACACATTTCAATAATCATTTGAACGTGATATGAATCATCTATTCCAATTTGTTGTCGAACTGACCAAAGTAATTGGTCTTCACTTGGAGAAATTATACCATCTTCTAAAACTAATTCGACAATTCTTCGATAGTCCTCAAAATCAGAAGAGTTTCTAGCATCAAGAATTACTCCGTTCTTTTCAGCTATGATGTCAGTACCTCCAGGGTCATCAACAAATAATACCAAAGATTCTGGTTTTAGGTCGTCTGAGCGAAGTTCGAATGAAATCCGATTACCCTCTTCGTGCGCAAAAACTAGTTTTGATTTTGAGTTGATTATGTTAGCAATTGAACGTGCAGTTTCTTCAGCATTATTACCACGTCGCCATCCAAAACCATCATTGACATCATAACAATAGAATTCAGTTCCAATTCCTGGATATTCTAGTCTAATCTCTTCACCGCCATCAAAACCATTTGAAACAATAGTCAAAGCCCCAACTTCTGTTGAAACAATATTATCGTCATCATCAAAATTTATCATCAGTGGCTTTCTCTCTTCTCTGGCAGTATTGAAACGCCCTTGCATCCCACTCATCCACTTTTCTTCAAGTCGGCCCAGTGATTCTTCTTGTTCCTCTGATAGGTCTTTTTTTACACCCAATACATTCGCAAGACTACCACTTTCGACATCTTTCTTGAATTGTTCGATCAATTCAGCATCTCTATGATAAGTTGGAATCTCCATTTCTTTTTTGTCTTCAACATATTCTGGATCTGCCCATTCATGAGAACACTTCAGGCACCTAAGGTATCCAGCCATAGTTGAAGAGTCAGAATCTCCACCACATCTTGGGCAGTCACCTTCTTCATTGTAGCCCAAGTTTTCAACTGCCTCGCGTCGACCCTTGCGCATGCCACCAAATCCGGCCATAAACCTCCATGAGGCAGTCGTAGTATCAATGCTTTGGAAACAGAGGTTTGTTTGACTAAATTAATTGGACTTTAGTACCGTACCTAATTTCGCCTTCTTGGGAATAGATTTTTCTAACAACAATCTCTCCGCTGAGTCCAATTTCAGGCTTTTTATATTGGTCATCAGTTAGTAGAAAAACCCCTCGAGTACCTTCTTCAAACAAGACATATACTGTAGAAATTCCATCGAGTATCGGAGCTCTAATTGAAAATTCGGATGGCGCACCAGCGGCAGAAAGTTTTGTCCATGATTCAATTTTACAAGTTCTATTTAGTTGAACTTCTGGATGATTTATTACTGTACCGTCATCATTCAACTGCCTTGGTGGCCAAATTGCTTTTTGGTCGAATTGTGCTAATAGTTTCAGTCTTGAACTTAGGCTCTCACCATATTGCTGAGAGGAAATATATGCTCCTTGGGAAACATTCTCGAGAGATGTTTCTTTTTCCCAAGCCAGATTTATTTGCTGATATAATTCTGCGTCTATTTCATTTAGTCCACTTGGTTTTGAGATATTGACATCTGGCGATTTAGATATCGATAAAGATGCATCGTCGTGACATGTCAAATACCACTCAGCATCACTGGACGAATTGTCAATTCCAGTGGCTATTTTCAAAACTTCCAAGTCAATTTCTGTTTCATTGGAAGTGAAATTCTCTATCTTAATACCTTTTGAATTCATTAGGTTAAGAAGAGAAATTGCCAATGTAGTGTAGTCGCTATCAGGGCCAAATACTGGTATACCTTGTAGTTGCCATGAAGAACAAATGTGAAAAGAATCATCATTTGATGATACTTTGTATCCTTGCCAGTCAGAATATTCAAGCATTTCTTTCCCTCCCGAAAATATGCACAGCGCATGTCGCTCCTGAACCACCAACATTGTGAGTCATACCAATCTCAGCATCTCGAACTAGTCGATTAGGCTCTACAATGCCTTTCAATTGCTTGAACACTTCGACAGCTTGTCCAGTTCCTGTAGCACCCAGTGGGTGACCTTTGGACTTCAATCCACCACTTGGATTAATACAAACCTCGCCTTCATTCCTTCTTCCTAGTCCTTGTCTAGCAAATTTACCACCTTCGCCTCTTGCTGCAAAACCTAAATCTTCGGTTGCTAGTAATTCAGCAATTGTAAAGCAATCATGAACTTCTGCTAGATCTATGTCTGATGCTTTAATGCCAGCCATTGAATAAGCAGATCTAGATGCCTTTTGAGTTGCCATTAATTGAGTAATTGATGGTCTATCATGCAAAGCAAGATTGTCAGATGCAGCACCTGAAGAAAGTAACCATAACGGGTCATCTGTAAATTCTTTAACTACGTGGTCTGCAGCCAAGACAACACACGATGCACCATCGGATGTGGGGCAGCAATCGTAAAGTGTTAGTGGGTCTGCAACCATAAAACCATTTTTCGCTTTCTCAAAGGAAACTTCCTTTCTAAGATGTGCAAACTCATTATCAAAGCCATGCATGTGATTTTTTACACTGATGTTTACTAAATCATCATGCGTCGAATCAAATTCATGAAAGTATCTTCTTGCCATTAGAGCATAGGTTCCTGGAAATGTCAAACCTGCGAGTCTTTCCCATTCTGTATCTCCTGAAACACCGAGCCAAAATCGCTTTCGCTCGGGAGTTAAATCATTCATTTTCTCAATTCCACCAGCCACTACTACATCGGCTTGACCACTTTTTATTGCCATCCAAGCATCTCTTAATGCAAAACCAGATGAAGCACACGCATTTTCTACTCTTCGTACCGATATTCCCTTCATTGCTGAGTGTTCTGTAAGTAGTGCTGCAGTATTTCCTAGTTGTGAACCACCAAAAGCAACACTTCCGATGAAAGCCTCATCGATTCGATTAGGGTGGAAATTCTGGTCGACACTTTCGAAAGCATTCTTTGCGGCTTCAGCCCACATCCCCTTCAATCCGGATGCATGATTGCCATACTTTGTCTGTCCGGCGCCGATGATGGCAACATCTACCATGTACTGTCCAACACACGGTAGCATTTGATTGAAACGGTTATTTTCATAATACCTATATGATTAATATATTTTTGAATATGTTTGCGTAGGAACTAAGAACAGGTCACTTACCCCCTCACAATATGCTACGACAATGTAGAGCACATGGACACTTCAGTGGAGCGAACTGTCCAACGTGCAATGAAGAAGGGAAGTTCATAATGAGTGATAGAGAGTCAAACTCTCTTGGACGTATTTTGGCACTTGTGTTAAGACACGCTCCAGAAAAGTTCAATGTTGAAATGGATATCAATGGATGGGTCAATGTAAGAGAGTTATCTGATTCTATTTCCAAGCAGAGAAGACACTACCATTGGTTAAGAGGATGGCATTTCTCCGCTATCGCAAATGCTGATGAAAAAGGAAGATACCAAGTTGAAGGTGAGATGATAAGAGCAACCTATGGTCACTCTATTGAACTTGAACTTGATTTACCAACCGATGATATTCCTGAAGGACTTTATTGGCCTTGTGAAGAAGAACAAGTTGAAACTATTATGGAACTTGGAATAACTGCAGGTGACAGAAAGCATGTTCACCTTTCAAAGACAATCTCTAATGCAATGGAAGCAGGCCACGTTAGAATCAATCGTCCAGCAATTATCGAAGTTGATACTGTCAGAGCAATCGCTGATGGCCATACAATTTACCGAGCAGGTAAAACAGTGTATCTAATCGATGAAGTTCCAGGAGATTACCTCTATCGTGTTGAATCCGATGACCCAATCATTACTGAAATGGTTGCACAATGGGAACTCCAAGAAGCTGAAGAAGAAGAGTGATCATTCTTTCTTATTCATCGCCCCACATGCTGGGCAGAAATCTAAGTCACTATCTTGGCTTGCACCACATTTAATGCATGTATTTTGTCCTAAAACCAATGCTTGAACCTTACTTGCAGGTGGCGGCGCTTCAATATCTGGGTCACTTGAAACCAGTACAAGAGGGTCGATTCCATGCGCCACCAATTCTTTGTAACGATTAGCGAAGATCAAACATTCTTGAATTGAAATTTCGAGTTGAAGAGTCCTTTCATCTCTCTCAATTTTATCCTCGATACTTTGAGCCTCTTCAAGTGCAGCCTGCAAGTGGCGCATATATTCGTCCAATGTTGGTGAATCAGCCATAGACCATGGTCTAAGCCTTCGTTCTTCAATGCTTTCAAAGAGGGGCATCCTCATGAGGATAGTCTTCTTGGGTGTATCATGCGAGACTGTGTTGTCATCAAATGGGGTGGCAGTCTCATCACTGACAAGGAGAAAATGTGTACTCCTGATATGGAAACCATTCATTCACTATCCGAAATCATGAGACGATGTGTCGATGAAGGTTTAGATATTATTATTGTTCATGGAGCGGGTTCATTTGGCCATTTAAGAGCTAAACATTGGAAGTTGAATGAGGGCTTAATAGATTCTTATTCTTTCACTGAACAAGATGATTGTAAAAATCAAAAAGAGGCGGTTAGTATAGTACGTAAAGAAATGCTTACATTGAATAGTTTTGTTTGTCAATCATTGGAAAACTTAGGCTTGACAACCTCAGTCAAATCACCACATAATTGGGCTAGAAATACCGGTAGTAATTTTGATGGAGATATTTTGGATACATTTTCAGATTATCATGATTCAATTTGTATAACCTATGGTGATGTTGTTGATTGTGATTCTCAGCAATCTTTTGGGATATTGTCTGGTGATGATCTCGTTGTTCGGTTGTGTGAGGAAATTCCTAACGTTAAGAGATTAGTTTTCGCTATTGGCGGGGTTGATGGGATTTTAAAAAGGCCTCCAGAAGATGCGATTGAAGATGATTTAATTGAGGTGTGGTCTCCTGATTTGAAATTCGAAGGTTTGCATAATAGCGAAATTGATGTTACTGGAGGAATCGGATTGAAAGCTGCAAGAGGGGCAGAGGTTGCTAAGTTAGGAATCGATGTATTAATTGTGAACGGTTCTTATCCACAAAGGGTATTTGATGCTTGTAATGGAATAGAGGTCTTGGGTACCAAAATTATTCCCTGATTTTTTATTTAATCCCTATTTTTAGGGAACTCTTCATTTATCGAGTCGGAGTGCAAAGGTTGGTGATGACTTGACAGGGTATCAGATAGACGATGTTCCTTCGATGGAAATCGATGATGAGTTCAAGCAGATACTCAAAGATTCTAGTGCGGATTCAGCCCAAGTCGATTTGATGTCTGAAGCAATTATTGCTGTAGATGAGTCAGACAATGAATTAGGAGCGATTTCCAAAGTAGAGGCTCATCATTCATCTGGTGATTTACATAGAGCATTCAGCGTACTTTTATTCGATAGTAATAACAGATTACTTCTACAAAAAAGAGCATCTCACAAAGTGACATTTCCAAATGTATGGGCTAATTCTTGCTGTTCCCATCCACTCTTTTCTGAATCTGAAAGAGAAATTAAAGATGCTTTAGGAGTTAAGAGGGCAGCAATTCGTAAACTAAAACAAGAATTGGGTATTGAAGAAGGCCAAGTTCCACTTAGTGACTTCCATTTCATTACTAAGATGGTTTATTCTAGTAGAATGAACGAAGAGTGGATTGAAAGAGAAATCGATCATATTTTGATCATCAAGGCAGATGTCGATGTTAATTTCAACGAGAATGAAGTTTCCGAGGTCAAGTGGGTTGACCAACAGGAACTGGAAGAAATGTTGGTTGCAGATGTTGAAGGAGATGGAGAAATTGCTCCTTGGTTTAGATGTATAGCATCAAGATTGATGACACAAGAATGGTGGGATTCAGTAGGAGATTCAGATAAATTAAGTAAGATTTCTGATGACTTAATTCATGACATGGGTGATGTTTCACATATGTTGAGTTATGCTGAAGGTGCTGGACTTAATGTTTCAATCAAAGAAGTCAAGCCTCTTGTTGAGAGAAGAATTTCAGATAGTTTACGCGCCTCAAAGCATTCTACTCTATCTGATGCTATGATGCACTTAGTAGATGGAGGCGGCAAGAGGCTTAGAGCAACTTTGCCATGGCTTGTATCAAAAGCAGTAGGTGATTCACATTCTGGACTTTTAGATATTGGTGCAGCTATAGAAATAGTGCATAATTTCACCCTTGTTCACGATGATATCATGGATGATGATGATACTAGAAGAGGACTAAATGCAGTTCACATCGAGTATGGTCTTCCAACCGCTATTAATGCAGGAGATGCAATGTTAGCCATAGCATTTGAAAGACTGGTTCTTGCTAAGGGTCTGGATAACAAAGATGTTGCAGCAATGGTCAATCGTTTGGCTTGGATGGTTAGACGTGTTAGTGAAGGTCAACAATTAGACATAGAATTTGAAGATAGAATTGCTGTCTCAGAAGAAGATTACTTTGAAATGATTGAAGGTAAGACTGCAGTAATGTTCCTCACATGTGCTGAAATTGGTTCAAGAATGTCCGGTGCTGATGATGAAACGATACAGTGTATGGCAGACTGGGGTCTAGCAGTCGGACTTTGTTTCCAATTAATGGATGATTTAATCGACGTTTTATCTGATTCTGATACACTTGGCAAACCAGCAGGTTCAGACCTGGCGCAAGGTAAGCGTACACTAATGGTAATTCACGCGCTATCACAAGATGATTCACAGGGATTAGCAGATTTGAAGGCAGTACTTGGTAAGGGTGATAGTGCTACTCAAGAAGAAATAGATCTTGGACTAAAGGCTCTTGCAGACCTTGGCTCAATAGATTATGCAAGAGAAAGAGCAGAAATGTACCATTCCAAAGCCCATTCTTGTCTTGATAGACTACCAGTCAATCCTGCAATTAAAGCATTGAGAGAATTAACTGATTATCAATTGAAACGTATTAGTTGATAATTTTATATTCTTCATTAGTATAGACAGTTCCTGGTTTCAGTACTCGAGCATACCATCTTGTAAATTGTGGATATTTCTTATGAGATATCAAAGTAAATTCACCTTGATTAAATGATTGAGAAATTGTCTTGCATGGTGGTGCATCTTGGGTAATCTGTATTTCTAATTCATTAAACTGTATTATAGTTCCAGAGGAAAGTTCTCCAACATTAGAACCACCGATCAAAATATTCTCTCCAGTACTCCCTGGAGTGATTGGATGTCCTTTAAGTTGAAGTTCACCGATAATACTATTTTGGATAATACATACTGCTTTATCCACTCCACCGTGGTGTTTAAGGTCATTTTGTTTATCACCAAAACAACCATTATCGTCTATGAATAAACTTTCAACAGGTAATTTAGGAACTCCACCCTGTGAGACAAAAAGACCTAGAATTGAGGTCTTCATATCAATCAATCTGAGTAGTATGATTCTGGGTTTGGTTCAGGCTTTAGACCCTTTCTTGTTCTAATTGAACTAACTACCTTGTCGAATAACATCTGTGGCAGAGGCTCGAATCCAAGATTTTCAGTATTCCAAACAGCACGACCTTGTGAAGCAGCACGGATATCGTTTGAGAAACCGAATGTTTCAGCGATTGGTAGAACACCAACAACAGTGGTTACTTCACCTTCTGATGGCATATCTTCGATAATTCCACGTCGGTTTGTTACTTCACGTGTAACTTGACCTAGCCAATCATTAGGAACAGAAACGAATGCTTTTTGCATTGGTTCAAGAATAACTGTACGGGCTCTCATCATTGCACCTTTGATACCATTTCTGACAGCAGGGATAGTTTGAGCAGGTCCACGGTGAATTGCGTCTTCGTGGAGTTTAGCATCAACTAGTCTTACGAACATTCCTTGAACAGGTTCGTCAGCAATTGGTCCCTTTGAACAGACTTCATTGAATGCTTCAATAATAAGTTCACGAGTTTCGTGCAGTCCTTGAATACCTTTGGTATCGTTAACCAATACATTTGTTCCATTGATTGCGTAAATCTTTCGCATCAAATCTTTGTCCATTCCAACAGCACCAAATTTGTTTCCAGTTTCTTTAGCATCACTTGTACGGATTGTTCCGCTACCAAGGTCGCCAGAACGAAGAGCTTCAACAACTTCAGTAGTAAGTGCTTCAACTTCAAAGTAGAATCTGTTGTGTCTGTTAGGTGACTTACCTTCGAAAGACCTTCCGTGATTGTTTCCTTCGATACCTTCACGGTAAACAACAATAGGTGGACTTACCTTTACCTTGATATTCTGTTCTTCCTCAATACGGTAAACAGTAATTTCAAGGTGAAGTTCTCCCATACCCGCCAGTAATGCTTCTCCAGTTTCTTGGTTTGTAGTTACTTGAAGAGATGCGTCTGCCTTAGCCAATGAACGTAGAGCATCGATGAACTTTGGAAGGTCCTTCATACTCTTTGGTTCTACAGCTACAGTAACAACTGGGTCAGAGTAGTGTCTAATTGCCTCGAATGGGGTGAAGTCTTTGTCGTGAGAAAGTGTGAGACCAGCGGCAGCCGAGCGGATACCGGTAAGTGCAGCAATATTTCCTGCAACCACCTTAGGGACGGTAATTCGGTCTCCACCAACCATCATGCTGACTTGTTGGACACGTTCTGGCTTTGCAGCACCTATTGCGTAGACAGTTTCACCTTGTGCAATTGCCCCAGAGTAAATTCTACCAACTGCTACTTCACCTGCGTGAGGGTCCATCCAAATCTTAGTGATCATCATTGCTAGTTCTGCTTCAGGGTCGCATGCCATCATGGACTTTGCGATATCAGATTCTAAGTCTCCAGTCCAAATGTTTGGTACACGGTATGGTTGTGCTTCAACTGGACCTGGTAACTTTGTTACTGCCATATCTAGAAGTACTTCATGAACCGGTGCTTTTTCAGCCAGTGTCTTTTGGTCTTCATTGTTACAGTATTCGAAAATCTCAGTAAATGAAATCTTTGATTTAGCCATGTAAGGTACAGTAATTCCCCAATTGTGGTATGCTGAACCAAAAGCGACCGTTCCATCAGCAACTGATACTTGCCAAGATTTCTTGAATTCTTCAGGAGCGAATTGCTTGATTAGTCTGTTAACTTTCTTAATGGTCTCAGTGAATCTAGCCATCATGTCTTCAGGAGT
>CEOP01052650.1_pt1 | contig 10611 bp, 8 predicted proteins | sample 361301 | NCBI WGS metagenome assembly CEOP01 (sample SAMEA2619548, study PRJEB7988) | marine metagenome | biome: marine biome (ENVO:00000447); feature: deep chlorophyll maximum layer (ENVO:xxxxxxxx); material: "saline water (ENVO:00002010), including plankton (ENVO:xxxxxxxx)" | depth 55 m
CCGTCGTACAATGATGACTCACATGGGCCTTACTCGCGAAGGAGCAATTCTCCAATCTTTGATAACGAAAATCGATGACCTCGCCACTTCTCCAATTCGTCTTTCTGATGATTCAGCAATCATGAACACTGAATTAATCGCAGCCTTGGATGCTACCTCCATGCTTGACCTCGCTCATGCAGCGATTTCTGCTGCGAAAGCCCGCAAGGAGTCGTGCGGGTCTCACTATCTCATCTAGATTGATAGCGTACCGATGCGAAGGTGTATACATGGATCGCAAGGGACGGGACCCCCGCCTCAATGCGTTAGAAGAAGATTTCTTCGCTTCAGCGAATCGTCAACCCCCAACCCATTCACGTGCGCGAGATGATGGAAAGCGTAGACAGCAACATGTTCGAGTAGTATTCGAAAGTCAAGACAACCCATCTTCTGCTTTTTTGCGTGGTTTCATGAATCCGAGTTATTACAGCGCACCACCTTTGCGTAACGAGGGGTCATTTTGGCACTTCTCGCGAAAAGAAATCAACGATCTTACACTTGCAACCCTGGCATTCGCTCTTGCTTTAGCGCTGATGCGTGTAGGTGGAATGTTTGGAATATTAAACAGTGGAGTTTCACCTATATCGCTAATCATAGAGATGGCCATATGGGGGACTCTCTACATCTTCTCCCTTGGTCCTGCCTTTTTGTTGCATGAGATGGCACACAAGTTCCTTGCACGACATTATGGGTGCTGGGCAGAATTCCGTGCAGACCCATCTGGATTGAGGATGGGTGTCCTAATTGCAGCGCTTCTTGGTTTTGTCTTTATGGCTCCAGGAGCCGTGATGGTAGCAGGCAATATCACTAAGGAACAGAACGGAAAGATAGCTTTAGCAGGCCCAATTTCGAATCTTGTTTTGTATTCGGTGGGATTTGTTATCGGGGGCCTATTGCTCGGTTTTAGTGATGGTGCGATCATCGAAGCATTTGTGCAGGCATGGCTTTGGGGGAACTCAATTCTTGCCGCATTCAACATGATACCCCTTGGGCCACTTGATGGACTCAAGGTAAAACGCTGGTCTGAACCAGTATTCTGGGTATTTTTCATTGGTACAATTGGCCTTGCTTTTGGTACGCTTTCAGGCCAAATTAGCCCCTATCTAGACCTAATTTCCACCCTAATTTGAGTGGTATCACAAATCCAAATCTCAGGTTGGATGGGGCACTTTCGTTGATTCAAATAGAGTCACATCGTTGTCGTCTTCCGGTGGCCGAAGCAATTTGTCCACCTTTGAGGTGAAGTAATGACGGTGGAAAGAGATGACATGGACGATACAGACGATTGTAATGAAGAGGCACCCGATGTCTCAAATTGGGCACCTTTAGATGAACAGAATGAGTATCAGAAGGAGGAAATGTCTGCAGTAGATGATGCGATGAAGCAATTGTTGCGCCTCCGACGGATTGCGAACAAGCACTACACCGAGGATCATGGCGTAGTCCGCCTCAAGGGAATGGTCTTCGAAGTCGAGAGGTCTCGTCGTAGGACAGACACAGTAATTCGCCTCACGCATCATCGAAACATCATAGCTATTGTTACAGAGATTGATGGAGAGATAACTTCGTTATCGTTCGAAGTGGTTGGTTCTGCTACCATGATCCGCCTTCCCCCTCCTCGTGTAGTTGAAATCCACGAGGTGAAACCTAAGGGCGGTTGTTGTTGATCAGAATTCAAGTATGTAGGCGAAGAATCTAGAAGTCAAAAACCAGCGAGACTGCTCTATTGATTATGAGTCATCATACGATGAAAATGATGAACCCCACGTTCCATTTTTGGTGAATATCGACCCCTATCATATGATTTTGAGGAAACTCCACGTTGTGTTGCTTCGACGATTTCTTGGTCTTCCATTTCGACCTTGTCTAGATCCCCACCTGCTCCTTTACCGAGCATTTCTGGATTTCCGACATAGCCGTGGTAAACGATACGAGTTCTATCGACAGAGAGTGGGATTACTTGGTTGATGGATAATCCCCATGGGTAGAAGTTTAGCATCAGTCCTGGATAGAACCAGTAGTAGTAGGCCGCAACTCTTTCACCACACTCTTGTGAACTCTCAGGTGGCTCAAAATGTGGCTCTCCTTCTCTTGCAATCCCAATTTGTAATACCCCTCCCTCGAATAATTCGGTTCGATATTCGTCATCATCCAATACACCATGTAGGTCTCCATGAACGAATGGTATGTGGAATCCTTCGAGATAATTGTCAACGTAAAGAGCCCAATTCGCCCCAATTTCATATGATCGGAATCGACTTTTATCATGTTTGAAGGAGGCGACATCTAGCCACCCCAGTCGAGATTGTAATTCTGCAATGGCTTCCTTGAGATATCTATCTCCACCAACCAATTGCAACCCCTTCCATTCAGTTATTGGGAACCCCGGCAAGTTGTCGGAAGCAGAAGGGAATCCTTCGACATCCTGGAACTCGGGCATATTCTTCAGACAACCATCCATACCGAATGTTCGGCCGTGATATTTGCATTGCAAAGTATTGCGATTATTCGATTCAGTAGCTACTAACATTCCTCTATGTGTACAAACATTGGAGAGGCATCGGATTTTGTCTGAATTGGTTAGTATCAGTGCCTCACCAAGCATCGCCTCAATGTCAATTAGTGGAATGAGATTATGCTCGGCGAATTGACTGGCATGGGCTCCAAAGTACCAACAATTTCGCATATCAGCCATTAGTATCTGGAATGATTCCTCATCAGTATAGAATCTAGATGGCAGGGTGTGAGCCTTGGTGATGTCAGGATGAATCAACGGCTCTGACATATCAGCGCCTGCGCTTCGTGCGTCAAAGAATTGTCGCCACCTCTTCCCTTAGGTAAGAGACATCCCAGTTTCAATCAACTAAGTGTATTCAAAACAGGCTTTTCATCCATGTGGAAGAAGGAGTACAGGGCCCACCAAGTAATCATATCAAGGCTATTGACGACGTTCGCGGTGCCGGTATTTTCCTCACCGTAGTCCTTACCAGTGGTGTCCATCCAATCTTCCATTTCTTCGAGCGTGTCACAAGTCTGGTGGTAACACCAGTACCCATCAACAAGCCCCCCAAACCCAATTGTTGTAGTTCCAATCGCTTGGAAGCTAGCGTGATCAGATCTTGCAGTAGTGTCTTCGTAAACGATAATTTCGGGCCTATCCATTTCTTGCCATGCATCAACTTTCCACGTGTCTTCGGAATGGTCAGTCCCAACGAGAATCCCCATTTGCTCTTCAACACCAAGCGCATCGGAACCAATCCAGTTTGCTAGACCCACCATGCCTGGTTGGTCGACACTGTCATGATTTTCAGAAGGACCGATGTATACGCGCATTGGCCACACTTCCTCATCTTTCGGATATCCATCAGGATCTACTTCTGGTTGGGGGTCGCACCCAGCATCACCTCCGCCGTGTTCGTCACCACATGGTGCACCGCCACCGCCTGGCCAATTGACTCCAGCCATATCGAGATTGATGTAATCGACAATTGTCACATCAGGATTGTCTTCGGTTACGTAGTAATCTGTCCAGTAGGATGATCCACGCTTACCACCTTCTTCACCAGACCAAAGGCAGAAAACCATTGTTCTACGGGTTGAAAATTCTGCAAGAGCTGCTGCTGTGTCTAGCACCATTGAGGTACCTGCGCCGTTATCATAAGCACCAACGCGAGTTCCATAACTACGTTCTCCAGTTATGTGGGGATCGTGAAGTGCAGGAATGAGGCCTACACCATTGACGGGTGGCGCAACATCGAAATGAGCACCGAAAACCATCCATTCATCCGGATATACACTGCCCCATGAATAGCCACAGACATTGTATGATTCAGGATTTTGATTCCCGAAAATATCGGTGAATTCGAATCGATGATCCATTACTTCAAGGCCATAGGATTCGAGTTCTAGATGAAGCCATTGGGCGGCTTCTTCGTAGGCTGGATTACCTTGGCCTGCCCACCTGTCCCAATATCCAGCACGTCCATCCCAACTCACTGGATCAGGGGTATCGTCTGTGAGAAGGGCCAGAGTGTTGTAGACATCTCGACCAGATACTAGCCCTGTTGAATGGGAGGCGCCTTGCCCCTTGTCGTATACCGCCATTTCCTGACGAACGATATCAAGCGTCTTTACGATGACACTGCCACCATCTTCAGCACTTGAATTCACAGTATCAAACGTTGAGTTTCCTTCTGCAGTAACTCGAACTATTGCAGCACTCCCTCCCTCGTTTCCATTACGTTGAAGCCACGTAGTCCATGACTCATTCATTTCGCGTATTGGCCAGTTTTCTCGACCAATATCGCCAATCATCATGAGAGCAAAATCGATACGTGGTGGAGCAAGAATACGAATCTCGGTTGATTCTCCACTCTCAAGATCAATCACGGTTGAGTTTTGGACTAGGCCAGTCGCAGGGTCTTGAATCAGATATGGGATGAAGACTGACATGTCGTCACTCGAGGTGAATAGAACGTTTTGGAAAACGCCACCTTGCAAGGTTGCCACGCCAACCATCAGATCGTCTACGCCGGGGCCTTCATCGATTTCTCCAAAGCATCCTGCGAGAGGGGATGCGAGCATCAATAGGCACAGCGCTATGGCAGACCCCTTCGCCCTCATCAGACCCGACGGGTCATCGGTGAGCATTCAATCCAGCGGTGAAGTGGGGCCATCAATTTGCCGAGTCGTGAGATTAACGAGAAGATCACCCAGGCCGTAGAATGCTCCACAGAGGAGAGGGGGATTCCAAGCTGTAAGGGGCGTCCATGGAACTTGTGGGGCCCAAGTCCATGTGCCGAGCCCAGTACCCCATAGCTCCATTGCAAGCGCAAGCCAAGCCATCACAGCGTAGAGCATTGGAGCCGGACCTAAACGCACAAATCCGAACATTAGAGCAAGTAGAAAGAGACCTGACGTGTCAACCCCGTCAAACGCCATCCAAATTGTTAGTGGGATAAAAGGCATCAACGCCCCTGCAGCCACTTTCCTTCCAGTAGGCAGCCGATTTGCAATACGTCGCCCCAGGTCGAACAAGAACCAGTGCCCTACCGGGACATACAAAGGCATCATGTTTCGTTGATATTCATAGATTAACCATATTTCACTGAAGAATAACTCCATGGGGGTCGCGAAAGCAAGGACTACTAACATCTCAATACGTTCTTTTCGTTCTCCTTGAATGAAGAGAATCAAGAATAATCCAATACACCAGATATTAACAGGCCATTCAGAAAAACACCTCGAGATAGGGAGGCCAATTGCAATTGTAGCAGCATAGAGAATTTCTCGACGCACGTATTCACCACGCTCAGCCAACGAAGAGAGATAGACACGTAAGACTCCCATCCGCCTGCATAATCTCACTCATAGCGATTAGAATGGGCTCAAAACCGGCTTTACGAATTCTTTCAATTGTTATAGGAAACCCATCTGAGATGATAATTCGACCATCTTCAAAGGCGATAGTATTCGCAGCATACGCTTCTTCAGTGGGGACCCAAATAACCTCATCAAAACTCTCTAACTGATCTGGACGGAGATGCCCTTCAGCTGCGATAATTGTGCCTTCTCGTGGTACTGAGCACACTGTAGTCAGATGCAACGTAGTCTTTGGAACCTCGATGATTCGAGTGGTAATGTTCCGTTCAGCAGCAAATTTAGAGAGAAATTCGGCTCCACTTGCGTTGGTTCGTGTGGATAAACCAATCAGAATCTCACTGCCTGTGTAGATTACATCCCCCCCATCCATCATTGCATTTGGCGGCATTCGTTGAATTTTGAATTCATCAGAGAGGCGTTCAGCAATCGACTCTACTTCACCTGCTCTTGAAGCGTGTCCTGGATTACAGATGACAACAGCATCTTCGAAGACGATGGCAGTATCTTCTACGAAGCAACAATCTGGATGGCCTTCGAGAGCATCGAGAATTTCAACCTCAACACCACAGGATTGCAAAGCAGAGACATACCCCTTATGCTGCTCCTTGGCGGCAACACTGTCGGGCGACTTTGTTCCAAAGTAGGTCGACAGAGCATCTTCGTATTCCTCTGAGATTTTACGCACAATAGCGCGCCTCCTCTTTCGGTCAAAGACACCCGGCATGGGATTTACCTAATCCACACCCCTTGTCGGAGCCTCTTCATGCTTACCCGTCGATAGCGAACCGAGTGGCGAGCATGATGCCGGCGCTATACAGTGCAACTGTGACAATAATGCCAAGTCCTAGTGAGGGCCAGAAATCCCATCCTCTTCTGAGAAGCATAGGCATCACAGCAAATAATGCAAGTGAGGGCAGCACAAGATACAGGATACTCTCTGCATAATTTGCGATATCTTCTGAATTGACACCATCACGGTGGAGCATGATCATTGAGAAGATACTCGATAATGGAAGTGAAATTATCACCGCCCCGAAAACAATCGATCGTTTTGCAACCTCGCTTGCACCAACAATCATTCCACCACTGAACAGGCCCTTTACCAACAATTCAACCCAAGTCATACACATTGATGGTACGTTGCAGCCTGAAAATCATCTTGTCTGTGTTATAGTGAATTATCTATTCTGAAGATAATCCTCACCATACCATGCCCATTGCTCCATTGTCCAGCCAGCGGGTAGACCATCAGGGGGTAGCGGAGGCCCAGCTCGGACCGATGCAGACATAGAAGAATTGGCCTTTTCAGTACTCCTTCCTCTAAGAAGAAGAATTGCAGCCAAACTTCCGATTAGAAGAACAAAAAATCCTCCTCCAAGGACTACATAGCCCAACTTTGCGGCTGGCAGGTACTTATCAGAATCCATTGGAAAGGCATCATCTTGGTCCGCCCAACCATCACCATCTGAATCTAGACATCCAACACTTCCTTGTTCGGAAGTTCCAGCAACCATTGGACAGTCATCGCTAACTTTAGTACCATTTTGGTCAGGAAACCCATCACCATCTGTGTCGGACCAGGATTTAGAATCGCCAGGAAATTCATCTATGCCGTCATCCCATCCATCCCCATCATTATCCGGACACCCAAGACGAACCTCTGATGAAGTTCCATACACAAGCGGACAAGCATCTGGATTGAATCCAGTAGGATTGTCGCCGTATCTATCAAGATCAGCATCAGAATGTTGTGTGGAGTCGTCTGGAAAAGCGTCTCCGTTGTCGGACCACTGATCCCCATCTGAATCTATACATCCGAATCTATCTTCAGTGGACGTCCCAAAATTATCTGGACAAAAATCTGGTTGGAAACCAGTTTCAGAATCTCCAAATCCATCTTGATCCCGATCAGTATGTTGGGTTACATCGTCTGGAAACGCATCACCCTGATCCGACCACCCGTCCCGATCTCGATCTATACACCCCATACGGTCAATTGTAGAATCACCAATTATGTATGGGCAAGCATCAGGTGATACTCCATCTAACTCATCTCCAAACCCATCACTGTCCTGATCTGACCATTGACTCCCCTCGTCTGGAAAAGCGTCTACTGAATCGGCTCTACCATCTTCGTCGCGATCAGGACATCCAACCGGACCATCAATTGAACTGACTCCATATCGCGTTGGACAATCATCAACAGAATCTAACACCCCATCATTATCATCATCCAAGTCCTCATCATTATCTTCACAACCATCGCGGTCAGCATCATTTGTTGGAAAGGAGTAGAACCCATCTCGACTATTTGGACAGCGATCTTCTCCTACTGCAGATACTTCACAAATAGTATCCGTTGAGCCCGAATCACATATCAAATCATTATCATCGTCAAGATCCTCGCCAGCATCCCTACATCCATCCCTATCATAATCCGTTGAAACAGAAGAAGTCCAGTCTAAATTCCCTTTAGGGCATTTGTCGTTTGTATCATACACAGAATCATCATCATCATCAGAATCTTCTCCCGCATCTTCACAACCATCTCCATCATGATCGGTTTGGATAGAGGCGGTCCAATTCCAATCTCCTAAGGCACACGAATCGTCAATATCGAGTACTCCATCATTGTCATCATCCGAGTCGCATGCATCTCCGACCCCATCTAACTCATGGTCCATTTGTGTGGTGTTGGGTGTAGATGGACAATTGTCTAGAGAATCCGCTACACCATCATCGTCCTCATCATCGAATGGGTCGATACGAATCACTTCATCGCGACCGTTGTCAACGTACCATAGATTTCCATTAGGCCCTATTTCGAGACCCATAATGGAGACTGCACTTGTTTGAACAGTACCTGCTTCAGTCGCACTTTTCCCGTTCGTAGCGAGGTTTAGTGCGAGGATACGCCCATTCCCATTCTGAGAGACAAAGAGTCGATCCCCATCCAGAGCGATACCTGATGGGAGGTCCAAACCGTCTGCGAGTACGCCCCATTCGATACCTGTCATACGGGAATATTCTGCAAGTGGCTCAAGTTGAGAGGCATCGTTCATAATATTCTGAGTATTCACAGTTGTATCTCTCGTGTTCACCCATAGAACCCGATCAGCCCCGGTGTCTGAAATATAGAGGACTCCCGAATCTTTGTCCATCACCATATGGCCAGGGATTCCCATCGCCCGACTCAAACTGACATCAGAATATCGTCGGACAATTGCATCTGAATGATCATCCATCCCTGTGTCGTGGTCTTCAACGAAATCATATCGCACAAGCTCGCCATAGTAACCGTCATAGTACCAGTATACATTGTCGTAGTCATGTGCAATTCCCATGCCATATGGGGATTCATGATTCATGTCGATGTGGCTACCGAGATATTGGTCATTCTGATGTTCTACGGCAAAATGTGTAAGGGAGGAAGGCCACAATGTTGGCCCCATGAAGTTGTTTGGTGCAGCTTGTCCACAGTACGTGTTTGCTGTTTCTTGAGCCGACCCCCATGTGTAATCGAATTCAGGGTGGTATGCACCAAACGCGATTGCGCTGACCTCTTCGAGGAAGTGATTCCGATGAGAGTCATAACGAGTATCGGATGATTCACTTGTCATGCCAGCATCACTGACAATCGTAATACTATCAGTGGCTCGGTTTGCAATCCATAACTCACTAGTTCTTCCCGGATGAAACTCCAAGTCCCGGGGATCGGCAAGACCATCATTTGAATCAACGATAACGGTTTCATCGAAGCCAGTTCCGAATTGAGGGATTACATCCTCTGCTTCTGCGGGAGCAGATGGAATGAAAGTAAGCAAAAGAAGTAAAACGAACAGAGTAGAAGATGCTCTCCGTCGCATATCCTTTGGCATCTATGGTTCAGTTATGAGTACTCGTATGCCACTTCACAATAACTGAAACAATTCTGTCAGAGGGTTTCTTCTCCACCAAGTGGCATAACACTCAATTCTGCATCCAATCCTCTTAGTGTTGGGCCTTCAGTAAGTGTAGCAAAAATTCCGATGTCTGCTAGGTTATGGGATAGTCCAAACCAAGGCCGACCATGTTGATCAACAGCCATATCCAAGAAATCCCCCAATCCTCCACACCGATTGTATCCGCAACCATCCTCTGTATCTAGTGGATTTCCAGGCTCGTTGATTTGGATAGTAGTCATCAAAGGATTCTCATTGAATGCATCTGTAATCACAGTCATGTATCCATTCCACGTATTATTTCCAGCATCTCCAACATACCCAAACGCAACTTTTCCTGCTGCACCAGCAGTCACTACCGGGAAACCAGTGCCAACAATTCCGGCAGGCGGTGCAATCATCATAGCATCACTCCAAGTTTCTCCTTCGTCTCGTGAGTATGCATAGTAGGGCATGTTATCGGACCCCATCCACATTGCATGCACGTTATCATCATCATCTATGGCAACTTGTGCTTCTTCTGCATTCCAAGTATCTGCAGTTCCAGATTCTTCCGTGGGTAGGGGGTGTTCGGTCCATGTGAATCCCCCATCTGTGCTACGGTAAATCGAGTATCCACTCCCACTACAACCAGCATTTCCTCTGTAGAAATTACCATTTGCACCACCTTCGATATGCGCACTCAAGCCCCCACTCCCACATCCTAATGGCGCTCCAGGAACCTCCGGACTCCATGTATTCCCGCCATCAAAGCTCGTAGAGCAGAGAGGAGCTTCCCAATTTCCATTAATGCAGAAAACCCAGGTTGTTGGGTGTAAAGCAGCAGGGTAGGGCGAGGATGAAATTGTTTGATGATCTTGAACAGAATACGAGGTTGCAGGCGTAGGAGGGGACCAAGAAGCACCCTCATTGTCAGACCATTCTACAGTCATGCCTAGAAGAGCATGCATGTCGAATTTCATGATTCGATCAGTCCATTTGTCAACATAGACGTAGGGATCATTGCTATTTGGGACTGGGAGTAATGGATCGTATGTGTCCTCGCAAGAATAATCTGACAGATTAGTCATTCCAATCAGCCCACTACATTGGACAATAGCAGTTGATCCAAGGGGCCCATTACCCCAACTTGTAATGTACAAATTATCGTCAGAAGTGATCCCAATTGTTGGTTCGAATGTACTCATTCCAATTCCATAGTAGGACCCTTGAGACCAAAATGGCGTATTTTCACCAGTCAAATTTACAG
>CEOP01102945.1_pt1 | contig 10611 bp, 5 predicted proteins | sample 361301 | NCBI WGS metagenome assembly CEOP01 (sample SAMEA2619548, study PRJEB7988) | marine metagenome | biome: marine biome (ENVO:00000447); feature: deep chlorophyll maximum layer (ENVO:xxxxxxxx); material: "saline water (ENVO:00002010), including plankton (ENVO:xxxxxxxx)" | depth 55 m
CCTCCCGATGCAGATTCAACACAGCCATCGTGGCTAAATTGGAATCCTGCTATATCAACTGTACTTGAATAATTTAAATTTCCTTCATCAAGGCCTAAGCAAACCTCAGTACCCTCAGGGCATGACACCTCATCACTACCATCGCCTCCATCATCAGTTGACTCTAATGCAAATTCTACAGACAAAGGTACTCCATCTATATCAGAGAATATAAACCCAGATAGACATGAATCAGAAATATCACCAGAAAGTTCCACTAGTGTACCATCACCAGCAGGAACTACAGACCCTGTAAATGAGAAGGCCAATACCGTAGAGCCACTTGCGGACACAGTAAATCCATTTGCAGCTGCATCACCTCCCGATGCAGATTCAACACAGCCATCGTGGCTAAATTGGAATCCCGCTATATCAACTGTACTTGAATAAGTTAGGTCGCCACCATTCAATGAGAGACACACCTCTGTCTCATCTGAGCAAGAGGCTTCAGACCCACCATCGTCAGATGAATCGTCTGTATTATACTCTACCTCTAGTCCATTGCCGATCGAATCAGAGAATATGAAACCTGATAGGCAAGACTCAGAAATGTCGCCGGACAGTTCAACTAAAGTACCATCACCAGCTGGAATCACAGATCCTGTAAATGAAAAGGCCAATACCGTAGAACCACTTGCAGATACAGTAAAACCGTTTGCAGCAGCGTCACCGCCAGCTGCACTTTCAACACATCCATCATGGCTAAATTGAAATCCACCAATATCATCTGAGCTCGTGTACATCAAACTACCTCCATCAAGACTCAATGATACAGATGCATAAGAAAAACTAAATAGTAATATAAATTGAAAAAAAAGAACGGTTCTTTTTATCATATCTCCCCCCACCTTAAATTTTTGATAAACGATTATCCTTACTTTTAATTTAATCAATAAGAGCCCATAAATCAATAGCTATGAACAAATAACTATATGTTTGTATCTTACTAGTGATAAATATCACAAAAAATTTCTACTTTATTATTGGAGGATCAGCTAAATGGCAAAGAATAAAATTCTATTAATCGGTGGTGGTCAAATTGGAGGAAATCTTGCTCTTCTTGCTGCTCAAAAAGAACTGGGAGATGTTATGATATATGATATTCCGCAGGCTGAAGGCATGGTTAAAGGAAAGGCTCTAGATATCCTGCAACTAAGACCACACGATGGATACGATGTAGATATATCGGGTACCTCTAACCCTGAAGACATGAAGGACTCTGATGTTGTGATTATAACGGCTGGTATGCCACGCAAGCCTGGTATGAACCGAGAAGATCTTTTATCAATTAATATTAAAATTATATCTGATGTTGCAAATAATGTCAAAAAGTATGCCCCAAATGCCTTTGTAATTGTTGTGTCTAACCCACTTGATGCAATTGTTTATTCATTCTATAAGGTTTCAGGGTTTTCTAAAAATAAAGTAGTTGGAATGGCAGGAGCGCTTGATACATGTCGATTCAAAACATTTTTAGCCAAAGAAACTGGATTCTCTGTTCAAGATATTCAGTGTATGGTACTTGGAGGCCACGGTGATACTATGGTCCCAATGCTTAGATTTGCGACTGCTGGTGGCATACCAATAACAGAACTAATATCAGCTGATAGACTGAATGAAATTGTTGAGAGAACAAAGTATGCTGGCGGAGAGCTAGTTAAACTATTTGGTAATGGCTCAGCATACTATGCACCCGCTGCCTCTGCAATAGAGATGGCAGAGTCGTACTTAAGAGATAAGAAGAGATTAATTCCATGTGCTGCGCTATGCGAAGGAGAGTTTGGAGTAGATGGCTACTTTATTGGAGTCCCTACCGTTATAGGTGAGAATGGAGTTGAGCGGATTGTAGAGTTTGATATGAATGAAGAAGAAAAATATCAATTAAATCAAACTCTGGATGCGGTAAAAACAACCGTATCAGAAACTGGATTATAAATAGGGAGAAATTATGCAAGGACTTCTAGATCAGATTAATAATGGATTTGGGATATTAGTTAGCTATCTATATCCATTGCTGTTTGCAGATATAGGTGGAATACCTCTAATAGTTCTCACTCTTATGACAGGAGCAGTCGTATTCACATTATACTTTGGTTTTATTAATATTAGAGGTTTTAAACACTCTATAGAGATAATACGAGGGAAGTACGATAATCCAAATGACACTGGACAGATAAGTCACTTCCAGGCTCTGACGTCTGCTCTATCAGCAACAATCGGACTCGGAAATATTGCAGGTGTTGCAGTAGCAGTCTCTCTGGGTGGTCCAGGAGCTGTATTCTGGATGGTATTCATTGCTTTTTTCAGTATGTCTGCAAAGTTTGTATCATGCACACTTGGTCAGTTATATAGAAAAGTTAACCCAGATGGCTCTGTGAGTGGAGGTCCGATGTACTACCTAGATTATGGACTCAAAGAAAAAGGCTATGGGACCTTAGGTAAGTTTTTAGCAGTACTCTATGCAATTTTCATCATTGGAGGAGCATTTGGTGGTGGAAATATGTTTCAGGCAAACCAGTCCTACGAACTATTTGGAAAGCTTATTGGTGTACCAGACTATCTATATGGTATACTCCTTGCAATTCTAGTTGGCTTTGTTATTGTAGGTGGGATTAAACGAATTGGACAAACAACCGAAAGGATTGTTCCTTTTATGGTTGTTCTTTACGTCAGTGCATCTCTATTTATTATTATAACTAATTTAGATAAACTTCCAGGAGTAATATCATCTATTTTAAATCAGGCCTTTAATCCAGATTCTATCTATGGAGGATTTATTGGTGCCTTAGTAACAGGAATCAAAAGAGGAGTATTTAGCAATGAAGGTGGAGTGGGATCTGCATCCATAGCTCACTCAGCTGCTAAAACAGATGAACCTGTAAGAGAAGGGATTGTAGCGATGGTTGGCCCTTTTATAGATACAATTGTCGTTTGCTTCATGACAGCCTCAGTTATACTTATAACTGCAGACTCTAACCCATTATATGTTGTTGGGGGAGGAATCAATGGAGCTGAGCTAACTTCGGCTGCATTTGGAAGCGCAATTTCATGGTTTCCTTTCATCTTATCAATTGTCGTTTTCCTATTCTCATTTAGTACAATGATATCCTGGTATTACTACGGAGATAAAGGGTGGAAATATCTTTTTGGCTCATCAACAATCAAGATATACCAAGCGATGTATCTGGGCTGCATCGTACTTGGATCTATTGCTTCTTTAGGAAATGTAATTGACTTTTCAGATATGATGATACTTTCATGTGGCTTTCCGAATATTATTGGTTGCATGTTCCTTTTACCTAATCTAAAGATAAAGCTCAATGAGTACTGGTCCAGATATGAGGCTGGTGCATTTAAAGTATATAAGTAATTGAAAGATTTATCAGAATTTCTCCAATTTGCATTAGATCTAGCCAAAGAGGCTGGAAGAGTTCAACTTAAGCACTTCGGGAATATCTCTTCTTTAACAAAGAAATCTAGCAATATTGATCTTGTTACAAATGCAGATATCGAATCTGAACAAATTATTGTATCAAAAATAAAAAAAAAATACCCTAATCATTCTATAGTAACTGAAGAATCTGATAGCTCATCAGGAACCAGTGAATATACATGGATAGTAGATCCACTTGATGGGACGACCAACTTCACTCACAACCTACCTATTTTTGCAGTTTCTATAGCACTAAAGAAGTCTGATGAAATTATATGCGGAGTCGTCTACAATCCAGCTGCAGATAAATGCTTCTACGCAGAGAAGCACAAGGGAGCATTCCTTAATGGAGAGACTATATGTCCCCAGAAATCAGAATCTCTATCGGATTCTCTGCTTGCAACAGGCTTCCCGTATCTACATGATGAAAAATATGATTTATCTTTTATTATATTTAAAGATTTTTATGACCGTACTCGTGGTCTGCGAAGGCTTGGTGCAGCTGCCCTTGATCTATGCTTCGTAGCAATGGGAAGATTTGATGGTTTCTACGAGTACAATCTAAATTCATGGGATATATCTGCTGGAAGCTTGATTGCACATGAGGCCGGGTGCATAGTATCTGATTGGGATGGAAGTAACTTACCACTCGATGGAAGCAGGATCTTATGTAGTAACAAGAGAATCCATTCTAAAATGGTAGATATTTTGACTAAACCAGAATACTCTCTGTTTTTTAATCAGCCATAATATCACTAAGAGTATTAAAGTAAGCTTTTTCAAGCTCTTCTCTAGCGATAGAAATAGATTCATTCATCTCTAATTTCCCCGAGTCAGTCACTGATCCTATTGTCTGGGTATAAACATTATATTCTTGAGCAGCAAGAGCAACCTTGTGCAAATCCTTAGCATCTAAAGTAACAATGATAACACCCTGAGTTTCTCCAAATAGAATTTGGTCTTCTCTTAATTTCCGACTAATAGAAATCTTAGCTCCTAGCTCTGGAGCTCCACTACAAATAGATTCGGCAATATTTACTGATAGTCCACCATCTGATATATCATGTGCAGAATTAATAACTCCATCTGATATCAATCTCAAACAAATTTTGTGCAAGCTAGATTCAAGAGTCAAATCAACTCCAGGGATTGGGCCTTCAACTTTTCCGCAACACTGCTTTAAGTACTCAGATCCACCCAATTCACCATTAATTGCACCGATGGCGACAATAGTATCACCAGGTTTTTTATAAGAGATATCCATATGTTTCGATGAATCCTCTAAAAGACCAACCATACCTATAACAGGAGTTGGATATACAGCACCTAAATTTGATTCATTATAGAAACTAACATTTCCACCAGTTACCGGGGTATCAAATGCTCTGCATGCTTCTCCCATACCTAGTATAGCTTCTCTAAACTGCCAATATATCTCGGGATCTTGAGGATTACCAAAATTAAGACAGTTAGTTATAGCTAAGGGAAAGCCACCAGAACAAACAACGTTACGTGCTGACTCAGCAACAGCAATCATCCCACCTTTCCTAGGGTCTAGATAAACATATCTGCCATTGCAGTCTGTGCTAATTGACAAGGCTTTATCACTATCCTTCAATCTAACGACAGCAGCTGATGAACCAGGACCAATCACTGTATTGGTTCTAACCGTAGAATCATATTGGCTGTACACATATTCTTTATTTGTAATATTAGGTGATGAGAGTAATGTGATTAGCTCGTTGTTATAATTATCCTTCTCAGGTATGGATTCTACATCAAATTTATTCAGAGATTTATAATACTCTGGTTCGCTGTATGGCATATCATACTGAGGAGCACCACCTCCCAGTACCAGTTCTTCTGTTGGTATATAAGCAACCTGTTCACCATTATGAAGCACATCTAAATGTCCGGTATCTGTAACAACACCAACCTCAGTACAATTAAGTTCCCACTTTTCAAAAATATCACCAAGTTCTTTCTCAAATCCTTTTTTAACAACAACCAGCATACGCTCTTGAGATTCAGATAGCATGATTTCATATGCATTCATATCTCTTTCTCTTATTGGGACAAGATCTAAATTAATTTTGATTCCAGTTTCCCCTTTTGCAGACATCTCAGAACAAGAGCATGTAATTCCAGCCGCTCCCATATCTTGAATACCCACAAGCCATGGTTTCTTGCAGAGCTCTAATGTTGCTTCAAGTAAAAGCTTCTCAGTAAATGGGTCGCCTACTTGAACATTTGAACGTTTTGATTCAGTCTCTTCAGTTAATTCGACAGAAGCAAAAGTTGCTCCATGTATACCATCTCTACCTGTGCTTGATCCAACAATAAAAACAGGATTCCCTACACCCTCAGCAATCGCACTTGCAACATTATCAGTTTTAACTATACCAACAGACATAGCATTTACAAGAGGATTGCCAGAATAAACGTCCTCAATAACAACCTCACCACCCACTGTAGGTATACCTAAGCAATTTCCATAATCTGCAATTCCCTCAACGACATGCTCAAGTAAAAATTTATTTCTAGGTTTATCTAAATCACCAAATCTAAGTGAATTCATTGATGCAATAGGCCTTGCCCCCATCGTAAAAACATCTCTCATTATCCCTCCAACACCAGTCGCAGCTCCCTCGTAAGGTTCAACCGCAGATGGGTGGTTGTGTGACTCAATTTTGAATGCAGTCGCGATGCCATCACCGAGGTCAACTAAACCAGCATTCTCCTCGCCTGCCCCTACAAGCAAACGGCCACCATCCCTTGGCAATGTTTTAATCATTTTTATTGAGCATTTATATGAGCAGTGTTCGCTCCACATTACTGAAAAGATTCCAAGTTCAACATAGTTAGGATCACGGCCCAGAATTGTAGTTATTCTATCATATTCTTCAGGACTAAGGCCATGCTCTTCAATAATTTTACTATCTATTTGGGGTACATTTTCCATATATGTTCTTTTAAGTTGTGTGATGTAATTTAGCTATAATTAAACCTACTCAAAAAGATTTAATGTATCCGAATCAGGATTATCATCTATCGCATCTAGATTCTCTTTTTTATTCATATCTGCTACCTCATTGCCATCTACTTCTTTTACAATAATTTCAAAAGCACTCATACGCTTATGAGCTGGGACTTTATTTCCAATAGATTTCCAACCTTTTACTGCAACAAAATCATCAACTTGTATTTCTTTAGTTCTTTTCTGTCCAGTGGCTGAATGATAATTAAATTTAAAAATGGCGCATTCTTGGAGTGTGACCAGCAATAGTTTAGCAGAATTCCCTTCACCCATAAAGTAAAATTCTTTATCTAGAGTAGATGTCTCAATATTAAAGCGTTTTATATAATTTATTTTAGTTGAAGAGTCGTAATACATGCAGGACAAGATAGAGCGAGGATTAAATTTATCAAGCACTAGTATATCATTTAATTTAAATCTCTGATTTAAGTCAATGGTGATAATAGAATAACTGCCATCACTCTTTACACAAAGTAAGGTATCACTAGATTCAAATTTACCTAGGAATCTTCCTCTTGATTCGTAGTTTAGTTTTCCAACAGATTCATCAATCCACAGATCTTTACCACCTAATGTTGATTCTCCTTTAGATATCTGAGATATCTTTTTAATTATATACTTAGTAAGTATATTTCCTTTTGAAGTCTTGTTCTTTATATCCAGTTCAGAAAAGTCATATTTTAGATTTTTAATTCTAGCTTTGGATCTTAAATCAAGATCAATCGAGACCATCTCAGCTTCACTATTTGGATTAGCAGTAATATAAATAGCTAATGACTTATTCTCATTCTTTGTTAATGAATAGACTCGATCTTTAATTGCTGCCGTAACAGAGAATCTTTTAACATATGACCAATTGGTATTTGTATCTCTATAAACATAGTTGTATACCATATGATCATCATTTTTCTTCCAAACAGCTACATGGAGAATATTATTCCCTATATATTTTTTAGATTCTATGGAAGAAACTATATAGGTACCATCCTCTAGAAATACAATTACACTATCTAACTCTGAGCACTCTGAAACATATTCATCAGATTTAAGATCGAAACCAATAAATCCGTCTTTTCTATTTACATAAAGCTTCTTATTTGCAATTGCAACTGTCCTAGCAGATATTGTATCAAATTTTCTTACTACTGTTTTTCTATGCTTACCCAAGCTGTAATTAGATAGCAAATCATCATAATACGAAATTGCATATTCAACAATATTCTTAATATTATGCTGAACCTCTGCAATCTGTTTTTCAATAGAAATAATATTTTGTTCTGCCTTATCTAAATCATACTTTGATATTCTTTTAATTTTAAGCTCTGTTAATCTAGCTATATCGTCTTCTGTAATTGGGCGAGTAAGTTTTTTCGTGAAAGGCTCTAGAGACTTTTCTATTGTCGATATAATTAAGTCCCATTTAGAGAGGTCTTCAATTTTTCTATATATTCGATTAGAGATAAAAATTATTTCAAGAGATTGTTGATGCCATTTATCCTGAAGTTTGTTTAAGTCATATTCTAGCTCCATTCTAAATATATTCATATAGTGATCCACAGAATATTTAAGAAGCTTACTCACATTAATAAATTCTGGTTTATTATCAATTATGACACAACAATTGGGCGAAATGCTCACTTCACAATTCGTAAAAGCATACAATGCATCTATTGTCATATCTGGAGATGTCCCTTTTACCAGATTAACAATAATCTCAACATTTTCAGAGGTATTATCTTCAATATTTTTGATTTTAATTTTATTTTTGTCATTGGCTTTAATAATTGAGTCAATTAAGGATGTCGTTGTTACTCCATAAGGTACACTAGTTATAGCCAATGTATTTTTATCAATGACATCTATATCAGCGCGAACTCTAACTTTGCCACCACGTGCACCTCTATTATAGTTATCTATATCAACGGAACCACCAGTTGTGAAATCTGGAAGTAATGTAAAAGGCTTATCTTTTAAGTAAAGAATGATAGACTTAATTATCTCATTGAAATTATGAGGTAGAATTTTAGTAGATAGACCAACTGCTATACCTTCAGCTCCTTGGTATAGAAGGATGGGAAATTTAACAGGAAGTACCTCCGGTTCTTTGTTTCTTCCATCATATGAATCAATCCAGTTTGTAATATTTTTATTAAATGATACCTTTTTAGCAAAATCCGTGAGTCGTGTTTCTATATACCTAGAAGCAGCTGCTCTATCGCCTGTTCTATGGTCTCCCCAGTTGCCTTGTGTATCTACAAGTAAATCTTTCTGTCCTAAAACAACAAGTGCATCATTAATTGCTGCATCACCATGAGGATGAAATTGCATCGTTTGACCAATTACATTAGCAACCTTATGGAAGCGGCCATCATCAATATTCTTAAGTGCATGGAGAATTCTCCGCTGGACTGGCTTTAATCCATCTTCATATCTGGGTATTGCCCTTTCTAGAATCACATAAGAGGCATAATCAAGATACCACTTTTGATACATATCTGAAACTGAAAATGAATCTGTGATGCCTATTTCTTTCTTATCATCATCCATCAGATACAAGGTTATTTATTATAAAGTTTTGTCTATCTTGAGTATTTTTACCCATATAGTAGCTAAGAAGATCTTCTGTAGAGATATCATCCTTAATAATAACTGGTTCAAGTTTCATATCTTCTCCTATCAAATCTTTAAACTCATTAGGTGATATTTCTCCAAGTCCTTTAAATCTAGTTATCTCAGGTTTCCCAGATAAATTGTCTAAGGCCATATCTTTTTCTTTAGTTGAGTAGCAGTAGTGTGTCTCTTTTTTATTCCTAACTCTAAATAGTGGAGTTTCTAAAATATAGACGTGACCACTTTTAACAAGGTCAGGATAAAAATTAAGAAAAAATGTAAGCAGCAGTAGTCGTATATGCATTCCGTCTACATCAGCATCTGTGGCTATTACAATTTGGTTATAACGTAGGTTCTCAATCCCTTCATCTATATTCAATGCATTAAAAAGTAAATTAAACTCTTCATTCTCATAAATAACTTTCTTTGTAAGCCCATAAGTATTTAGCGGTTTACCACGTAAACTAAAAACAGCTTGGGATGAAACATCCCTAACTTTTGTAATAGAGCCACCTGCTGAATCACCCTCAGTTATAAATATTGTTGATTTTAGACGTTTATCTATACCATGTTTATTATTATTTAGATGGATTTTACAGTCTCTAAGTTTTTTATTATGTAATTTTGCTGTTTTGGACCGCGCAGATGCTAGTTTTTTTATTCCTTGCATCTCTTTTCTTTCTTTCTCTGATTGTAAAATACGGTTCAGTAGTTGATCAGCTATCTCTGGGTTTCTATGCAAGAAGTTGTCAAGTTTAGATTTCATGAAATCATTGGTGAATGTTTTAATCGTCTTACCTCCAGGACATATATCCATAGAACCTAATTTTGTTTTGGTCTGAGACTCAAAAACTGGCTCTTCTACTCTTATGCTAAGTGATGCAATTATTGAGGCTCTTATATCGGCCACGTCAAAATCTTTTTTGTAGAACTCCCTAACCACTCTAACAAAAGCCTCTTTGAATGCAGATAAATGAGTTCCTCCCTGGGTGGTAAGCTGCCCATTTACAAATGAATAGTATTCTTCATTATAATGGTTTGTATGAGATATGGCGAGCTCAATATCATCATCTTTTATATGAATTATGGGATACCTTAAGTTAATATTTTCAGTTTTTTTTGCCAGTAAATCAAGTAGGCCATTTTCTGAAAAATATTTTTTATTATTAAATTCTATAATAAGACCAGAATTTAAATATGCGTAGTTCCAAACTTTATTCTCAACAAAATCTGATAAAAATTTATAATTTTTAAATATGGCCCCATCAGGGAGAAATGTTATTTTTGTACCATTTCTATTTGTTGTTTTCTCAATTTTACAATCCTCAACAACCTCACCCTTACTACAGATGATTTTTTTCACCTTCCCATCTCTAATGGCCTCAGCTACAAATTTAACAGATAATGCATTCACTGCTTTAATCCCTACACCGTTCAAACCAACAGATTTCTTAAATACTTTGGAGTCGTACTTTGCACCTGTATTGATTTT
>CEOP01035722.1_pt1 | contig 10606 bp, 17 predicted proteins | sample 361301 | NCBI WGS metagenome assembly CEOP01 (sample SAMEA2619548, study PRJEB7988) | marine metagenome | biome: marine biome (ENVO:00000447); feature: deep chlorophyll maximum layer (ENVO:xxxxxxxx); material: "saline water (ENVO:00002010), including plankton (ENVO:xxxxxxxx)" | depth 55 m
ACTCTATCCGATGCACACATGTATTGGTTAGACTCAACGTATCCTAATACAAAAATCCTAAAGGCAGATCTATCAGAATCCTATGCTAAACTCATGTCTGATTTGACAAGTGAGGTAGGTTTGGAGTATACTGGTAATCCAATGGCGAAAGCCAATACTAAATCCAGACTACGGATGGTGACACTGTATCATGTCGCTGCCAATGTAGGTGGAATAGTGGTTGGAACAGGTAACAAAGTGGAGGATTATGGAGTCGGTTTTTATACTAAGTATGGTGATGGTGGGGTTGACATTGCTCCGATTGCGGACCTTTACAAATCAGAAGTCAGAGAACTCGGAAGAGAACTCGGAGTGATTCCTGAGATCATTAATGCAACTCCTACAGATGGACTGTGGGAGGATGGAAGAAACGATGAAGACCAGATTGGTGCTTCATACGAACAACTAGAAGAGGCAATGGAAACTGGTGCAGGTCCTGCCTTAGAAATCTTGAACAGATTTAATGCACAAAACAGACACAAGATGGATCCTATCCCAACGTACAAATTAGAGGTTTAATTTCACAATGAAAATCGGTGTTATCGGTGCTGGAAGACTTGGCATTTGTTTTGCCCTTCTTGCAGAGTCCGCTGGTCATGATGTATATGTTTCTGACATATCTCAAAGTTATGTTAATAAACTTGCTACTAAAACACTTTATAGTAATGAGCCAGAGGTAGAAGATCTTTTACTTAGATCAACAAGACTTAGAGCAACCACTAGTAATAGTGATGTTATAAAATCTTCTGATGTCATCTTTACCTTTGTTCCTACGCCATCTTTAGATGATGGTAGTTACGATTGTAGTTTAGTTGACGATGTGGTGTGTGATCTAATTAGATCTCCTAATTTGGAGGGTAAGAAATTTATTGTTGGATGCACAACCAATCCAGGCTTTGTTGACAAGGTAGATAAAACATTAGAGGGTAGAGGTATAAGTGTATTCTATAGTCCTGAGTTTGTTGCACAAGGAACAATTATCAGAGACATGAGAAATGCAGATATGATTCTGTGTGGTGGCAATGATGAGGAAGGATTTGAACTTATCAAATCAATCTACTTGGGAATCATGGATAGAGATGTTAACTTCTACCCCATGTCTAATACTGCTGCAGAGATTAATAAGATTGGTATTAATTGTTTCCTTACATACAAGATCAGTTATGCTAACATGATGGGTCAGATTCTATACAACTCTGGGTGTGGTGATGAGATCAAAAACGTTCTATCATCTATCGGAGAGGACAGTAGGATTGGGTCTAAATATTTGAACTATGGTTTGGGTTTCGGAGGTCCTTGTCTGCCCCGTGACAACCGTGCTTTAGGACACTATGCTGATAAGGTTGGTCTTAAGTATAGTCTTCCTCAAGTAACTGATGATTTCAATGAAGCACATGCAGAGTTCATTAAGAACTACTGTGTAGAAAGAAATGTAGACGGACTACCTTTCTTTATTGATAGTATTGGTTACAAGATAGGATGTGATCTTATAGTTGAAAGTCCACGACTTAGACTAGTAGAAGATCTTTTAAAGGATGGTCACACGGTATATGTTCAAGAGATTGATGCTGTTGTTGATGAATACGGCGAGGAACTAGAAGAAGATTATGGAGATAGTCTTATCTTTGTCAAGAACTATAATGAAATACATGAGAAGACATGGAGGATTGACCTTTGACGATTAGTTATAATCGCCTCGGTAGTAATGGTAGACTTGGAAACCAAATGTTTCAGTATGCCTCACTCAGAGGAATTGCAAATTATAATCATTATCAGTGGATGATTCCCCCACCTGATTGCAACCATAAAGATAATTATGGATTGTTTGATACCTTTGAAATGAAGAATGTGAAACCTGAGAATCTTGGGTTCAATGATGGCATGACAGTCAAAGAATCTACACATGCCTTTGATGACAGTTTGTTTTATTGTACAGATGGTGTCAATATAGATGCCTATCTACAGACAGAAGATTACTTTGTACACATTGCAGATCAGATCATTGAAGATTTCACTTTTAAGAAAGATGTTCTCGAACCTTGTACTGCTTACATCGATAGTTTGGATAGCCCTCCTATTTTTCTGCACATTAGACAGTCTGACAACATCGGAAGAGAAGAATTTCACCCCATCCTCCCGCTATCATTTTTTGAGACTGCGTTAGAATTTTGGAGTCCTGATACTCCATGCTTTGTATTCACAGATGATATTGATTGGTGTAAGAAACAATCATTCTTTGAGAACGATAGGTTTATCTTCAATGATAATCCTGAGAGATATGAATATCAAACTGTTGATGGTACAGGACAGATGCAGAACACTCTTCTGCCTCAGGTTGATCTATGTTTGATGAGTCTTTGTTCTGGTGCTATCATTGCTAACAGTTCATTCAGTTGGTGGGGTGCGTGGTTGCAAAGAGATAGGGGTAAAGTCATCGCCCCTGATCCAGAGAAGTGGTATGGTTCTTCCATGTCACACTTAGATACAAGTATGATGGTTCCTGCCCGTTGGCAGACACACTATTGGAGTAAGTAATGGCTATTTCATTTCAAGGATTAGGTAATGAAGGTAGACTTGGAAACCAAATGTTCCAGTATGCTTTTGTAAGAGGTGTTGCTGCACGCCGTGGGTTCGATTGGGTAGTACCAGGCCCAAATGCAGATAGGTTAGACAACTATGGTTTGTTCGATGCCTTTGAATTATATGGTTGTCTCCCAGAGAATCAGGGTGAACCATTCTTTGCTAAACAGGAAGTCTATAGAGACATGGCTTTCAATGAGAAGATCTATAATGAGTGTGAAGACAACACTAACTTCTCTGGTAATTTTCAGACAGAATTTTATTTTGAAAGTATCTCTGCCGACATTAGACATGACTTTACATTCAAGAAAGAATATCTAGAACCATGTCAAGAATTTATTGATGAGAATGGTGGACAAGATAATAATATCTTCCTACATGTTCGCAGAGGTAATCCTAATGTGACAGGCAGAAGAGGAGAGAAATGGTCTTATCAGATGGTGCAAGAGTATCATCCTATTTGTAAGAAAGAATATTACATTGAGGCACTATCAAAGTTTGATGAAAACAAAAATGTTGTTGTAGTTTCTGACACTATTGATTGGTGTAAGGAACAAGATTGGTTACAGGGAGATAGATTCCTATTCTCTGATGCTTCTTATGAAGAGTTTGGAGATGGTGCATCTGTACCATATATTGATCTCTGTCTTATGACACTATGTGGTGGTGGAATCATCGCCAACTCCTCTTTATCATGGTGGGGTGCATGGTTGCAGAAAGGTGGAGATAAGTTGGGTAAGAACTCTATCCAAAGACACTGGCAAGTTGTTGCCCCTGATCCTTGGTTTGGAATCAAGTATGACATGTATGATATGAAAGACTTGATCCCCCCACGTTGGATTAAATTACATAATGATCCATCATATATTGAACCAGAATAATGAAAGACCTCACCTACCTACTTCCATGTCGGATTGAGACAGAAGATAGGCTTCGTAATGTTATTACTTCTGTTACCTATATCTTAAAATGTTTCCCCGAAGCAAAGGTTATCGTTAAAGAAGTTGACACTCAATCACACTTCAGTGAAAGTGCTTTGCCTCGTATCAAAAAATATGTTAGTGATACTTCACAACTTAAACATGTTTTTGAACAGAGTGCAGAGACGTTCTTTCATAAAACTAGAATCCTTAATGACCTATGTGTTCTCGCTGACACTCCCATCATTTATAATCATGATGTGGATGTCATCGTTCCTAAAAACAGTCATGAACTTGCCTACCGTGCAATTACAAAGGAAGGATCTGATGCTGTCTATCCATTTGGATGTGGCATCTATCAATGGGCAGTCACATATAGTGATGAACTCCTAGACAAACTGTTGTCATCTCATGATGGAACTGATGCTGACTTTGAAGTTCTAAAAGATGCCAAAGTTAGGATTCCATCATCTATTGGATGGGGTCAAATGATAACTAAATCATGTGAGGTATCTGCTGGACTATGGAATGAAGAATTCATCTCATGGGGTGCAGAAGATTGTGAGTTCTATTATCGATTAAATTGCTTTGGATTCAGAGTTGGTAGAGTTATCGATGACATCTATCACTTTGAACATGGTAGAACATTCAATTCACACTACCACAATCCCAAGTTCCAAGACAACGATAGACTGTGGAACTGGATTAGGACTCAAGATAAAGAGTCTTTGACACAATACTATGGCACATTAGATTACATCAAACGCAGGGGGAAAGAATTAAATGCTAGCCTTTAACCAAATGGGAAACCTAGGAAGACTAGGTAATCAAATGTTTCAGTATGCTGCCGTAAGAGGAATCTCTGCGATGCGTGGATATGAATTTGGTATTCCTCCTTTTGAATCTAAGAGAGTAGATAACTATAGTTTACACAGAGCATTCACATTAGAGAGTGTTCGATCAAGTAACCTTGCAGTTCTTGATAGGGGTCATGCTCCTGTTGTAATTGAAAAACATTTTGAGTTTGATGAAGAACTCCATAGGATGTGTCCTAATGATGTAAGTTTGTTTGGATTCTTTCAGACAGAAAAATATTTCAAAAATATAGAACAAGATATCAGGAGAGATTTTACTTTTCATGATTCTATTCTAGGACCTTGTAAGGAGATGGTAGATTCATTGGATCAGGCTCCATTGTTTCTGCATGTGAGGAGAGGAGACCCCAATCTAGTGGATGCCAGAGGGTTCAAATGGTCTTACACCGAATGTTCTGGACAACACCCTCCACAACCTGTAGAATACTATGAGAGGGCACTCAAGGAGTTCCCAGAGGATCAACCTGTGGTTGTATGTTCAGACTCTCCTGAGTGGGTAAAAGAACAAGAGTTCTTTGCTGGTGATAGGTTCCTCATATCAGAACCAACAGAAAAATATTCTGATGGATCTTATGAACCATTTGTAGATATTTGTATCATGAGTTTATGCTCTGGTGCAATCATTGCTAACTCATCACTATCATGGTGGGGTGCATGGTTACAAAATGGTAGGGGTAAAGTTGTAGCACCTAAACAATGGTTCGGTCCAGATTACAAAGATAAAAATCTTAAGGACTTATATTGTGACGGATGGATCGTAACTTAATTGTAATAGATAATTTTTTAGATGACCCAGACAGGATAAGGTTTCATGCCTTATCCTTAGATTTTGATAGGATTCAAAAATCTGTGCCAGGTGTCAGATCAAATACTGCTTTGGGTGGTGATCTACAGACAGAGGTAGAGACCAAACTAAAGACTGCTCTCGGAGGAGATATAGTATGGGATTGGACACAGGATAGTTTTTGTTTTCAATCATGCCAAGAAGGAACAGAAACTTGGGTTCATATTGATAGTCAGGGAGAAGATCAAGGAGAGTGGGCAGCAGTATTATATCTGACTCCCAATCCTATTCTTGATTCTGGAACTGCTATCTATGAGTCTCCCGATGCTGATATGAATATCGGTGTAGGAAATGTTTACAACAGACTGGTTGCATATCGTGGCAAAGTGTTGTATCATAGAAGTATTCTGCCTGGTTTTGGCAACACGCTAGAAACAAGTAGACTCACACAAACATTCTTTTTCGATGTCAAATAAATCTGCATACAAACTTAGAGGATTCGGTCCGCTTTACATCATTAATCTGGATGAACAACCAGAGAGAATGAAGTGGATGGAAGAACAATTAAATGAATGGGAGATCGAAAACTATACTCGCATCTCTGCATACGATGGTAGACCCTCTACTGGTGACGACCTAAGTGAGATTTTAGTTGGTAAGTATCCCGACAGTATTACGCCTGGTGAGATTGGTTGTGTGACTTCTCACCTTAAGGCACTCAAACATTTTGTTGAGGAGACTGATGAACCCTATGCAATCATCATGGAAGATGATTGTGATATTAGTATCGCACAGTTCTGGACATTCACATGGAGACAATTCATCTCTAGGATGCCATACGACTGGGATACAGTCCAAGTTGCAGTAATTTGCCCTGGCGAATTACATGTACAGGTTCATCGTAGATTTATTAATGACTTTTCTACTGCATGTTATGTCATAACTAGACATCATGCTGAGAAACTATTGAAACTTCATGTCAGAGGAGAGAAATATAAACTCGACAATGGCGTGAAACCCCGACCTGTTGCTGATGACCTGATCTACAACTCAGGTGCAGCTTATGCCTGTCCTGTATTCCTATACAAGATCGAACTAGGTTCTTCAATCCATGAGGAACACATTGAGGTCTTCCACAGGGGCAGTCATGATGGTCTTAGAGAACTCTGGAGTACAAGAGGTGGGGATATCACCATCGATATGCTATCCGACTTCGATCCTTATCTAGGTAGAATCGCTGGTGGTGATCCCCGAAACAGAGGCCAAACGAGTTGACAAATTCTGAAAAATCTGATACACTAAATAAATGGAACTAGCGATCCCGCTAGTGTCATGATTCCATAACAGACGTGTTGTGGAAGAACAAGTATTCCGAATGCCTCAATTACTCGCGCTAGGTCTGTAAAGTTCAAAACCTAACACGAAGTCATGTCGAGACTTCTATCATCTGCTGGTAAAAAATTCAGCAAGTAAATTAGAGAGAAATTAAATGTTCAAAAATGTAATCGCAGCTTTAGCTGCAGCACCCCTTTTCGCTGGTGCAGCGTTCGCAGGTCCTTATGTAAATGTAGAAGCCAATTCTTCGTTCACTGGTGGAGACTACACTGGAAATACAACTGAGTTCGCACTTGGCTACGAAGGTTCTAACTGGTTCGTCCAAGGCGGTCCTATTGTAAACTCACCTGACGGTGCTGATGGAGACACAGAATTCCTTGCTAAGGCAGGTGGATCTGTTGATTTGTCAGAGGTAGTTCTTGGTTATGGTGAAGTAACCTACCAAACTGTTGATGGTGCAGACAATGGATACGGCGTTAAAGTCGGTGCTAAGTACGTTTTCTAAACACAAGTACGTTAGTATATAAAAACAAAAGGCCCCTGTGATTGCAGTGGGTCTTTTTTCTGTTATAATTACAACATGAGAAACCCACACGGAATATTCGCAGCACCATTTTTTATTGAACCCATCAATCTAGATGAGATCAATTTGATGTCTGAGGATTTTCAACCCACATTCCTTAGTGATTGTCCTACAACACTGGGACATGATAAGTTCACTGATGAATCATATGAATATGTTAAAGGACTCATTGCAGAGTGCGTACAACAGTTCATACCAGATGATTTTGTGATTGGTCAGGTGTGGCGTAACAAATATGAGAAACACGACTGGCAAGATCCACACATCCACTCAGGGGCTCAATGGAGTTTCATTATTGTGGAGTCTGTGGATCATTCCAGAACTGTTTTTATGAATCCTTCTCGTAAATTGATAATGAATCAGTGGGCAATGTATGGTACTGCAATCTCTATGGATTTCATTCCCAACGTTCCCGCTGGTAATATTATCATCTTCCCCTCATGGATAGAACACTTTGTAACGAGTGGTGGGGAGGGAACTACGATATCAGGTAACATATACCTTACAGAACCGCCTAGAGGACCAAATCAATCATGAGCACTGGTAGACTATCAAAGGTTGACATGACAGCCAGACTATTAAAGATGAAGAACGGATTGTATGACAAGACATGGTATCCAGAATGGGATGATCGACAGAGAGGAGCAGCACAACAGGCTCTAAACTGCGCCCTAGAAGTCTTACAAGAGTACGAATATTAGAATTTAGAAATATTTAATTGTTAAGTTTCTTGACAAAATTTAAACTTTACTATATAATTATGTTACGTTTCTTAATAATTCAATGACAACTGTTACAGAACAAGGTGGAAGACAGAATATCTATTCTATCGAACCTAAGATGACTCTTGACGAATCCTATGAAGGGTATGGCAAGAACGCTGAAAAAATGAATGGCCGTTGGGCTATGCTCGGTTTCGTATCATTACTTGTTGCATACACAACAACAGGTCAAATCATCCCAGGCATCTTCTAAAGGAAGATTCCAATCATACACATTTTAAACACATAAAAGGTACACTATCATGACTCCAGAAGCAGAAAGATTTAACGGTTGGGCAGCAATGCTTGGTTTCGTTGCAGCAGTTGGCGCATACGCAACAACAGGACAAATCATCCCTGGCATTTTCTAATGAACAAATTTGATAAAGAAAAATCTGTTAACGATTTGTTCGAGAAAAACAGCAGAGTAGAACCCCAGAAGATCTGGGCAGAGACTTGGAACGGTAGAGCAGCGATGGTTGGTCTGTTTGCAGCAGCAATCTCTGACATTACTACAGGTCATATGTTCTTCGGTATGTTCTAGGGTCAAATTTTTTTCCCCTAGAACTTTACAAAACTAAATAAAAACATAGTAAAAATTTTTAATTCAACACAAAGGAACAATACATGGGAGAATACCAGTTTACTGCCGAATCATATCCTTATTGGAAAGCATTAGTCTGGTGTCTTTATCCTATGGCTGTTCTCGTATTGCTTGAGTTATACCTCAGAATCGTCAACGATGATGATGACGATGATGACGGCGGTGGACTAGGTGTTAGAGTTTCAGACCAACAGTTAGTTCCAGTTCAAGTTCCATCAGGTGCATAACATGATTCAATTACTTTCAACTAGTCTTTTTCTTACAGGTACAATTCTGGCCGCAACAGGTGGTCTTGGATTTGTAATGGCATGATAACACTTCATACCATACTAAGTAACATACCACCAGGCTCCAGAGATCTTATGGAGTTTGGTTTTTTCTTATGCGTAGGTGTCACAGCAGGCTCATTAGGACTACTATCATGAACTACCATGACGTAATGGAAGTATATAAAAGACCAATGAGTGTCAGATACATACCCTCAATCTTCTGGGCATTTGTATCTTTTATCTCTTTGTCTCTAGCATTTCCAACAATCGCCCACGCAGAGATACTGTGGGTACAAGTACCTCAATGGTCAGATGACTGGTCAAAATGTGCAGTAGATGTACCAGACGCATCATGTCATTGGTACGTTGCTAATGCAGACAACACATTTGGAGAAGGTTTTAGCTGGGAGAATGCTCCTTGGTTCAGTGCATCAGGACTTTTAGATGTGAAGTCAGGTGTAGTACAGGGGTTGCAGAAAGTTGGATAAACCATTATACTAGTATAGTGAAACATATTTGGAGAGTTTGGGCAAAGGCACTTGGAGACAAGTCTGGTAAGTCTGATAAAGAAGCAGACACCGTAGCCATCATCCGAACTATTATATTCTTACAGTTAGTCATCACTAATTGCTTTATCATTGCAGGCAATATTCGCCATTGGAATGATCACTACACACCACCGAAGTACGAGAGAAATGCCAGCATTAATTTGTAATTTACCCTCCTACCATGTGTGGGTACGAAAAGAATACTTAACAGATCATAAGAGTGGACACGGAGAATTTGTGGAGGGATACTGGGTATCCTGTAAGTCTATCCCAGGCCGTGCCTTTTACTTTGAGACATACCTACCAGAGTATGCAGCGATGTATGATAAGTTACCCATCAGTGCTTTCGTAGCATCACCAGAGTTACCAACACCAGACCTGACACTTCACAACTTACAGTTCTGGAACTGTATGGACTATGGTGTAGTAGCAGTGCAGAAACAGTTCATTGGATCAATGCACTACGAGATCATGACTAGAGATTTCGGCAATCAAACAGGAACATACATCTGTACTCTTGACAACTATCATCAGGACATAGACGCAGTAGATTATTCTACAAGTGAACAACCACCAGAACATAAAAGTTTTAATCTTTTAGAGCTTGACAATGGACAATTCGCTTTGTACCCTAACAATAGGATGAGAATTTATGATAACAGTCTGACTCCTGAGAAACCAACAGACCCTGACTTCAAGGTGTCTACTGTCTACTATCAAGTAGAGAATGGTCATGATCGGGATGGACTGGGATCAGAAGAAAATTATTTTTGGAAAACTAGTAAAGAACGCCATGAATCAGAATGAAAAGGATCCACTGCTCGATGAGTTGGAGGAAAGAATCTCCGAAGGACCTATAGTATTCACGCCTGACGAGGAGTTTCTGGAAAGATTAAGAGAGAAAAAAGAAATCCAAGAAAACACTTGACAGAAGTGTAAAGTTCTGTTAACATATATAAATGTAGGCGTGTTGATTTCAACACTTCTCTGACCCGCTAACCGAGACCTATGGGTCATTAAATTACGTCTCTTATACCTCCGCCTGAGGGTGGCGAAGGAATATCTTATCAGTGTTTCCCTGCACTATTATCTAACCCTTTTCAAATGACAACTCTTTCACGTTCAAAACAACGCGGTGGTCTCCTCTCAGGATGGGACGAACTGTGTAGCTGGGTAACCAGTACAGACAACCGCATCTATGTTGGTTGGTTCGGTGTTCTCATGATTCCTTGCTTGTTGGCAGCAACAACATGTTTCATCATTGCTTTCATCGCAGCACCTCCAGTAGACATCGACGGAATCAGAGAA
>CEOP01004915.1_pt1 | contig 10603 bp, 6 predicted proteins | sample 361301 | NCBI WGS metagenome assembly CEOP01 (sample SAMEA2619548, study PRJEB7988) | marine metagenome | biome: marine biome (ENVO:00000447); feature: deep chlorophyll maximum layer (ENVO:xxxxxxxx); material: "saline water (ENVO:00002010), including plankton (ENVO:xxxxxxxx)" | depth 55 m
AGCACCGAGACGGCCTCGCGCTTCAGTACGCGTCTGAAACGCTGCAGAATGACAAGGAGGTGGTGCTCGCCGCCGTGACCGAATACGCCTACGCGCTTAAGTACGCGTCCAAGGAGCTACAGGAGGACCCCGAGGTGAGGGCAGCCTACAAGAGAAGTCGGGCGAATGGACAGCAGTTTTAGATGTAAAACGGCAAAAGTTGTGGAAATAAAAAGAATCTTTTGTGTATCTAGTTCATCACTGCCCGTGTTTTGCAATGTCGGCCACCAGCCACCTCCACTACCAATCACCAATCACCAATCACTCGCGCAGCCTTGCCACGCACACCGCGCGCAGCGCGTCGAGCACGGATGGACTGTTCTTGTCAAACAGCGCAGACCGCACGACGTCTTTCGTCGCTTTGGACGACCCGCTCCACGCGGTTTTGATCAGAGGCGCCAGCTTGGCTGTGACGAGCTCCGCAAACGCAAACTTGCGCTCGATTGCTTTGGAACTGTCGGCGGACGACACGAACGAAACACCGGTCGCTTCTGGAAGACCGCTCTGGAGAGCTGAATCCGTGAATGGCAGTCTCCGAGCAACAAGTGATTCTAGCATCATTTCCCTTGTCGTCTTCAGCTGCTCCACGACCTCCGATACGTTCTCCCTATCCGCCATGGATGTGCTGCCTTGTTTTTGTCGACGCTTTTGCGCTTCGTTCACCTTACCAGCAACCTCGATTGTTTTGCTAAGCAGCAGAGAGATCGTTTTGAGCAGACGCACGTTTTTGTCGCCGTCCAAAAAGTAGAGATCGGCGTTCCCACCTTCCTCTGTGAAGTAGCCAAACGAGTTTGAATCTCGGGTGATACACACAGTGATGCGTTTCCAAAGCTGTTCGATTGCGACTACGATCCCCTGCTGCGTATCCACTGAGACCCGCAGCTTCCTCCACGCCTTTATGATACGCGGATCCGTTTCTTTTGTTGCAATCTCTTCAAATCCGGCTTGAATTTCAGCGTCAGCGCGTTTCAGATTGGCCACATCCTCTATAGCCGCTGCCCAGTTAATGTTGCTCGCGTCAGCAAATTTGCTCTTTGCATTAGAAAGCTTGTTCAAAATGCTCTGCGGGTCCATAGCTTCCACCAAGTAGTAAAGCAATGGATGCGGTGTGCCTCTGCTGTTGAGCATGCCAAGGACCATCTTGTCCAAGTTCGGATTGTCCTCAGACTTGAATTTGGTGGGGTCCGATCGCTTGCGATACCACGCCCAGGCATCCCTGAGATTCAGCAGCAGCTCCTGAAGCGCGGGGTCGTTGCCGTCTGCATTTGCGTTGATGCCCTGGAGCGCGATACAACACTTTTCCAGTGGTTCTATAGTGTTGCTGTACTCCTCGACACTCTCCGCGTAGAGATTCGCCAGTGCGCGGAAGAACTCAAAGTAACGCTGCGTTCCAAACGAGCGACGCTCACCCTGGTCCGCGGCGTTTTTGTTGGGGTCAACCTCGTCCTCATACAGAATGTACAAGAAGTAGTGAATCCTCTTGATTGTCCTGAGATCCTCCTTGGCCTTTGCAGACGCATTTTCGCGATCCATGCGCTTCTCTTCAGTAGAGAACGTTAGGCCAATCTTGCCATCCTCGGCGAAGCTCTCCAAAATGCCCTTGCCCTTGAGCGAATTTGAAACCGATCCAAAAAACTTTTGAAAGCTTTCCATTCGAGAATACTCGGAGTAGAAGTCGATTGCACTCACCAAAAGCATGAGCTTGTCCACGTCGATTTGCCCGTTTAGAGTCACATAGTCTGCCATGTTCGCAACCACGTCGACGGTGCTGTAGTCAACGTCTTTGTTTGTGATAGAATCGACTGTGTCGGAGATTCGATTCCAGGTAATCATAGCATTCGAGCTCAATTTTGTGTTATCCTTCTGCTCAAAAAAGAGCAGATCCTTGTTGAATGTTTCCAAAGCCTTGGTTGAGGCCCGCATTAAGACGGCGGGTTTGTCGACAAAGTGCTTGGCGGCGCTGCTCTGCCATGCCTTCATGCTGACAGCATCGTCCGTGTTGGGGGCTTCAAATGTTCCCAGAAGGTCGTCTTTCTCTGCATTGCGAAGCGCGTCGCGACGTTTTTCTGCGCGTTCCCAGTAGCCACCCCCTGCTCGCGTCTGCACTCTCGATAGGGCGTCCATACGAAGATTTTTGATCTTAAGAACCTTTTGAGCCGCTGGGGTGGCCGGGGTCATCGGCAGCGGCGGCGGCGGACCAGGGGTTATCGGAGGGGGCAGCGGCGGACCAGGGGTCAATGGAGGGGGCGCCATCGGAGGGGGCGCCATCGGAGGGGGCGCCAATGGAGGGGGCGCCAATGGAGGGGGCGCCAATGGAGGGGGTTTTGTAGAGGAGGCGTCGTCAGAGGAGGCGTCGTCAGAGGAGGCGTCGTCGGAAGACTGCGGCGATTTGGATGGAGTGAACACGGGGTTCTGTCGCGGAGCCGTCGCTGAAGGCTTGTCCCCAAACAGTTCACCAAGCTTTTTCTGCTCGTCAAACGCGAGCACACGGCGCGCGAGCGGTGTTGTCCCAATCTGTTTTGCAAGAAGAACCTGTTCAAGAGATCCGAGAAGGTGCATCCACCCTACTTTCATTTCTTCGACGGGTGTTTCGGATTCGGAATCCATTTTCAGGAGCAGGCAGCCCAGAGTGGCAATTTCACATAGCAACTTCTCGTCATCGGCCCAGCAGTCCTCCCATCCCGTGACGAGCGTCTGCACACGGTGCTCGTAGAACACGGCATTGTCCCAGAGGTTGGTGTGCACGACGCCAACTGCCGCCAGCAGTGAAACGCATCGCAGCAGCGCCGCAAACACCGTTTCCTTTGTGTCTGGCTTATCCCACGCCGCCTTGAGTTCGGTGTCCCTGCCCGGCAGCAGCAGCACGAGATCCACCACGTTTTCTGTTGGTGCCCCCTCGACGAATGCTCCAAACTTTTGAACACGGCCGCTCACGATGGGCACGCACGCACCCACGCGCGTGGCAAACAATGCCATACGCAGCAGCGAGTCCGCAATGACCTCGTTGTTGGTACGCGAGAGCACTCGTCGCGTAAACTGCGCCTCACTGTCCACCACGCGCGTGGACAGCTGGTCGAGCACCGCCCACACGGCATCAGGCCCTCCTTCCAGCGTCAGTGTCTCCTCGGTTTTGAGGGCGTCCACAATGCCAGCCTGAAGGATGCTTACCGAATTGGCGCCACCGGCTGTTTTGTCGTCGGTGCCGTTCTGCTCAATCAGCGTCATCACGCGGCCATAGAACGCGTCGCTCCAGGTCTCAAAGACGCCCGATACCGTGCGCTGGCTGTCTTTGCTTTGATAGTCAGGAAAGACACAGATGGCGCGCTGCGCGTCAATGTTTTCGCGCAGCTTGTCATAGTCGATGCGCATGAGCAGCTCCGTGAGCGCAGGGCTGACTCCCGCACTGATCAACGACACGTCGTTGAGCGTGAAGGAAAGGTGCACTTCGTTGTACACATCGTCCACAAACTTTTGACGCTCCGTATACGCAGCGTCGGAATCGTCGAGGTCGGCAACATCCGGAAAAAGCGGCACGTCGTTACGGGACACCAACTGACCAGTCTCAACCGTGCGCCTTTTGCGGTACGCGAGTGGGTCGACGAGCGGCGCAAGCGCCCCCGTGTCCCACGGCGCTACGTAAGAGTTCATTTTTTATTAGGTGGACACGAATTGCAGTGTTATCTCTACTGTATCATGAGTCTTGCCTCAAAAGGCGCGATAGCTGATTAGCCGGTACGGTGACCATATCTGTTTGTGCAAATACCGAATCTGTTTGCGCAAACAGCGACCTTGGCTGCCCGCTGCGGTTATCCACCTCCCCCCTCGCTTCCCTGGGCACGTCTTTTTGCTTCAATACCGTCTTTCGTCTCAGTGCGCTCCACGGCAAGAGCAATATCACAAACACAATCACCACCAGCAACGAGATGTAGGGCACAAGAATGCGGATATTCCAACTAGGTGGCTCGTCGGGTATCGGCGACGCGGGCGGGCGCGGAGGCGCGGGCGGGTTGCCCGGGGACTGCGGCGCCTCGGGCGGGGGCGGCGTCGGTGGAGGGCTGGGCGCCTCGGGAGGTGGACTGGGCTCTGGCGGTTGGGGCAGCGGCGGCGGCGGCGGCGGCGCGTCCGGAGGCAGCGGCGGCGACGGTGGCAAGTACACCACGTTGATGCGCAGGTTGGAAAAGTATTCCACCCTTGTTGAGCCGTCTCGTTGTAAACACAGATGGAAGAGGCCGCTGCTATCAATGCGCTCAAGCTTGAGCGCATGCGATACGCCCGAGCCGACAACGCCACCGTAATCGTACCAATCCGCGTCGGTGGGATACAGCGCCTTGTCCTGAGAAAAAGCGCAGCCGGGAGGCGTGTCTGTCGAGTCCGCTCGCGTCCAAATCAAGACGTCGTTTTCGCCAATGTACCCGCCCGGGTAGCTCAATACGTAGTCGAGATTGTGAGTCAACTCCACTGAAATTGTCTCGTTTTCGCGAGTGTGTCCCAGAGGGATTGGGAGAATGGCCGCCGGCGGTGGCGATGGCGGTGACAGCGGGGCTGGGGGCGAACTAGGCGGCGGTGGTGACGGCGGCGGTGGCGACGGAGGTTCCGGTGGGAACGGCGGCGGCTTTGGGCTCGGAGGATCCGGCGGCGGCGGGGGCGGCGGCCCCGGCTGCGGTGGAGGAGGAGGCGACGGCTCCGGGCTTGGTGGTGGTGTTATCGGGCTCTGTGAAACAGCTGACCCTATCAAAAGAGTCAGCAGCAACCGCATGGTCACACACCGTTCTACTTGTAACTGTACGACGTGTGGTTATGCGATCCCGCGATAGCGTGCGCACCTTAACAACACTTTTTGAAAAGGGCGCGCAACCGCATCTGCAGGCTTTTTTAACATGCCGTGGAGCACTCCCACTCGCCACATCCATCGACAAAGTATTTCGTCTTGTCCTCGAACACGAGCGCCTCCAGCGCTTCGTCGGCAGTGCCACGCGACGGAAGCGCATCGCCGGCATCTTTTTTTGAGAAATAATGGTACCCGTTTTCGGAGCCCGCGATTTGGTCGACCTCTAACGTTGGTGCGTGAAGATTGCAACGCCAGCCCACGGTCGAAATCTTGCGGGTAGCATTCAGCGTGTTCATCAAGGACCTCGTGTGGTCGCCGTACTGTTTGACATAGTTCGAGTAGAAGTTGTCGACCGTGAAAGAGCCGCGGTTTCTCTCGCTGCCAAATTTATCCTCGGGTGTGTTCCAGAGCATCAACGTGCGGATGAACCAGTCATCTAATGCCGCCACAACAACGGTTTTTGTTTGCAAATGTGGCATTCGGTACTCGCCAAAGATACACTTCCATGGCTCCAAGTCGTGTGCTGCCATGCAGTCACTGCCAAGGTGTCGGTCCGCGATAGGCGTGTGGACCATGACGTTGTTGTAAAACGTTTTGGTCTGTTCCAGCAATGGGCTTCCTGTCACCGCACTGCCTCCGGCTTCACCGTTGTAGCCGTCCATGTCGATCCACAGAGCCCCATCGAGGTAGCCATAGATGTCGACGTTTTGCCTGATAGGGATGGGGTTAGAAAAGCCACCGTGCTTCTGCTCAATGGCCTCCAACATGTCTGGTAAATAATCAAGATGGACCATGGCGCCTCTCGCGCCGGCAGAATGCCCACCAAACACTAACGTGTGCCTGTCGGGACCGTGGCCCATGCCGTGTGTCACCACGAGCTCTTCGAGCAAGGCCCGTAGCATGTCGAGGCCGCGGTATCGGATCGTTTCGGATGATGAGGAGTGTTGGACGTCCGCGGAAGCCATGAATGCATCGCTGGTGCAGTATCGAAGGAAGGCAAGATTGGCGTTGCGCAGATTTGCGTTTTCCTTGGAACGCATGACGCCCGAGAATTTGTTGCTGGAGCCATACCGTTCGTTCCACTTGCCGCTTCCGACACGGTACGGATAGCTCGCCTTACGTGCGGTGTACGAAGTATCGTCGTAAGCCCACCCGCCTACCTCCAGCATGACGATCCAGAAGTGCACATTGTCGGGGGACTTGTGACCCTCTCGAAAGTCGTACCCTCCGCTTGTGCCGTCCGCACAGGTGGCGTTCGGGTGCTTGGCACGGTCGATTGTGATGAAGCGCGTTTCTGCCCAACGGCCATTGCTGTTGGGAGCTGACACGTCGGACCATGGCGGAGACGGGGGTGGCGGCGGTGGCGATGGCGGCGGCGGCTGCGCTGGCGGAGACGGGGGTGGCGGCGGCGTGGGCGGCGGCGGCGTGGGTGGCAATGGCGGGGGTAGGGGCGGCGACGGTGGCGGCGGAGCTACTTCAAACGCGTTCACTCCGGCTGCAATGCCAAGTCCGGTCACCGCAACCGCGAGGACACCAAGTGTGGCGAAGGTGGCGATGCCCGCGCCCGTCTGTGCAAACACGGCTATCGGACCAAAGACCGTCGCCGAAGCGGCGGCGCTCGCTGGATCGACGCCCACTGGCGCAACGACCAGCGAAGCGTGTTCATTGTCCGACTTTTTGAGGTCACAAAACGTCCACGTTTCTGGGTTCGAAGGATGCTTCTTCATCGCGGTTTACACTTTGTCTTTTGTTTGAACAGACTTATCCATTCCCTTCTGTGCATCATTCGCTATCATAACCCAAAATCGACGACGAAAAGAAGTGAAGGGCGCCATGGCAGACGGCGGAAGCAGCGTAACGCTGATTTTCTACAAGATTGGGTCCGAATGGTGGAAGGAGCCCGCGCTCAACCTCATCGCCGCCGCCGCGCAGATGTCGTCCTACTGCCACGTGGAGATCGGCATTGGTGAGCACGTCGGCTCGGGCGGCCAGATTGCCAACGTCGCGCGCATCTTTAACGACGCTGTCGGTACGCAGCCACAACCCCCCTGACGCGTCCTTGGTCGGTTGACACGCGTGCACGTGCTTTGCAGGTGTCGAGCTGACAGAGCGCACCGGCAGAAATCCATGTGCGCCACTCACAAAAACACGCCCATGTTTGCTTCTTGTACAATGCATGACACACCATGCGTGTGTTTCCTCGCAGCCTACACGTACCTCTCGCTCGGCTGCTCCAAGGCCGCCGAGCTGCGCATGCTGGCATACGCGCGCTCCCAAGTCGGCAAGCCCTTTAGCAACAGCGGCATGGCGCGCAGCCTCTTCTGGCCAAGGACAACAGACGGCCGCAGTTTTTTCTGCGCCGGTACGTTGTCTAGATGCCTTTTTCGCCAGTCCCTTCCAAGAAGAGTCATAGAATTGTCTCTGAGACGGCCAATTGTTCGAATCTCGTGTGCACGCAGAACTGGTCGCAAGCGTCCTCAAGGTGGGAGGCCTCATGTACGTCTTACCGACTTGAACCCCGCGTTTTTCTGTACACAGCGAGCGGCGACTCACTACAATTTTGCTCAAATCGCGTTGGCAGGTCGGGTGACAGCAACGCGGGCGCCGCCACGCCCACGAGCCTGTACAAGATGTACTCCAAGGGCGGCGCCGTCGCGGCCAACCCGTACACGCTGCGCGCCATCAACAGCCAGACGGGCGGTCTGTCGTTCAGCACCATCGGCCGACTGCCCGGCACCGCGTCCGAAAAGAAGCCAATCTTGTCGGTGGCGCGCTCGGCGCCAAGCGGAAGCGCGCGTCGCTCCGATAGCCCGCCGCGCGCGAGCTTCAAAGTGCTCAGCGCAGGCGCGCCTGTCAGCAAACCGGGTTCCAGTTCCCAAGGACTGACACTGACGCTCAATTCATTGCGGTGATAACAATTGTGTTCGGTATTGTGAAGTGTGAGAAAATGTCAGTGCGACCGTCGCAATCGACGGAGCTGTTGCCCCGCGCCGCGGAAGGCGGGCTGTCGCGCCTCGTCGAGGTGCTGACCATCGGTGTCAAAGAAAAGAAAAAAAAGAAAGTGGCTCGCATCGTTCTGCCTAAAGTAGAAGCACCGCGCCTCGAGATTTTCATGCCGACGGCGCTTTCCAACCCGGAGTTCAACGATGCACTCTGGTCAGAAGAGCAGCAGACGAAGCTCATCAAGATGGTGTTAGAAGAAGCTGTCGTGCTCGGCTCGTTCTCGGGATCGTGGCTGCTGCGCAGCGTCGGCGACGGGACGCCCTACGAGAAAGGAGCCGCGTGGTTCAAGTTCATGGCCGGGTCGTCGTTGGAGTACGTCAGCAAGGGCGCATTCAACAAGGCGTTCTTCATCGACCCCGAGGATACGCCGATCATGTTTCGGTTGATTTTCGGCGACGCGCTGCGCAAATTCATGTGGCGCACCTCGAACGAGGGCAAGTATCCAACCGCGCAAAGTGCCATTCTCGAAATCATCCTCACCGGCTACGCGGCCGCAAGCCGCCTTGGCCCCAAGTTGTACGGCGCTACCATGGTGCCAGAGACTCTAAAGGAGGACGCCATCGCGCTTTCCACAGTGAAGTTGCACGTGTTTTCGGAGGCCTGGAACGGCAATCTGCACCTCCCAATTCTCAACCGTGAGATGCCGCCGGACATATTTGCGCGCCTTTTTGTGGAGCTTCTGGGCCGCGCAAAAGACGCGGGCTTCTTCCACCTGGACCTGAAACCGCCCAACATGCTGTACCGTGGCAACGGAGAGTCGCTCGAGCTGTGCTTCACGGACTTTGACCGAGAGTTCTGCATGGTCTTCCCTCCGGCGACGAGGGAGCGCTACGGCAAGTGCAACGTGCTGGTGCACGCCACCATGTTCATGGGCTACGTGTCGTGCATACAAGGCGCCGAAGTATGGGCGTTTTACGTCGACGCTGTTCGCGAAGCCCTCAAGGCGATGCTCAACATCTCATTGGACGACGTTGACAACGATGAGCTCAACGCCTTTTTCGACGAGGTTGTCTCGAAGCGCACTTTCAGAAACAGTCCGGAGCCGGCAAACGAAAAGCCGCGGGTGTGGGTCGCAGAAAACTGGCGCGACTCAATGGAGAACTACCTGCACAACGCAAAGTTTGCAACGCTGCCTAGCAAACGCTGCCTTGTCCATGAAAGCTTTGACGATCCGCTCTTTACGCAATTCATGCGGTTTGCACTTGAAAACCAGGAGCGAGTCAACGAACTGATCGAGAAGTCCACACAACCAGACGAAAATGGCGTCTACCCAATCTTGGACAACCTGGAGCTGTGGAAAATCTACCGCTACGGCTACGACAGCAGGGGGGTCCCAATCATCACCGACCCCAAGGACCAGCAAGAGCTTGCCGACGGGTTTCACAGCGCTTACATGAGCGGTAACGAGGACTTGTTTCAGGATTGGTACGACGATATTCCGAGCGAGGCCGAACTTCGCTTTGGCGACATCCACTCGATCAAGGTGGAAGGGAATAGCATCCCAGTGCTCGAGCCCCAGGAATACCGATCGGTTAAAACGCTGGATCGCGACCACATGATGTTTGGAGACGACAGTCTCTACGGCTATTTTTACCCCGCAAACATTCGTGGCAAGGCTGCGGAGAACGACGCGTACGAGAAGAGCTACAACCCCGAGCATTTTCGTGAGCGCGCCACCTCGCGCGCGGGCGACTTTTTCAAGATGCACCCGGCACTGCTGCAGCACGTGCGCGCGTGGCCCGTGTGGGGTGAGCGTTAATTTTACCATTTTTAATTCAGTGCTCCAAAAGCATTTTGTGACAATTTGTGACAATTTGTCATCACCATTCGGCAAATCGGCAGTCACCGGCATCCGGCACAAATGTGACATTTTGTCACCAGCATCCGGCACAAATGTCACATTTTGTCACTGGCATCCGGCAGTTCGGCAGTCTCCACCATGGTGGAGACCGTGGACAGTTGTCCATGGTCTCATCATTGTGCATTTCCATAACCTTTGCCAACCAAATTGCAACTTTCTCAGAAAAATCGCAAATGGCGACATGCCAGTTTTGCCAGGACAAACTGGATGTTTTCTGGCAGGCCTGCCCGGGCGACCCGATCTGGCCTCAATCTGGACCACACAATTTTTGTAACGGTTAGTGATTGGACCAAGTTTGAGATTGAGGCCAGATCGGGTCGTCCGGGTGGGGCCGCCAGAAAACATCCAGTTTGCCCTGGCAAAACTGGCATGTTACCACTTGCGATTTTACCGCCGGACATGCCAGTTTTGTTTGCACCTTTTATGCAATTCTAGAGCGGACCTCGCACTTTCGTGACTTTTGCATTTACGATTGCAACTATTGTGCAAAAAACAGTACCCCCCCCTCCCACTCGCGCACTTTTTTGCCGATTATAAATCGGCCGGATTGCAATCAACCTCACGCGTTGTCCTCACGCGTTGTACTCCCCCTTTTTGTTGACGCGCGAAAGAATGCGGAACGGCTCCGACTCGATCTTCAGTCGGCAGTTCTCCAGCTCCTCGTTCAGGCACGTCACCCGGAAGCGAAACTTGCGGTTCGACGGGTTGTGCGTGTCGCGGCTGGTCACAAGCACCTTGAGCGTCCAGGTCACCGCGCCGTCCACCATGTTGGACTCGTCGCTCTGCTCCTCGGGCGGATCGAACAAGTGCGGGTGTGCGGTGCGCATATCCCCTGTCTTGACAACATCGCCCGTGCTTGGCGGATCCGCGTA
>CEOP01148342.1_pt1 | contig 10601 bp, 8 predicted proteins | sample 361301 | NCBI WGS metagenome assembly CEOP01 (sample SAMEA2619548, study PRJEB7988) | marine metagenome | biome: marine biome (ENVO:00000447); feature: deep chlorophyll maximum layer (ENVO:xxxxxxxx); material: "saline water (ENVO:00002010), including plankton (ENVO:xxxxxxxx)" | depth 55 m
GTCATATATAATATCGAAATATGTTTATGATTTATACCAATAGTCAAAATAGTAATAATAGAACTTTGATTAGTACAAAAATTATTAAGCATATTATTATGATTATTATCTACGCTGGACAGGCTATCTAGAAAAAAAAAATTAATAGGTAGTTTGAAAGGCGGAATATTTCCCGCAAATATACAACCCTATAAATTTCTATTATGAAATAAAATATTTTATGTATAAAAATATATTGAAATGAGATCTGATTTAGTTAAAAAAGGTTTTGATAAAGCACCTCATAGAAGTCTCCTAAGAGCGACTGGGCAAATACTAAGTGATAGTGATTTTGATAAACCGTTTATTGGAGTTGCTAATTCATATATTGATTTAATCCCAGGGCATGTGCATTTGCAAAAATTTGGAGAAGTTGCAAAAAAAGCAATACGAGCCGCAGATGGAGTTCCTTTTGAGTTTAATACAATTGGAGTCGATGATGGTATTGCGATGGGTCACATTGGGATGAGATACTCTTTGGCTAGTCGCGAACTTATTGCAGATAGTGTTGAAACAGTTGCTGAGTCACATAGGTTAGATGGATTAATATGTATATCCAATTGTGATAAAATAGTTCCTGGCATGTTGATGGCCGCAATGAGGATAAATATTCCTACTGTTTTTGTCTCTGGCGGACCCATGAAAGCAGGAATTAATCAAAAGGGCGAAAAGATTGACTTGGTATCAGTTTTTGAAGGTGTCGGTAAATATAATGCAGGCCAGATTAGTGATGATGAATTAAAGGACTTAGAAGAGAATGGTTGTCCTACTTGCGGTTCCTGCTCTGGCATGTTTACTGCAAATTCTATGAACTGTCTTTTAGAGGTGCTTGGACTAGCGCTTCCAGGGAATGGAACAATTCTTGCGACTGACCCTTCTAGATTAGATTTAGTTAAAAAAGCAGGTAAAACAATTATCGACTTAGTTAAAAAAGATGTTAAGCCTAGAGATATAGTAAATAATGATACAATATTAAATGCTTTTGCTCTTGATTTGGCAATGGGTGGAAGTACAAATACCGTTTTACATACAATTGCTGCAACAGTTGAAGGTAAATTATCTTTTGACCTATCAGAGTTAAATACTCTTAGTAAAAAAACCCCATATTTGTGTAAAGTTAGTCCTGCGACTCCTAATGTGCATATGGAAGATGTTTTGAATGCTGGTGGTATATCAGCAATTTTAAAAGAACTATCACAAAAGAAGGGTCTTCTCAATCTTGATAGACCAACAATCACTGGAAAAACATTAGGCGAATCAATAGAAAATGCAAAAAATCTAAATCCTAAAATAATTAGGTCAGTAGACAAGCCTTTTTCCAAAGAAGGTGGTTTAGCAGTTTTATATGGTAATATTGCCCCAAATGGATCAGTCGTTAAGACTGGTGCAGTAGATGAAAAAATGATGGTACATGAAGGGCCTGCTAGAATTTATGATTCTCAAGAAGATGCTTTAAAAGGCATTTTAAACGGTGAAGTTATCTCTGGTGAGGTTGTTGTAATAAGATTTGAAGGACCTAAAGGCGGGCCTGGAATGCCTGAAATGTTAGCACCCACTAGTGCAATAATGGGAATGGGGTTAGGTTCAAAAGTTGCTCTCATTACTGACGGTAGATTTTCTGGTGGAACAAGAGGAGCTTGTATAGGCCATATATCGCCTGAGGCAGCGGCAGGAGGGCCAATAGCTATTATTAAAGAGGGAGATATTATTAGTATTAATATAAAAAATAGGTCTATTGATTTAAGAATTGATGATAAATCATTCAACAATAGAATAAAAGATCTTGAAGAGTTTATACCAAAAATTAATTCTGGATATTTAGGTCGTTATGCAAGGTTAGTTACTTCGGCAGATACTGGAGCTGTTTTAAAATAGAGGGAAAGGTGAAATATGGACAATAATAGATTAACTGGGGCAGAAATAATTTGGGAGTGTTTAGTCAGAGAAAAAGTTAGTGTTGTTTTTGGATATCCCGGCGGGGCAATTCTCCCTGCATATGATGCGCTAAGTAAATATGATGATAAAATTCATCATGTTCTATCTAGACACGAACAAGGTGCAACGCATATGGCTGATGGTTACTCTAGAGCTAGTGGAAAAGTTGGAGTTGCTATCGCCACATCTGGGCCTGGAGCAGCGAATATGGTAACGGGTTTGGCTACAGCTATGATGGACTCTATTCCAATAGTTTGTATAACAGGTCAAGTTCCTAGGGGAGCAATAGGGAGTGACGCTTTTCAAGAAATGGATATCTCCGGAGCAGTTATACCTGTAACAAAGCATAGTTACCTTGTGATGGATATAAAAGATTTAGCAAAAACTATTAAAGAAGCATTTGCTATTGCTCGTTCTGGTAGGCCTGGGCCAGTTTTAATTGATATTCCAAAAGATATTCAGGCTGAGGAATTTGATTTTTTATATCCAGAAGATTCTATTCTTCTTCCCGGAGAGAACCCAGTAAAAAATGAGTTTAAAAAAACAGATTTAATTAAAGCAGCAGAAATGATAGCTAATTCACATAAGCCGGTCATTTTAGCTGGTCATGGTATATTATTATCAGGTGCATCTGAAGAAGTAATAGCTTTATCAGAAAAAAGTAATATTCCTTTAAGCTGGACTCTTTTAGGCTCAGGTGCTATACCAGCAAGTCATGAGCTAAATATGGGAATGATGGGAATGCATGGTGAGTTTGCAGCTAATAATGCAATCCAAAAAGCTGATCTTCTTATTGCTTGTGGAATGCGTTTTGATGATAGAGTTACTGGCAATACAGATACTTACTCTCCAGATTCAAAAAAAATACATATAGAGATTGATCCATCCGAAATAAATAAGAATGTAACTGTTGATATAGCATTGATAGGAGATTTGAAGTTTGTAATAAATACTTTATTGCCACATATCATAGAGAAGAAAAATAAAAAATGGTTAGATAAAATATCAAACTGGACGATTGAATCTAAGTCTAGAGATATTATTAATAGTGATACTGATATGTTATATGGAGCTCAGGTAATAAGCGATCTTTGGAAAGAAACTAATGGGAATGCTATTGTTGTTTCAGATGTGGGCCAGCATCAAATGCTTGAAGCTCAATATTACAAGCACGATGAGCCAAATACATTACTCACTTCAGGAGGGTTAGGCACTATGGGTTTTAGTCTTCCAGCTGCTATTGGTGCAAGTTTTGTTAATAGAGGCAAAGATATATGGGTTATTGTTGGTGACGGGAGTATACAAATGACAATCACAGAACTAGCTACGGCAGTTCAAGAGAAGGCTAATATTAAAATAGCTATAATCAATAATGGATATCTGGGTATGGTCAGACAGTGGCAACAATTATTTTATGATTCCAGATATAATGAGACACCAATAAGCAGTCCTGATTATGTGAAGCTTTCAGAAGCATATGGTTTAAAAGGTTATAGGGTTACATCGAGGCAAGAAATATCTAATGTTGTTAAAGAGGCGCAAAAAGAAAATGGACCTGTATTAATTGAATTTGTCGTTGAACAACATGACATGGTATACCCAATGGTGCCAACCGGTGCTGCTTTAGATGCAATGATAAGCCGCCCTGTTCACAAACAATTTGAAGATGCAGAAATGTAAGAAGGTTATAAAATGAAACAGACATTAATTTTATTTATGCAGGATGAGCCAGGTGTATTAAATCGTATTTCAAGTTTAGTAAGAAGGCGGAATTTCAACATTGAGAGTATTGTAGCAGGTAGAACAGAAATAGAAGGTATAACAAGGATGACACTTGTGGTTAATGAGCCTGATATTGCTAAAAGGAAAACCATTTATAATAATATTAAAGGTCTCATTGATGTTTATGATGTTGTTGATGCAACTGGGGAAGACTGCCATGTAAGAGAGCATGCATTGGTAAAAGTATGTGTTACAGAACAAGAAGTCAAAGAAATAGAAGACTTAGTTTCTAAAGGAAACTGTAGAATTTTAGATAATAATCCAGCAACAATGATTTTAGAACTATCAGGAAATGAAGAAACTGTTGAGAATACTATAAAAATATTAAGGAAGTATAAAATCCTTGAGCTTTTAAGGTCAGGCAAGATGGCTATGATTTCTGGTAATGAAGAAAAAAATAAACCAAAATTGATAAAATCAGAACCGTATTGATTTATGGATAATTAAAAAACTGGAGATTAAATGAAAGAATTAAATATAAATGGTATTAGAGAGCAAATTATTGAAAGGTCAGATTTTCCAATAGAAAAATGCAAAAATATTTTAGAAAGAAAGTGTACAGCCATATTAGGATATGGTCCGCAAGGTCGTGGACAAGGACTAAATATGAGAGACCAAGGTTTTAATGTAATACTTGGTCTTAGAAAAGGAAATAGTTGGGATAATGCTCTAGATGATGGATGGGTTGAAGGGGATAATTTATTTGCGATTGAAGAAGCGACTAATCGTGGGAATATCATTCAATTTCTACTTTCAGATGCTGGACAAATTGAAGCTTGGCCAAGAATAAAAAACAATCTAAGCGATGGGGACACACTCTATTTTTCTCATGGGTTTGGAATTATATTCAATAAAGACACAAAAATCATTCCGCCTAGAAATATCAATGTTGTTTTGGTTGCGCCAAAAGGCAGTGGTTTAACAGTAAGAAATCATTTTTTAGAAGGCAGAGGAATTAATTCATCTTATGCAATATATCAAGATTATGATGGTAATGCGAAAGATTTGACGATTGCAACAGCTTTTGCTATTGGTTCCGGGCATTTATTCGAAACAACTTTTGAGAAAGAAGTCCACAGTGATTTAACTGGAGAGCGGTGTGTTTTAATGGGTCTTATTCAAGGTGCTTTTCTTGCTCAGTATGAGGTCTTAAGAGAGAATGGGCATTCACCTTCAGAAGCATATAACGAAACCATTGAAGAAGGTTTGCAGAGCCTTTATCCTTTAGTATCTGAAAAAGGGATGGACTGGATGTATAGTAATTGTTCGACTACCGCACAAAGAGGAGCGCTCGACTGGGCACCTAAATTTAAAAAAGTATTAAAGCCAGTTATTAAGGATTGTTATCAAAAAGTAATTAGTGGAGAAGAAGCTAGAAGAGCAATATCCTCAAATTCTAAGCCGGACTATAGAGATAAACTTAATCGTGAGCTTGAAGAAATCAATAATCAAGAGATGTGGTTAGCAGGAAAGCAATTAAGGCCGCTCAGACCAGAAAATCTTTAGGATGTATAAACATAATCATAGTAATTATTAAATATTTATTGATTTGATTTTTATATGTTGTTGAACATCTGTAATTAATTAATTAGGTTTTGAACCTAAAAACTTTACTCTTTTAAGGATTTAGACCAAATTTTACACAATATTTTAAATTAATAAATTAAGTTTTGAATAAAATATCAAAAAAAATAAATATAGCAATATTTGGATTTGGTAGAATAGGGCGCAATATTTTCAGGTTAGCATATAATGATCCGCGCTTTAACATTGTCGCTATCAGTGAATTTGGACATGTTGAGGCATTGCACTATTTATTAGTTCGAGACTCAGTACATGGGAAACTTAAAGATTCAATAGCGCTAGAAGGTAATAGTCTTGTTGTTGGGAGTCAAAAGGTAGTTATGCTTCCAGGGGAAAAGCCTGGCGATATACCTTGGTCGACATTAGATATTGATTTTGTTATCGATGCCACAGGTAGTTTTTTGAAAAAAGAAGAGCTAGATAAGCATATTAGATCAGGTGCGAAACGTGTTATTGTTTCTAGAACGCCTTCCGATAAGATAGATCGGATGATTATACATGGAATTAATGAAGATTCAATACAATACTCTGATAAAATTATATCTGCAACTTCATCTACTACCCAAGCTTTTGGGTTAATGCTGAAAATTTTAGATAATCATTTTGGAGTAAAAAGATCAATGATGACAACTGTACATGCATATACAGCAGATCAGCCTCTCACTGATGCAATTGGCTTAGACTTGAGAAGGAGTCGTTCAGCAGTTGAAAATATTATACCAAATACTACGAACGCGCCTGATATCATCGAAAAAATAATGCCTAAGTTCAAAGACAAACTAGATGGTATTGCATTTAACGTTCCTGTTCCTAATGGGTCATGCGTTGATATGACGACAGAGCTTGAAAATATTCCTACAATTAAAGAATTAAATGATATCATACAAAAAGAGGCTGAAAATAATTATAAGTATTTAATAGGGTATACAGATGACCCAATTGTATCTAGTGATGTCATTGGTAGGGAAGAGACTATGGTGTTTGATTCTAAGGCTACAATGGTTACAGCTGAAAGTCTCGTTAAGACTCTTTGTTGGTATGATAATGGATGGGGTTTTTCTAAACGAATATTAGATACAATTGGACTATATCATAGGGAGAAAAATTAAACTATGAAAATACGTGTCGGCATAAATGGCTTCGGTCGTATTGGTAGGTCTGTTTTTAGAGTTTTGAATTCAAGAGATGATATAGAAGTGGTGGCTATTAATGATATTTTTGATAAAGAGGCACTTACTTATTTATTAAAATATGATACTGTAATGGGGAGGTTCCCTGGCGAAATTTTTTTAGATGGCGATATTTTAAATGCTGGAAATCAAACTGTTAAGCTAGTCGCAGAGAGTACACCTTCAAATTTGCCTTGGGGTGATTTAGGTATTGATGTTGTGATAGAATCAACTGGGATATTTAGGATGAGAGAACAGTTAGAATCACATCTTATTGCTGGGAGTAAGAAAGTTGTTCTTACTGTTCCGGCAAAAGATGAAATTGATTATACTGTAGTTCTAGGCGTAAACGATAATGGTTTAACATCAGAACATAAAATTGTATCTAACGCAAGCTGCACAACAAATTGTTTGGCTCCGATGGCTAAAGTTTTAAATGAAAATTTTGGTATTGAACTTGGTGTTATTAATACAATTCATGCTTATACAAATGATCAGAGATTGGCAGACGTTCCTCATTCAGATTGGAGAAGAAGTCGTGCCGCAGCAGAAAATGTAATTCCTACAACTACAGGAGCTGCGCGGGCTGTTGGTGTTGTTTTACCCGAGCTAAATGGTAAACTCGATGGTATTGCGATGAGGGTTCCAGTCCCCGATGGTTCAGTTGTAGATTTCAATGTTCATCTTAAAAATGATGTTACTGTTAACCAGATTAATGAAGCTGTTAGAGAATCCTCTAAAAATGGTCCCCTTAAGGGGATACTTGAGTACTCTAATTTGCCTGTGGTCTCAACCGATATTATCGGCAATAGTCATTCCTCAATTTTTGATGCACCTTTTACTAGGGTCATTGGTGGTAATTACGTTAAAACTTTAAATTGGTATGATAATGAGTGGGGTTATTCAAATAGAGTAGTTGATTTAGTCTCACTATTAGGAAGTTTTGGTTAATTCAAATTGGTAAAGAATAGGACCAAAATTATAGCAACTTTGGGGCCTAATTGCATTAATTCAAAAATACTGTCCTCTATGGTTGATAGAGGTGTTAATTGTTTTAGAATAAATCTTTCACATGGTACCCAAGAAAGTAAAAAATCTTATTTTGATCTAATTAAATCATCATTAGATAATAATCAAGAACCGAGACCTTCCATTTTGGCTGATTTAGCTGGTCCAAAAGCTAGGGTTCGTAAGATTAATAAGCCCATTATATTGGAAAAAGGGCAAACTATTGTTATCAGCAGTGGAGAGCGAGAGGAAGGAGTGATTCCGATTTCAAAAAACTTAGTTTTTAAAAATGTCGAACCAAATGCAAAAATTATGATAAATGATGGTAAAATTTGTTTAAAAGTAATAAATCAATTATCAGATCATTCTTTTGAATGTGAAGCTGCTTCAAACGGAAAGATTAAAAATAAAAAAGGGGTTAATTTTTTAGGTATCGAGTTAGATGTCCCAAGTTTAACTACGCAAGATGAAATTGATCTAAAATTAGCGTTGGAGAATGGGGCTGATTGGGTGGCTTTATCTTTTACACGTACAAAAGAAGACTATAGTTTAGTAAAATCTAAAATGAAAGCTTTTGGTTATGATATCCCTGTCATCGCAAAAATAGAAAAATGGGAAGCTATAAATAACTTAGATAGTATAATTACTACATTTGATGGAGTAATGGTAGCTAGGGGAGACCTTGGAGTTGAAATACCGCTTGAACGCGTACCTGTAATTCAAAAAGAAATCATTAGTAAAGCTAGGTTGTTTGGAAAACCATCAATAATTGCCACACAAATGCTTGATACTATGATCAAAGATCCTGTACCAACTAGGGCTGAAGTAAGTGATATTGCAAATTCAATAATAGACGGTACAGATGCACTCTTAGTAACTGGGGAGACAGCGGTTGGAGATTTTCCAGAAGAAGTGATAAGTGTTTTATCAAAAGTAATAGAGCAGACAGAGCAATCGATTAGTTATAATGATAAAATAATTAATAATGATAAAGTGGTTAGCATCGCTCGTGCTATTAGTTATGCTGCGTCTACAATGGCAAAAGATCTTGATTTAAACACTATTGTTACGATGACTCAAAGTGGCGGAACAGCTAGGATGGTATCTAGCTATAGACCATCAGCAAGTATTTATGCGATGACAACAATGATAGAAACATATCGCGCTTTATCAATTATTTGGGGGGTCATACCTGTATTAGTTGACAATTATAATTCATCTGACGAAATACCAGATTTAGCAAAAAAGAAATTGCAAGATATGAATGTAATATTATCTGATGAAAAATTTATTATTACAGGAGGTGTACCAGTTAATATTCCTGGAACGACTAACTATATATCTGTTTTATAAATTAAGTGATATTTAGCTTAGCCTTATATATATAAATAATAAACCAAAACTAATTAAGTATACTATACCACCAATTGAAAGATATCTTAGCCATACAGGCGGTAATGATTCTTTATTAAGGTATGGGTAAGACACGAGTCTATAGTTTGCAATAGCTACTATAGGGGCAATCATAAAAGAGATTGTTGTGGCAAGATCTACTAATTGTTTTATTTTACTACTAAATAATAATATAATCCCTAGTGAGCCTATTACTAGCATCCAGATGATAATATCATAGTATGTTTTATTATTATCATCTTGATTTTGAACTAATCTAATACACTCACTTGTAGATCTAGCATATCCATCTAAGACAGCTACGCAGGTACCAAACATAATACTAAAACCAGCAATTGCGATTATTAAGTAACTCCATGACCCGATTGATCCAGTATAAAGTTTTATAACCTGATTCGCAAATAGAGCACTGCTATTTTGGAATGTCGAATCTGTACCAAACATTAGATACGCTCCTAGAGTAAGGAAGCATATTGAGAGTAAAGCAGAAAATAAATATCCCATATTGAATTCAAAGATTGTTTGTTTTAATGTTGGCTTGAAATTCGTTTGTTTTATTCTTTCAAGAGTCCATAGACTATTCCAAGATGAAAGATCAACTGCAGTTGGCATCCAGCCCATTAGAGCGATAATGAAAAGAATATCATTTTTATTATAATCTATTTTTGGGAAGAGAGTTGAACTTATTGGTCCTTTTATTATTACTAAAATAAACGCTAGAAGCGTAGAAATAAGCAGTGTAAATCCTATTATTTTTATTAAACTATCTAAAGAATCATATTTACCAAAAGAGAGAATTCCTCCACATATCGTAAATAATATAATATGATTCCAGATTCCAATTTCTGTGGTTTTGAATAGATTTTGTAAAAAACCAGAGGTTACAGCTCCTACTGCGGATGTTATAAAAAACATGGATATAAGAGTAATTATCAAATATGACCATAAAAACCAGGTGCCTATTTTTTTATATCCATCAATAATACTTGTTTCAGTTACATTTGCGAATCGTGATCCAAATTCAAAAAAAGGATATTTGAATAAGTTTGCGATAATAATAAATATGATCAGTCCAAAACCATAATTAGCACCTGCTCTTGTTGACTGTACAAGGTGGGATACCCCAATAGCTGTACTTGCAAATAGAATTCCTGGCCCTAATGTATTTTTTAGCCAGTTTAGCTGAATGAGTTTATTTCTCATAAATTTTTAGTAAAGGTTTAGTATTTCTAAAGTAAATTAAATTTTAAAAATCATATTTTTAATCATAATGAAACTAATATACTCTATTATTTTTCTATATAAAAAATTATACTATATATAAGTTTGTATGTTTAATAACAGGTAAGGCCTAATGAATTCAGATAACATAGTTTTAAAAGAAGCAACTCCTAAAGATGAAATTCAAGTTGCTGATGTATTATTAGATTTCTATAATATGGATGATATTACTGAGGCGGTAAAAACTTTTCGATCAGAAATAGAAAAAGATTTTCATTATATAATTGCTTTAGAAAAGGGTAAAATAATTGGTTTAGTCACTTGGTTAATGCATGCTTTACCAAAGCATGGTTTATTCGAATTAGATAGAATTTGTATTTTATCTCAATCTAGAGGTAAAGGCGTCGGAGCAAAACTTGTTAATAAGCTTATCCTTGATGCTGGTGATTG
>CEOP01048978.1_pt1 | contig 10585 bp, 8 predicted proteins | sample 361301 | NCBI WGS metagenome assembly CEOP01 (sample SAMEA2619548, study PRJEB7988) | marine metagenome | biome: marine biome (ENVO:00000447); feature: deep chlorophyll maximum layer (ENVO:xxxxxxxx); material: "saline water (ENVO:00002010), including plankton (ENVO:xxxxxxxx)" | depth 55 m
ATCTGAATCTTTGAATTTATCAAATGAAAGTTTAATTTTTTTCATTAGATAATATTATTGTAGTAGTTTATACTCTTTATAATTTCATCATGATTTACTTCAATATCATATTCACACTTCCCAATTTTATTAAGTGAAGAAATCATAATTTTTTGATTGATATTTTTTTTGTCTTGATTGATATTAATTAAAATTTCTTCAATAAAATTAATTTTAATCGGTTGATAAACATTTATAATATATTCTGATATTTTATCAAATTCATTTTTTGATAACTTTTTATTATGTACCGATAAAAATGATTCACAGATCATACCTATTGCTATTGCCTCTCCATGAAGGAGTTTATTATTTTGTTGTAGATATGTTGTCTCTATAGCATGTCCAATTGAATGTCCAAAGTTTAAAATTTTCCTTATTCCTTTCTCTTCTAAATCATTTCTTACAATATCTGATTTTATTTCAATGGAGTGCCTTACAATTTGATCCCAATTATTTTCTGACCATTGTATTTTATTAATTTCATTAAACATTTCTTCATCTTTTATCAGACAATGTTTTATTACTTCTGCAAAACCAGATTTTAATTCTCTCTCAGGCAGAGTAGCAAGAAATTTTATATCAACAACAATCAAATTTGGTACCTTAAAAACTCCAATTTGATTTTTAAAATTATTAAAGTCTATTCCTAATTTTCCCCCTACGCTTGCATCTACTTGAGCTAATAATGTTGTGGGAATATTTATAAAGTCAATACCTCTTTTATAAGTTGAAGCAATAAAACCTCCCATATCACATATAACTCCACCTCCAAGGTTTATAATTAGAGAACTCCTATCATATGTGTTTTCAGTTAGATAACTCCATATCTTAGCACATGTCTCTAAATTTTTTTTTTCTTCTCCTGATTCAATTTGAAATACTTCGTAAGAAAACCGAAGATCATTCTTTATTTTATTCAAACAATTACTGACTGTATTATCATCAACCAGTATACAGATATTAGAATAATTATGGTCGAATATGTATTTATTCAGGTAAGTTGCAGAGTTACCAATTTTAATATGATTGGGAATCATATTTTGATATTAGCTTTTTTTTTATTTATAATTTTATTTTGTGCGTTAATAGATCCAAGGTGTATTACTTTATAGAAATCTTCAATAAAGTCTTTATCAAGTCCTTTTTCTTTTGCCCAATCAATTCTTGATTTAAATATTTCATTCCATCTATCGACTTGAAAGGTTGTGAGGTCTTGTTCTTTCTTAAATTCACCAATTTTTTCAACAAGTTGAATCCTTTTTGAGATGATATCTATAATCTCTTTGTCAACATCATCTATATTATCTCTTATCTCATCGAGAAGATGTTTGTATGACTTATCATCTTCTTTATTACTCTTTAACTTTAAATTAGATTTAATCTTGGATAATACTTCAGGTGTTACTTGTTGTTTAGCATCACTCCATGCATTATCTGGATCTATATGTGATTCAATTATTAAGCCGTCGTAACCAAGGTCAAGCGCTTTCTGAGAAGTTTCAAATATCATTTCTCTGTTACCACAGATATGCGATGGGTCACAGATAACAGGTAATTCAGGCATATTACTCATTAGGTCAATTGCAATCTTCCACATAGGCACGTACCTATATTTAGATTTTCCAGTCATAGAAAAGCCTCTGTGAATTGCGCCTATTTTACTAATTCCAGCCTTATTAATTCTCTCAAGAGCACCCATCCATAATGAAAGATCAGGATTTATAGGGTTTTTAATCAGAACAGGTGTATCGGTCCCTTTAATTGCGTCAGCAATTTCTTGTACTGAAAAAGGATTAACTGTAGTTCTTGCTCCGATCCAGAGAATATCTATACCATATTTTAATGCTAACTCTATATGTGATGTATTAGCTACCTCAACAGTGAACTGAACATCTAACTCTTTTTTTATATCAGCAATCCACCTTAGTGCATCTTCTCCATTACCTTCAAATGTGCCAGGCCTTGTCCTAGGCTTCCAGACTCCGGCCCTCATGAGATTGATTCCATGAGATTTTAATTGAGTACATGTTTCTCGAAGTTGATCATAAGACTCAGCACTACACGGTCCCGAGATTATTAAAGGGTCAGAATCATTTTTGATCCAACTATTAATTGGTTCTATATTTAACTTTTTGCTCATTTGTATTGTATTTTTGTTTTAATTCTAATTTAATGTATAAAACAAGTGTCCAAAAGTAGTAAAAACTTATTTAATAACACAGAATTAGCCTTTACTAATAAATCAAATTTTGAATTGAAGAAAGCTTTTTTTTTATTTTCAGTTCTTGACTTCCCTTTACTTACCAAAATAGGTAACAGCTTTCTACTTTTAGTTTTAAAATTAAAATTGCCATTTAAGGGTATAATTAAGAAGACTATTTTCAACCACTTTTGCGGTGGAGAGACGATAGAGGAATGTGATGACACATTTAAGTCATTAAATAAATATAATATTAGCGCTATGCCCGAGTACTCTGTTGAGGCTGAGTCGACTGTAGAGGGTTTTGAAAATTATAAAAACGATTCTATCGAAATTATTAACTATTTAGGAAATTTAAAACTCCCATTTATAGCTATTAAGTGTACAGGATTAATGGATATTGCATCTCTTGAGAAAATTTCTAGAGGAGATATAAATGAAGAAAGTTATGAATATAAAAGCTTCTTCAAAAGAGTTGATGAATTGTGCAGTGCCGGGAAAAAAAATAATGTCAAAATCCTTATAGATGCTGAGGAGAGTTGGATTCAAGATTCTATTGATAAGGTAGGACTTGATATGATGAGAAAATATAATAAGAAATGTTCAAATGTATTTATAACACATCAATGCTATAGGACTGGTACCCTTGAAAAGATTAAAGGTTATCTAGTACTAGCTAATACAGAAAAATTTAATCTTGGTGTTAAGTTAGTGAGAGGTGCGTACATGGAAAAAGAGAGAAAAAATGCATTAGATAATAATTATCCAAGTCCAATTCATGAAACGAAAGAAAGTACGGATAAAGAGTTTAACAACTCGCTTCATTTTTGTGTGAAAAACATAAATAAACTTTCGTTGTGGGTAGGAAGTCATAACGAAGACTCTTGCCTGAAACTAATGGAAATGATGAAAGAAAATAATATTAAAAAAGATGATGACAGGATATGGTTTTCTCAGCTTTATGGAATGAGTGACAACATATCCTATTCTCTTTCTAGCCTAGAATATAATGTTGTAAAACTAATTCCATTTGGTCCGATTGAGAAGACAATACCCTACCTTATAAGAAGAGCCAACGAGAACAGTTCTGTTCAGGGGCAGAGTAACAGACAATTTACTCTGATAAAAGATGAAATAAGTAGAAGAAATAAATTAAATTAACCATATATGAATTTAAGCGAACAGGAAGAACAAAGGCGAAAATCAAGAGAAGAAATTATAGAATTAGGTATTGATCCCTATCCTTCTGATACATTTGATATAAATACAAATTCCCAGGAAATTAAAGACGATTTTGATGAGAAAAAGAAAAATTTCCAGGATGTAAGTATTTCTGGACGAATTATGTCTAGGAGAGTTATGGGTTCTGCCTCATTTGCTGAAATTCAAGATTCCAAGGGTAAGATTCAGATTTATGTGAGAAGAGATGATATTTGTGACGGAGAAGATAAAACATTATACAATACGATCTTTAAGAAAAAACTTGATCTCGGAGATATTATTGGAATTACAGGATACGTTTTCAAAACTCAGATGGGTGAAACGACCATACACGTGACAAGTCTTAAAGTTCTATCTAAATCAGTAAGACCACTTCCTGTAGTGAAAGAGTCGACAGATGAAAAAGGTGATTCAACTAAGCACGACGTATTTAGTAATAAAGAACTTAAGTACAGGAGGAGGTATATAGACCTGATTGTTAACCCAGAATCAAGAGAAATCTTTAGAAAGAGATCATCTATTATTAATGAGATTAGAAATATTCTTAATGAAAAAAATTTTTTAGAAGTTGAAACACCAATTCTCCAACCTATTTATGGCGGCGCTTCCGCAAGACCTTTTAAAACTTTCCATAACACTCTTGATATCCCTCTATATTTAAGAATTGCAAATGAACTTTATCTTAAAAGGTTGATTGTAGGTGGTTTTGAGGGTGTATTTGAATTTGCTAAAGATTTTAGAAATGAAGGGATGTCAAGGTTTCATAATCCTGAATTCACTCAGTGTGAGTTTTATGTTGCTTACAAGGATTATGTTTGGATGATGGATTTTATAGAGGATATGTTTAAAAGAATTGTAAAAAAAGTTTGTGGCTCTACTAAAGTAAGTTGTGGAGAAAATAAGATAGATTTTGAGAAGAAGTGGGAAAGATATTCAATGTACGAGGCCATTGAAAAATTCACTTCGGTTGATGTTTCCGAAATGGATGAGGATTCTATTAGAAAAGTATGTAAGGATATGAATGTGAAGGTTGATAAATCAATGGGTAGGGGTAAATTAATTGATGAAATTTTTGGAGAAAAATGTGAACCTAACCTTATCCAACCTACTTACATAACAGATTACCCCATTGAGATGTCTCCACTAGCTAAGAAGCATAGGGATAAGGAAGGGCTCGTTGAAAGGTTTGAATTGATATGTAACGGTAAAGAAATTTGTAATGCTTTCTCTGAAATTAATGACCCTATAGATCAGAGAGAAAGGTTTGAGGAACAAGTTAAATTAGGAAATAGAGGGGATGAAGAGGCAATGGTAATAGATGAAGATTATTTAACTGCTCTTGAGTACGGAATGCCACCAACCGCTGGAATAGGGATTGGTATAGATAGATTAACTATGATTCTAACTAACTCAGACTCTATTCAAGATGTTCTGTTTTTTCCTCAAATGAAACCAGAAAACTCCTAGAGGTTATCAAAGAATCTACTTCTCTTTTCAAGTTTTAGATCTTGAAGAAGTGCAGATACTGCATTGATTGATAAGTTATAGGACTGGAATCTTCCAAATGGTACCCAACTGAAGTTAATTCTCCAACAATGTAGATCTCTTGTAGCATTAATACTTGTCTGAGTTAACATCTTATTTTTGAAGTCATAACCAGAACGGAATGAGAGTTTTGTCTTTTCTGAGATACTAAGATCTCCGGAAAAGGTTAGGGTTTGTGTAAGAGTTGGATCCCTATATCCAATTTTTCGCCGGTTTAAGTTATAACTGGCATTAACTGACCAAGGTACATTGAAATCTATATATTCTGCCATATTTGAGTTTATGTAGTCTAGTTCTTGTCTTGATCCGAATTCAGAATCAAGCTCTTCTTTTCTTGAATCATTTTTAAAATCATTAGCAGAGAACCTAAACCCAAGTGCAATATTTATAAAGTCTAATGACCCAATACCTTTTTTATTAAGAAGAGCAAGGTCACTTACTCTTCTCTGATATATTACCTGTGAACCATTTGACAACTCAGCTGTGCTGTCTAATTTGTATGTATATGGGTCTATATTCCCAGTTAAGCTTAAATTTATTAATCCCTTAAAAAAAGAAGTCCGTGCAGTAAACCTTATAGGATTTAATTTGAATGAGTCGGCTAGAAAATTATAGCTAGAGGTGAATGCTAGGTTTTCAAATATTTTTATTTTTTTAGTTCCACTTATGGAATCATTTTTATCTAAAACCTTTAACTCTAAATTATTACCTATGTAGAAGTTCATTGATGCTGAACTCCCAATTCTTGGAGTTCCATAGAGAAAGTTTTCGTACTTACTAAGTAATTTTGTATCTCCATCCTCATTTATTCTAACATCCTCATAATAACCAAATTTAGGTTTAGTAAAGTCAGGGCTGAAAGAGAAAGATATTTCAGGAGAAATCACATGTCTTATAGCTTTAATTTTTCCTTTTTTAAAGAATAGTGTTCCATAAATTCTTGTTGACATAGAGAATGCTGTATTATAAGACCAAGCTCTAGAGAATGTATTTGTTGTATCTATTCTAACTCCATTTTCTATCTCATTATAGGAGTAGTTTAATTTCTTTAGGTACCATATTTCTTCATAATTAACATTTGGACTAAAAGTAAAGTATTTAAATAAATTAAAAGAGGTGGATACAGGAATTGTATGCTTAACCCCAATTTTTGACCTGTCAAGAATAGAATTAAAATTTTGAAAATTAAATTCTATCTGTTCGGAAAAGTTATCAGATGAGTTAATAATATTTACTCCACCTAGGCTACTACCTATTCCGCCATTGCTTAACTGTATTCTTCCAGTGAATCTATGGCTTATACTTAGTTTACCAAGAGCTGTCTTTCCAAGTTTACCCACATTCTTGAAAGGATAGATACGACTCATATTGTAGCTTACATCAGGAAGTGTAAGGTTAACCTTTTTTGTCTGAACATTTTGTGAGTGCCTTAGATTAGCTGAAAAATTAAAAGGAGTTCCTTTAAATGTTTTACTGTAGGAAATATTAGAGTTAAATTGAGCATTAATGCTTTCATTAAAGTTAGAGTAAACTAAATTTTTATTTTGATTGTATGAGTTAGTCTGAAAGTTTACAGATGATGAAAATCTACTTGATTTACCTCTTGAGTCAGGAGAGTGTGACCAGGCTAAAGAAAAGTCTTTTGATATACCTGAGTTCTCAAATTCTCCTATTTTTGTACTATTATAATCAAATCTAAGGCTCCCGTTATATGAGTATCTCTTCTTATAATTGGTTCCTAAAGATAGTCCATAACTCCCCTTAGAATACAAATCACCTGTTAGCTGAAGATCTAATTTTTCATTTACTGCAAAGTAATATCCACCATCTCTAAGGTAGAAACCTCTTCTCTTCTCCTCACCATAGTTTGGCATAATTATTCCAGAAACCGTTTTCTTAGGCTGTGGGAACATCCCAAAAATAAAACCTAGAGGTGTTGGGATATCCCCAAACTTTAAATGAAATGGACCTGACACTACCTTCTTTCCTGGTATCACTTTTATTTTTTTTGCAGAAATATGAAAATGAGGTTCGGCAAGATTACAAGTCGTGTATTTGGCATCATGAATAAATAATTCATCGAACTCATTCTTCTTAACATCTTCACCCTGCATGTATGCGTCATCAAGCTGGGTTACTATACCTTTAATTTTAGCTTTTTTTGAATCGAAGTTATAACTTATCTTATCTGTCTCGTAGGATTGATTTTCCTCTGTAAATATTGGCTTCCCAACTTTTTTTCCAAGAGTATCAAGTTTAAAATTTGCATCAATTACTTTATTATTCCAGTCAATTTCAATCTCTTCGGCTTTTAGATTAATACTGCCATAATCAATATTAGAATTACCATACATACTAATTTTTTGATTCTCCATATTATAATAAATTGAATCACTTGCAACATAATTAACAGTAGTTTCAATTTCACTGTTTACGATTAAAGAGTCATTTCTTTCAATTCCGATGCTGTCTGGACTTGAATCTAGATATAATGTGTCTATTTCTTCTTGCGAGTAAACCAGATTAGGTGCTAGTAATAAAATATATAATCCTATTATTCTCAATTTTATAAATATATTGGTTTTGTATAAATTTACTTTTTACAAATTTATTGAGTTGAAGTTTAATATTTATCAATGAGAAAAATTAATATATCAATTTTATTAGGTTTACTACTTATTTTAACTTCTTTTAACTCACTCAATAAGCAATACAGATTCCAAACTATTGTAATTGATGCAGGTCATGGTGGTAAAGATCCAGGCGCTAGAGGTAAATTCTCATGGGAAAAAGATATTGCACTTGCTATATCGTTAGAGTTAGGTCGTATTCTAAAAGAAAATATTCCTAATGTCAATGTATTATATACACGTAAAGATGATAGGTTTTTAACCTTATATAGACGCTCAGAGATAGCTAACAAGGCGGAAGCTGATCTTTTTATTTCCATACATGCTGATTCTTTTTCCAACTCATCTGTTTACGGCGCCACAACATATCTGATGGGGCTAAGTAAAACATCAGCAAATATGAATGTCGCAAAAAGAGAAAATTCAGTTATTTTCATGGAGGAAAACTTTGAAGAAACATACAAAGACTTTGACCCAAATTCCTCTGAATCAGCTATGTTATTAAGCCTTACCCAGAAAGCTAAAATTGATAATAGTACAATTCTTGCAAATTTAATACAGGATCAATTTGAGAATAGGGTTGGGATAAGATCAAGAGGAGTTAAACAGGCTCCTTTTCAGGTATTATGGAATACTACAATGCCAAGTGTACTAATAGAGACAGGTTTCATGACTAACCAAAATGAGGAAAAAAAATTAAATAATAAAAATCATAGGGTTTACATAGCATCTGCAATTTTTAGAGCAATTCGTGATTATAAAGAAATTTTAGAATCAAATGTTTAATTTTAAGCTATGAATAAAGAGATTAAAGTAGGTTTGATTGGAATAATTGGTCTAGTGTTATTTTACTTAGGCTCAAATTTTCTAAAAGGCATTGATTTCTTTTCTCCAATTAATAGATACTATGCACTTTATGAGAATGTAGATGGTTTAATTGTAGCAAACCCAGTTATTGTTAATGGTTATTCAGTGGGAAGAGTTAGTGAAATTAGGATTCTCCAGGAAAGAGAAAATAAAATTTTAGTCTCTATGGATATAGATAAAGATCTAATAATAGGAAGAAGTTCAAAGGCAACACTTAGTAGCAATGACTTTCTAGGGAGTAAGGCAATAGTATTATCAATTGGTGATATTAATTCACCTATAAGTGAAGGTGACACAATTATGTCTGAGATAGCAGGTGGACTTTCTGAGCTTCTAGAGAAGGCAACTCCAATAACAGATAATTTAGGGGTCACTATTAGTAGGTTAAATGATATCCTAGCAAGTCTTAGAGGTAGTGGTGATATGATAACAACTACACTTGATAATTTAAATAATGTCCTTACAAACACTAATAATTTAATTGATTCGAATGAGGAGACAATATCATCAACTTTAGAGAATTTAAATAATTTAACAGATGACCTCTCTGATAAACTTAATGATATTGATCCGATAATAAAAGGAGCAAATGATATGATTAGTAACCTTAGTAGTGTAGATTTTGAGAATACCTTCAATCAAATTGACATACTACTTTCTTCTGCAAATGGTATTTTCGATGATATAGAATCTGGTGATGGGGGTACTCTATCTTTACTTTTATCAGATGACTCACTCTATAACAACCTTAATAAGACCGCCTTTGATTTGGATAAACTACTTCAACATATCAATGAAAATCCTAAACACTTCTTTGCCCCTCTTGGAAAGAGTAGGAAAAAAATTGAGAGAGATCTAAGGAAACAGGAAAAGGATTAAGTTAAGTTGTGAATGAAACTACGTGACCATTCAGGTCTACAGTCCTTACGAAATATGATTTATTATTGATTTCACTCTTAAAGAAATTATCATCTTCTCTTATTACATTAATTTTAGCCAGTGGAATTGTTTCCCCTTCTACCTTATAGGTTGATTCCTTAACAGACCAAATCTTAGTAATACCTTTAATATCATCGCCCACATATTTCATTTCTTTATCGTTTAAAAATTTATTTTGAATTCTTTTAATTTTTTCATCTACTCTCTCTACATCAATTCCACAATTATTTTCTAAGTTGATCATACCTACAGCATATGGGTACTTATGTGATATTGATATTCCACCATTTTTTAGTCCACTTAAGGAAGGTTTGCCATTATCGTCTTTAGATATTCCACCATACTCATTACCAATAATGTTACAGCAATATTTTACAGCTAGCCTCGATGCAATGTGTTCCATTAATTTAATTTCATTTTTTATATTGATACTTTTTCCGAAAACATTTTTGAGTTCATTGAGTGACTCATCTATCTTCCATATAGAGATAGTAATGGAATCTTTAGGCGATAGGGTTTTTATAATTGGCATATAACATCTAATTAACATAAAATTATTAAATATTTAAATGATTTTATTTAAATTAATAGATATATGGAGAGCAATAATTCTCATGATATTAAAAATCAAAATTTCAGTACCAGTTTCAGAGGTTACGACAAGAATCAGGTAGATAATTATCTTAAAATTTTATCAAAAGAGTTTGAGATATTAGAGACAAAAGTTTCGGACCTTAATAAAAATATCAGTGAGCTTAAGTTAGAATCAGAAAAGTTTAAAAGTGTTGAAAATTCTCTTATAACTACATTAAAGACCGCAGAAGATACAGGAAAAAATATTATTGAGAAAGCTAAGGAGGATGCCAGATCAATTATAGAAGACTCTAGAAAAGAATTATCAAATATCAGAGATGAATACAACTCTATGCGAGAGATGAGAGATTCTCTAGTTGAGGAATTAAAAAATTTAAGTAAAAAAATAGATACCGAAGTTAGTAAAGTTAATGTAGATGCTGATTTTGATGAGATTGAGAAAAACGTTGATGCTGCAGAGGAAAATATTTTGAGCTCTGAAGGTGATTCTCAAAATATAGAAGAGGATGAGTTAATTGATAATTCGGATGACGAAGAATCCGAGCAA
>CEOP01197448.1_pt1 | contig 10581 bp, 6 predicted proteins | sample 361301 | NCBI WGS metagenome assembly CEOP01 (sample SAMEA2619548, study PRJEB7988) | marine metagenome | biome: marine biome (ENVO:00000447); feature: deep chlorophyll maximum layer (ENVO:xxxxxxxx); material: "saline water (ENVO:00002010), including plankton (ENVO:xxxxxxxx)" | depth 55 m
CGGTGAAGAACTCGGAGTATTTGATACCGCGTGAGGTACTTTGTGATTTTGCGGGGATCTCTTGCGAATACGCTTTTCAGATTTTTAACTGGGTAAATCCACGCATTCACCACGCTATTAATCGTTTTGTAAGCGTTCGCTTGCTTATCGGTTCGGTACCTAACCCACGAATTCTTTATGACCTGCCTCTTCAAGTCAAGCCCGGTCAGTCTAAGTTCGACGACCAGTTCTTTGTTTTCTTGTTTGGGTTTGTCGGAAGGCAAGTCTGCGGGTTTGTCCAAACGCAACGTGTATTCTTTTTGAGTTTTCTTGTCGGTGTATTTGTAAGTGTATTCTTTTCTGTCACGTCCGAGCACTTTGTTGTTTTTTCCTAAAACCATGTCGATGGTTTGTTCTTCCTGGGGTTTCCATTTGTGTTGAATGTTGTCGCATCTGGACCAAGGACCTTTGACGTATGGCGTGGAGGTGTCGTTTAATATTAGTCCGTCTAGCACAGGTTTGGAAAATCCTAGTTGTTTACAGTAGCCGGTGAATTCTTTTTTGATGTCTTCGTAAGGGTCTTTAGAATTGGAATAGAATTGTCTGGAGTAGTAGGGTTTTATTTCGAAACTTAGCCAGTTGCTATCTTGGTTTTCTGCTTTACAGTATTTGTTTAAAGTTTGGAGTATTGAAAACCGTTGATCGAAGCTGAGTCCTGTGATCATTTGTCCTTCGAAACTTAAAATATCGAAAATCCAATAGATGAACCGAGTTCTTCCTTTTTTCGTTTCGGATACCATTTCTCCGTCTAAAATACAAGCGGGAAAGTTGCGTGGCGAAGGCAAGTTTCCGGTTGTATGTTTTGGTTGAAAAACTCGCAAATGAGTGCCTGAACCTCCTCTATCGATAAAAAAAGGTTTTTTGGGTCCGGTGGATTTGGGGTTTAAATGGACGCTGTCAAATATACACAAATACCGCGTCCCATCAACTTTCGGCGTTACGTTGAAATTCTTTCTCCAAATATTGTATACGTGTTTGCTTTCTAACGTTACAGGGTTTCCTCCGATAAAATCTTTTTGTTTGGTCCTATTTTTATATTGTTCTAAAACTGGTTTAGAAAATTCCACGCGTTGCATTTTATTAAAAACGAACATTTTATTTTAGAAATTTTTTGATAAAGCTTTCGGCTTGATAAAAATCGCTGTAGTGATCGTTAGGTCTAAACACTACATGATTAGCACAAGTGTGTGCCAATTCATGAACGAGAAGGTCTTCGTCGTAAGGATATTTAGTTGTTACGAATATTGTTCTGTAGGAAGGTCGTAAAAAGGGTATATTTTCGGCTATGTGGCTGGCGAAATCTCCTTCTATGGCGGAACCTTTTAGTTCTCTTTTAGGGTTAGTTATTTTAGGACCAATTTTAGCGGCATCTCTGTCTAGAACTATTTTGTACGGTTTGTTCATTCCGGAGAAGTTGGGATTTTTTTTGTCATTTATTTCGCATATTTTGTGACCTCTTTTGTCGTGTATAGAGAGAAAAAGTTTCATTTGTTCTTTTTCTAATTTGGTATTTGCGCGGTGTTTATTTTTTTTCATATTTTTAATTATTTCTTCTAGTTTAGTTTGGTATGCGTATAATATATTTGCCGCTTCCTTAGTTTTTTCGGGAGTGTCTTTCAAAACTTTAAATTTTCTACTAGAACCCGTATCGTTCGGTGCTTTTACATTTGTATAATGCGTATTGCTTTCGGGAAAATCCCACGAAAGTCTGATTATGTTTCTAAGGTTTCCGTTTACTAAAACGTCCCATTCTGTAAGGGGAGAGCTGCTCATATTTGTTTATAGTAAATATTTTAATACCGTGCGATTAAAAATGTAGGTTATTAAAAACCTTTACTATTATTAATAATGTCTGTACCACCTTTTGAAAACAGTTCAATAGAAAAAGAAAAGCAAATTAGAAAATACGATGGGGATAGCTCTAATTTGGAATTAACGCAACTTTACAAAGAAGGTAAAGAATTTACGTATTTAGTGTGTGTTTCGGGGAAAACGAGCAATCACGTTGTTAAATTTACCCCCGGGTTCAAAAACATAACTTCTGTTGAAGTAGTACAAGCAAGAATTCCTTACACAGAATATACTATAGAAGATGACAGAAACACGTTTGATTTTGAAATAGGAGGGGGTAAATACAGAATTACAATTCCTTCCAGAAATTATAATAACGAAGAATTGGTAGACATGTTTAATGCTAAAGCCAAAGATGGAGTTTATGATATTAATACTAATGCAGAAGTCACCTCTGGCAATGCAATTAAAATAAGATTAGGAGAACAACAAGGTACTGGCAAATTTTTTTTCTATACACAAAAAGATGAGAATATTCCTTTTAAAATATTAGAAACGACGACAGCTCTATACCCTTTTGGGTTGTCTGATAACGCCTCGCAGTATACAGAATCTGGTGAGCTTAAGATGGAAGTGTTAGATTACACGGAAAGTGTCACTGTGGACACATATGATCACGGTAAAATGTGCGAAAATAGATACGACCTTGTAGTAACAGATTCTATAATGCTTCGGTGCGAAGAGCTGGACCGAGAATTGAAGAGAGGGTACCAAACGGAATCTGTTATGCCACTGTATGATTTTTTTATGTCGTCTCCGGGGATGGAAGCTTTTCAAAAAGTTATACCGGACAGACCTATAAATCCTCCTTTGAGTCTGGAGACGTTTAGTTTAAATTTTACGCGTAAAAAAAGAGGAGATACGAGACAGGACTACAATTTCCGTGGTATAGATTGGCATTTGAAGTTGAAGATAAAGACTTTAGAAATGCCGAGTTCGATAGATGGAGATACGAATAAACAGACGGTAATAATAGAAGATAGGTCGAATTTGGAAGATTTGACAAACGGATTCAAAAAATTATCTAGTAGCACAAGTCCCGGAATACGGAGACAAATATTCCAAGGTCCTAAACAAGGAGTAAGTTCAATGAATTCAACTTTGGCTAACGGTGGAATGACAACGATACCTTCTGCTTACAATAACGATGTTTACGGGTCTGTGTAAAATAATGCTGAATAAATATAAACATATTTATTATATATAACATAAATGGCTGTAGCAGCAAATAGAGTGGGATTAAATGATTACACAAGAGAAACAGTGTCGCCTCATCCAAGATTGGAGACAGAACTTTTCACACAATCGGCAAAAGACGAAGATATACAAGAAGAAATGGACCTTACGAGGTTATACGACGAAGGCAAAGAATACACGTATATTATGACTCTGTCAGGAATTACTAACAATCATTCAGTTTCTGTATCTCCGAGTTTTAACAACGTTATCTCTGTGGAAATAGTACAAGCTCGCATGCCTTTTACGGAGTACACTATGGAACCTGACAGAAACACGTTAATTTTCAAGGTGGGTAGTGGTGTTAATAATTCCGAAGAAACTTTCACGTTTGACTCGAGAGATTACACGAGCAACGATATTGTAGAATTTTTTAACGCTCGGGTAGGAGAACAAGTTACGAATAACGACAATTCTAAATTAAGGATGGGGGAGGAAGAAGGCACGGGTAAGTTTTATTTTTATACTCTAGGTGATGTTAACACTGTAACAAGTTACGAAAGTAGCGACGACCCTCCTGAATTTGAAATAAGTTTGTCGAGTACGGCATTTTATCCGTTAGGATTGTGCGAGAGCAAACAGAACAACAAGGTTAGCAGCACAGCCAATGTAAAAATAAGAGAGTTGTCGAACGGCGAGATCGGAGATAAAACTTACGGTCACTTATTTAAGTGTCCATTTAGATACGATTTGTTGGTAAGCGATATCATAACGGTAAGATGCGAGGAATTGGACTCTTTATTAAATCGAGGTCACGAGTCTGAAAGTATAATGCCGCTTGGCGAATTTTTCTTGGCGAGCCCGGGTATGAACGAGACGACATTTCAGAAAACGATACCTGACAGACCTATAGCTCCTCCAATAGCGTTAAATAGGCTATCTTTGCGATTTACTCGTAAAAATACGGGGAGCAACACGAATCAAGAGGTTGATTATAATTTTAGAGGGGTTAGGTGGTTCGTTAAAGTCGCAATAAAAACGTTGGAAATATCTAGCTCGTCTGCTCTTAAAATTAGCGAATCGTTTAAATTGGGCGATCGAGAAGATTACACCCAAGGGTTTAGGAAAAATGTTTATCAAGGTAAAAGAGTGATACAAGGTCCTAAAAATGGCGTAAGTAATATGACGTGGACGCCATAAATAACAATTGTTACAATTTAAAAATCTGGGCGTTTATTAAAGAAAGAAAATGTCGCTATCAAATTCCGGAGGAAGTGGTGACCAAACACCAGAAACAAGGTATACGAAATCTAGTACGAAATCTAGCAAGTCTAGCGTACGAAGCATACCAGAAGCTTCTCAAAAAATAGAGGAGAAAATAGGGATTCTTAAGAGAGAAATAAAAGGTTTACAAAGTAAAAATAAGTCTTATGCGGAAAAAGAAAAAGAACTGGATGTATTGGAGCATATGAAACAAATTAAAGACGTTCAAAAAGAGTACCTGGTATCTATAAAAAAAGACAATAAAAGAGATTATTTGCTTGAAAAGCTAGTGGAAATGGACGACAAAGTAGACAACTACAGCCAAAAATATTTAGACGGAAGCATGAATTACGAAAAATTCGTTTTAAAAGCATCTTCCACATTAGAAAAACTAAAAGAGTTTCTAAGTACGCTGGAAAGGCACATATCCGTAGAAGCAACCGCCAAAAAAATAATAGGAAAAAGAACCCGAGCAGACGGAAGACCTTTAATTAGAGGAATTGAAGTGCCACCTTTAGCGATTCCGGCGGTAACAAGAAGAAGGTTCGTAAAAAGAAGCAAAAGCAGCAGCAGCGACGAAAAGCCAAGAATTTCATCGAAAAAGTCTGATAAATCGGGAACGTACGATCTATCTAAACAACTATTGGATAAGCAGTTTAAAGTAGTAAATAAGTACACAGGAGTTCCGCAAAAGAAGAGGATTGGCGTAGGTTCTCCGGGGGTAGGTTTGGTTAAACCGGTGAGAGATATAGATGTGATGCCGGACAAGGACGTGTTGAAAATGGTAAAAGACCTTGGATTGAAGTTTCCCGTTATTAAGGATCCAAAAATACGGAAACGAGGAGTTATAATTAACGAAAAAGACAAAGCAAAAGTAGCTCGCCGCTTATTGAAAGAATATTACAAAAATCAAAAACCAGGAAGACAATTGGTAATTAAAAGACCCGAAGACGTTCTTCCTAAAGTGCTGTCTAAGAAAGAAATCGAAAAGATAGGCACTCAACCCGCTAAGAAACTAGCTATTCCCGCTCTTCCCCGCCGAAAAGTCAAAGTTCAAAAGAGAAAGCAAGTTAAAACGCAGAAGAAACCTCCCCCTCAAATAACAGACGAAATTTTCGATCCGTTCAACCTTAAACACAATCAAGTTGTAAAAGTCAAAGGAAAAGGAATGATAACTAAAATCAGAAGTCCACCTACGCCTTTGGGAATTCCCTCTCAGCAAACTGGTGAAGTTCCGAAAGTACAATACGACCCCCGCGAATCGTGGTTGTGGTCGCCCACGGAAGAAAAATACAAAAAAGATTACGAGAAGATGAAAAAGTCTTTACTGCGAGCGATTTCTCGTGCTTCTGTAGGCAACCAAATGTATTTAACCCACGTAATAGATTATAGCCACAGAGAACTCCAAAAAGCACGTTTCCAGATTGGTCAGAAAGAGATGATGCGTGGAAAAGGTGTGGTTGGGAAAAAGCCTTTGGTTCTCTCTGGAAAAGCGAAAGAGCTAATAGATAAGATTACGGCTAAAAGAATAGACCGCGTTCCGGTTTCTAAGAAAATAGCGGAAGTTTCGCAGAAAGATTTGTACGTGCCGGTGGAAGGTCAAATAAGACCCGGAGGAAAAGTGCCGCAAAGCCGCGTTATTAAGGTTGTTCCGAAAGAGGTGTTGAATTACGATATACCTTCTCATTACCAGCGAATCGAAGTTTTGAAAATACCTAAATACATAGAAACAAAGCAAGAACACTTTTTGGATTCTACGGGTAAAGCGGTGGCTCCCGGAAGAGTGGTGGAAGCAAAGAAGCAGGAAATCGTACGAATAACGCCAAATTGGAACGACGTAAAAGCTACCGGAGAAACCTGGAAAGACGGCAACACTTTGTACAAAAAAGTCACAGTCCAAGACTTAGAAAAATACCTCGCCGAAACATATCTAAGAAAAGACGCAGAAACTTCTCCGGTCCGTATAAGCGTTGAAGACAGAGCTTACGCCTATCAGCACGCAGTAGATTTTAGAAAATTGAAAGGTATAATAGACAAAGAGGCTATAGATAAGGCTCGAGGTTCGGATTCTCCTAGCAAGTCTGGTTCTTCGCAGACGAAGTTGATAAGAGAATTGAACAATATTTTTGTGGAAATAAGGCGGGTCGGAAACCTAAAAACGGAAGACAAGTACGTCAAAAAAGGCAAGAAAACGGTAAAAGCGGCAGACGTAATTATGACCGAGGAGCAAAGAAAGAAAGTTCTAGAAGGTAAGATCACGGTACCAGGAGCTCCGATGGTAGAATATTTACAAACGGCAAAAGCAGAACTTCAAAAGTTGAGAACGCAATTCGAGGCTAAAGGTGCTAAATTAAAAGACGCAAAAAGCAAAGCCCAATTTGCTCGCTGGAAAGAAAACATCAAAAAGATTTTCTCAAACATAAACCAGGGTCAATTTAAAAAAGAACTCCCGAAACTTAAAAGAGGAGGCGGTGGCACCGAAAAGAAAGCTCCCCGCGCGGCGGCTTTTATGCGGGTCCAAAAAAGTAAAAAATCGTCTTCTTCCTCGTCGTCTTCTTCGCCGTCGTCGTCGTCGAAAACGAAGTCTTCCCCTAGCAGCAAAAGTTCCAAATCTTCGAGAAAGTCCTCTTCTTCTTCGTCGTCGATGTTAGACTTTGCGGCTGAGCTCGAAAAAGAAATGGCAGGCAGTCCGAAGAAGGCGAAATCTCCTGCGAAGTCTCCTGCGAAAGGCGGCGGTAAAAAGGAGGAAACCATAAAAGAGTTCATAGACAGGCTTGAACGGGAGAGGGAGTTGAAGAAAAAGGGAATAACAGTGCCTTCTTCAAAATCCAAACAAAAAAAGGTTACGGACGTCAGCAAACCTTTACAGAAGGCGTACCCGGGGGTCACAATGGAAGATTTGTTTGGGGAGGATTACGAAGAGATACCTTCGCCGCCGAGCCGGAATTAATTCGTTCGGATGAATAGTTCAGCCGAATAAAGTTAATTACAAAAAGCGGAGGAAAATTAAATTACACGATGTCGTCGATGGCGTCGTCGAAGTTAGCCTTATTAATAGAAACGTCCTCAGTTGCGTGATCATCGCAAGCTGCGGCACCGCACATAGCATGTTGTGCTGCCAATTTACACAATTCGTGTAGATCGGAGCCTGACATACCTTCCGTATCTTTAGCGATTTGATCTATATCGACTTCGCCGTCGATGGGTTCGTCGTCTAGTATTTTTTGAATAATTTGTTTTCTGGCTTCTTGGGAGGGGAGGTCGACTTTTATGTGTAGTCTCATTCTTCTTTTTAGAGCGGGGTCGAGGTTGTCTATTCTGTTGGTCGCTCCGAACACGATGACGCCGGGGTCTCTTTTGTGTATTCCGTCGATTTCTCCGAGGAGGGTTGTTTTAACGCTGGTAACGTGGCTCTGGTCGAAAATGTTTCTTGTGCCGCACAGTCCGTCAATTTCGTCGAAGAAAACGACGCATGGTTTAATTTTATCGGCGATAGAGAAGATGGCGTGAACAATTTTTTGACTTTCTCCGTAATATTTATTTTCGATTAGATTGCTGGTTACGTTAATAAAGTATCCGCCAATTTTTTTCGCAACGGCACGTGCCGTCATAGTTTTTCCTGTTCCAGGGGGACCGTAAAGAATTATGCCGTTCGGAGGTCTGAGAAGTCGTTTTCCCTTGTAAATAGATGGATTTAAAGTGGGCTTTATAACGAGTCGGTCGATGTTATCTTTAACCTGTTCGTTACCGCCGATATCTTCAAACGATTCGTCTATATCCTGACTCATAACAATGTTGGAAAGGACGTCTCTTTCGTAGTAGGAAAGGCTCATAGGATTAACGCCCAAAGTTTTGTAAATGTTCCACAGACGTTTGTAGTCTGTGGCGGCTCCGGTTCCTCCTGTTCCTGCGTCTGACATTGTCAAGTAGTGTATTACTAAGCTGACGAGAATGGATAGGATTGCTAGAAAAATGGACCGAACGAAGAACATAAAAGAGTTGCCTTGTCCGGCGGCGGTGCGAGTTATTTTGGTCATTTGAGGATAGTGGGGAATAATATTTTTATTTGGTGACCGCAGAGGGGGTTTAGAGGTATTGTAGAATATCGTTTGAAAGGTCTGAAGGTCTGTTGTCGTACCAATTTTCTACGAATGAGATGTATTTTTTAATTTCGGTGATGTTTTTATTGGTTTGTTGGGATAGGGGTTTGATATTTTCTCCTTTTAGGTTCATGATGAAGCCTGCGATGCCGATTTTGGTGATATTTGGTTGTTTTTTCAGTTTGTCGTATATTTGTTTTTGAAGCGCCTTAGAAGAAATGCTGGCTTTAGATTCTTCTATTGGCAATTCCGAATCTGGTTCTTCGGTGTCAACTTCGGGCGACTCGAGGATTTCGGGGGAACTGGAGGGGGAAGAAACGAGGTCTGTGGTTAAAAGAAGAGGGAAGAGTTCTGCGGCGATGGGGGCGCCTTGTTTTGTTTTCCAAAAGGCGTCGATTTCTTTGTCTTTAATTTTTTCCATGTCGGAAGTGTTGACTTCGAAAATCTTGGCAATTTTGTCCCATTTGAGACCTGTTTTGCTCAAAACGCTCCCGTAGTATACGATAGTTGCCATAAGGGCTTTGCGTTTTTGTGTTTTGGGCATTCCTTTCGCAGATTCGAGGCTTTGTAGGTATTTTGAAAAAATGGAAGCGGAGTACGTGATTATGCTGTTGTAGATTTTGAGATCCCACTCTTTTTTGAAGGCTTTGAAAAAGTCTAAAATTTCGTTCATTGATTTCATAAAATACTTTTCTTTGGCGTCGTTAGGTTCGGAATCTGGATAAATTTTAGGAAACTTCGGATCCACCACGTTCCCCTTTTTATCCACATAACCAACAGTTATTGGTATTTTCCAATTGTTATAAGCACTTCGCCCTCTATCAGCACCGTACCAACCACCGCCTATTAACTGCCAAGTGTGAGCACAAGTCCGACAGATGAGGGTGGAGTCTGCCCAACCTTGGCTAACGATATCGGTGCTTTTGCATCTGGGGCAGGACATAACGAGATTTTCGGGTGATCCGGAGCTGGGGCTTTTGGGTGAAGATTTGGAAAGGGAAGAGGTCCAGAGTTCGTTTATTTGGGTAGAGGATGCGTCGGGGTAGAGTTGTTTACATTTGGGTATGAAAACGTGTATTTTTATGAGTTGTATGAGAAGATTTCGGCAAAGGTTTTGTTTGTTTTTATTTTTGTTGAAGCAGTTCCAAGAATTAAGTTTGGCGGCAAAGGCTTTAGTGTATAGTTCTTTTTCGTTATCTTTTTCTGTAATTTTTTGGAATTTTTTTTTTCTGGTTTTATTCGAAGACATTTTTACGAATAGCAAATAAAAAAAATAGCACGTATAATTAAGAATAACGAAAGATGAGTATGAAAAAGTGGACGATAAAACGAGAATGCGGAGATGACGTTACGAATATATCTCGGGAAGACATAAAGGATATTTTCTACAGATTTTTTCTAACTGACAGATTTAAGACGGGAGATGCGTTCGAAATAACTACCCCAGAAGGAACGCACATAGAATTTCCGGAAATAGCGTTCCCTTGGGGGTTTTGGAAGAAAGAGACGAAAAACAGAGATTTTATCGCAAACAAAAACAATCTTCTTAAACTGACGAATTTAAAAGACACGGAAAAGAGGAACGAGGAACTTGTAAAATATTGGGACACGTGGTTTTATTGTTTTGGACATCCTCTTATATACCTTCAATACGAGCGTTTAATTTTAAACACGGAAGAAAAACACAAACACAGCGAAAAAAAGTACAGAGAAACCACAGGCGAAGAAGAAGTTAGCAAAGACTCGGCAAAAAAGGACAAAACTCTGGAATTAATATACAAAACCAATTACGCACTATTTTGTAAAACACGAACACGTTTTATAAAATGTTACGGAGAGACGATAAAACCGGCTCATTTCTGTAGTGGAACCTTTAGTAAAATACCGGGTAACAAAATCACAAAAAAGCACATAATAGATACTGTTGAGAAGTTGGGTTATCCCACGATACGAGAAGATTTAGAAAATTTTGCTGGTAACGAAGGTATTCATCATTCAATGTATTTAACAAAAAGGCGAAGAAAAGAAAAAGAGATTGAGGCTTCTGAATTGTCACGGGAGGATAAGATAAAGAAAGTCAAACGAGAGCTTGAGAAATTGTTGGACGAAGAAAAAACAGAATTAGAGCTGGAAGCCAAATTGGACGAAGAAG
>CEOP01047728.1_pt1 | contig 10573 bp, 8 predicted proteins | sample 361301 | NCBI WGS metagenome assembly CEOP01 (sample SAMEA2619548, study PRJEB7988) | marine metagenome | biome: marine biome (ENVO:00000447); feature: deep chlorophyll maximum layer (ENVO:xxxxxxxx); material: "saline water (ENVO:00002010), including plankton (ENVO:xxxxxxxx)" | depth 55 m
AGAAGGCATGTGACAGTGATAGATTACTAGAAATCTTATCTTAATCTCAATTACTATCTTCTTCTTCTAATTCAACTTGAACTTCTTTTACTTCATTACCTTCAAGGTCTTGTGTAGAGGAAAGAATCTCTGCAATTGAAACTGAACCATCACCATCAGTGTCTGCTCTTTGGTGAATCTCTGCTGCTTCTTCAATTGAAACACCAATCGCTTCTGCCACTTCTTCAATTGAAACAGCGTCTTCACTAGAATTTTCAAATTTATTGGAAAGAGCTTTCATTTGCTCCCTTAATTCTTCCAATTTAGCATTTCTTTCTTCAGCTGTTGGAACTGTAAATTGTGCTACAAGTTTGATTGGGTCCCCATGAGATAAATCCCCATTAAATTCCATTAACTCACCAATATTGTTGATAATTACTTGGAATTTTGTAGGGTCTTTTGCTCTGCGCTTGTTATGCTTCTTGTAATGGTGGACATAAACTTGGTATTCTCCTGCTTGAGCTGTATCATCATCCCAAACGACATTCTCTACAGGTTTCTTAGTTTCAGGTCTTACATTCGCATCTACGTCGAGTTCACCACCACATGCTGAAATCTTGTTTCCACCATGGATTCTTTCCCCTGATGGACAAACTACGTGTAAATCTAAATCATTATAGTTATTCCACATTAGTGAAACTTGGACATCTCCAGACCTTGCACCCTCTCTCTCTAATCTTTCTTGCAATTCAGACATTGCGTTCTCTGCTGCGCGCCTAGATTCCATTTCCTCTTGTTGCTTAGCTAATTCAACTTCAGCAATTCTTTGTTCTTCAACTGCAGCCATAGCAGCCTGTCTTTGTTGCTCTTCTTCTGTGCGTTCATTTTCCAATCTTTCGGATTCTTCAGCTTCTTGACGCATTTTCAGTTCCATTTGATTCTTGGAAAATTCTTCTTGCTCACTTCGCTCCGGTACATCAAATTGACATACTAATTTAATTGGGTCACCATGAGTCAATTCACCATGGTATTCCCTAAAGTCTCCAACATTATTGACAATGATTTGGAATTTAGTTGGGTCACGTGTTCTTCGCTTTCTGTGCTTCTTGTAATGATGAACATATACTTGATATGAACCGGGGGATGCTGATATTCCCTGCCATACTACATTTTCAACCGGCTTTTTGGTCTCTGCTCTAACATTTGCATCAACATCTAACTCTCCACCACATTCAGAAACCTTATTTCCGCCATGGATTCTTTCACCAGATGGACATACAACGTGAAGGTCTAAATCATTATAATTCTCCCACATAAGGGAAATCTGTACATCTCCGCTCATTGCGCCTTCTCTTGCTAATCTTTCTTGTAATTCCGCCATAGCAGCCTCTGCAGCCGCTCTTGATTCCATTTCTTCTTGTAATTTAGCAGCTTCTAATTCTGCCAATCTCTGTTCTTCGGCTGCAGCCATTTCAAGTTGGCGAAGTTCTTCTCTTTCTGCCTCTAAACGAGCCTCTTCCTCTTCTCGTTCTTTGGAAAGTTTTTGATCTTCATCTCGTCTTTTACGCTCAGCTTCTTCTGCCTCTAGGCGTTGACGTTCTTCCTCCTCAAGCCTATTCTTTTCTTGTTCTTCAGCAAGTCTGCGTTGTTCTTCTCGACGGAGTCTTTCTCTCTCTGCCTCTTCTTCCAGCAAACGTGCTTGATCGGATGCCATTCGTTCGGCTTCTTGAACCGCAAGACGGGAGTCTATGATTTGTTGACGGCGCCTTTTATCTTCGACTAAGGCTAATTTACGGTCAATCTCCTGTTTCGTTTGTCCAAAACTCGGAGCGCCACTACCTTGCCTAAGTCCTTCGGCAGACATTCCTGGACGCATGTTTAACTTGGCATCTTTTCTTACTAGAATATACCACATACCTAGCAAAAATCCGCCACCCATGAGAGCCATAACACCCAAAGAAGCCGTATCCATGTCAAGCCCATATCGAACATGTCTATTGAAGCATCGGTCAAAAGTATATATTTTCGCTACTGAAAGAGATTATTTAATCTTCCATTAAGATAAAATCCCTCACATATTTTCGATATAAAAAAGCAAAGCATTGAGAGGGGGGAACTGTTCGCACTATCATGGGCAAAGGCGACTTGTTGTCTAAGATTCTACCTAGTGGACGTGGTGTTTGGGTACCTATTGACCATGGGGTTTCGGACTATCCAGTTGAAGGATTAAAAGACACAGAATCTACAATAAAGTCGCTAATCTCTGCTGGAGTAGATGCGATTATTGCCCACAAAGGTATTGTTGGACATTACCATAAATTATGTGAAAACACAAACACTAGTATGATTGTCCATTTATCTGCATCAACAAGGCATGGTGGAAGCGAGGCATCAAATAAAGTCCTAGTGGGCAGTGTTGATGAAGTTCGAAAAAGAGGCGGTGTTGGAGTTTCCTGTCAAGTCAATATGGGGAGTGTAAAAGAACCAGAAATGATGGAGAGAATGGGTGAAATTAGTCGTCAAGCTGTTCTTGAAGGACTACCCATGTTTGGCATGGTTTATGCTAGAGGTCCTAATTTGAATATAATGGAAGACGATGTTACCAAAGGAAATGCTCATGCAGTAAGATTGGCTTTTGAATTAGGCTGTGATGCAGCTAAGACCGTCTGGACGGGAGATAAAGAAAGTTTTACTGAAATTGCAAATGCGGTTCCAATACCAATTCTTGTAGCAGGGGGCCCATCTACAGGCGATAGTAGAGCGATTTTAACTATGATTCGAGATGCATTAGACTCGGGAGCATCTGGCGTGTGTATGGGTAGACAGATTTTTGGACACCCACAAGTCGAGTCAATCGCTAAAGCAATCGTCATGTTGGTACACCAAGATGCTTCGGTTGATGAAGCGATTATTGAATGCTCTTTGTGAGGTGCTAATATGGAGGTATGGCTAGATTATTGCCACTCAAATAAAATCGATTCTATCTCGAATCATCAATTTGACAAAATAATATCTCAAACTCCTATCGAAGACACAGTGACATTGACTTATTCTCAAAATTCTTTATATCATGACCAACAATTAATTGGAACCAAAGTCCTAATATCTAATTCAGATAGTCAAAGTGATGCAAAGAAATTTATTGGTAGTATGGCTTGGATTATTCTAGAGTTTGAAGATTGGTCGATGATTCCAATTGAAAATTTAATTGCTGCATCTCAAGATACTCCTACAAAGATTGCTGCAAAAATTAGAACACCTGAAGAGGCTCAAGGAGCTGGTTTTGCATTAGAAACCGGCGTTGATGCGTTAATAGTTGAATATGAACAAGATATGATCGAGGCCGCATTTATCATCAAGTCACAAAGAGGGGAACAGGGAGACACAAAGTTAGTTGAAAGTTCAAATTCGGATGAAATAATAATTGCTCAACATAAGATAAAATCTATTGAGCAAGGAGGAATTGGTGAAAGATATTGTATTGATTTGACTTCACTACTTTCGGTTGGAGAGGGTATGCTAATTGGTTCTTCTGCGTCGAGTTTAGCATTAGTTCATGGAGAAACAATAGATTCTGAATTTGTCCCACAAAGGCCGTTTAGAGTTAATGCTGGTCCACCACACTCATATGTTATGATGTCAGATAGAACTACAAAATATATTTCTGAACTAAAATCCAATGATTCAGTGTTGATTTCAAATCTAAATGGAGATACAAGAATTGCAAGAATCGGGCGTTTAAAGATAGAAAAAAGGCCATTTTTAGCAATATATTGGGATAATCTTTTTGATAAACCGTCTTCTATATTCCTACAACAGGCGGAGACTGTGCGGTTGATGGATTCCTCTGGAGAATTTATTTCTGTAACCTCTTTAAAGGTTGGAGATATTATTCTTGGATGGAGCGGAAAAGGTTCTAGACATATCGGAGAATCGATTAACAGTAAGGTGGATGAAAGGTGATTTGATTGGCAATACTGGGCAGTGGACAAGCACATGGGGCATGTAGTTTACTTCATGCTGCCGGTACTGGATACGGCTCAAGTATTGCATTAGACCTACCTGTTGCCGTTCGATTGTTAGACAAGCCTAGTAAAAGGGACTTAGACGACCCAGATGGACTTCTTGATTCGGTCATTAAAATTTGGTTGGCCAATGAATACGAGTTACCAAATGGATTAAATCAAGAACAATTATTTTGGGCAATCGCATCAAAAATCCCTCCTAAGCAAGGTTTGAAATCAAGTGCTGCAGTCTCAATTGCTGCTCTTAGAAGTCTATGTGATGCAACTGGAATAGATCTGCCAGTACATAGATTGGTTGAATTAAGTGCTCAATCTCAATTTGATGCTGGTGTTTCTTTAACAGGTTCAATTGACGATGCTTGGGCATGTGCTACAGAAGGATGGAAATTGATAGATGTAAATGCAGAATCAATAGAAGAAGGTGTCATAATGGAAGGGCGAGGTCCTGAAAGTGATGATTGGTTGGTACTAATTATATCTCGTGATAAGCGTACTAAATCTCCGACATTGGAAGATTTCCAGCCATATTTCAATGACTTCCAACAGGCTTTAAGCGCCATACAAGAAGGAGATTTACTCAATGCTATTACCTGGAATGGACGTGCTATGAGCGGTGTTTTAGATGATTATGAGGGAAGAAGAATTTCTAATGATGCATTCGTCAATGGGGCAAGAGCTGCAGGAATTAGTGGTTCGGGACCTGCAGTAGTAATTTTATCGCCATCTATTACCCCTCAAACAATAAAAAGAATGAAGAGAATTCTCAAGGTTAGAGTCAAAGAGGATAATATTATCGAAACTAAATTCCTAAATTCAACAGGTGAAGATGTAGATTCAGACTGATTTGCACAACTTCATCAATGAATAGCACTTGGGATGTATGATACACATGCAGATGACGTTGGGGCAGCACCTGCAATTGACTCTGTTTGGCACTAGCCACGGCCCTCTTGTTGGCGCTTATCTCCAAGGAGTTCCTAACGGAATACCTATCGATAGAAATGAAATTCAAAAGGCGATGGACAAAAGAAAACCAGGTGGTAAATTTGCCAGTAAAAGAAAAGAACCAGATAATGTAGAACTATTATCGGGAATCTCCAATGAAATCACCAATGGAGAGAAGATAGAGATTTCAATAAAAAATAAAGATGCTCGTTCTTCTGACTATTCATTTATTCCCAATCACCCTCGACCGGGACATCAAGACATGGTTATGTTGAAGAGAACTAATGGTGAAGCCGACCTAAGAGGTGGAGGAACTTCCAGTGCAAGGTTAACAGCACCAATTGTCGCAGCTGCAGCAATAATTGAGCCTATACTAGAAAAATTAGGCATTGGTATGAATGCTCATGTTAGTGCGATTGGAAATATTGAATCAAGACCTATTAATCAATGTCCTGAAAAATGGGCAAATGAAGAATGTCATCTAATTAGGTGTCGTGACCCAGAAGTTGCTCAATCGATGATTGATTTAATTCACAGCCAAAGAAAGAATCTAGATTCGATAGGTAGCAAAGTTGAACTTTGTATTTCTGGTCTTCCTTTGGGCCTTGGAGAACCATGGTTTGATGGTATCGAGCCTGCCTTGTCTAGAGCAATGATGTCAATTCCAGCAGCTAGAGGAGTTTCATTTGGGCATGGCTTTGATGTTGTTAAAATGAGTGGCAGTGAGCACAATAGTGCCTGGGGTGGAACAAAAAATACTCCTGTTTTAGAAGGCGAAAAGCCTGATGGGGCATTAGCGGGTCTTGCTACAGGTTCAGATTTACTATGTTCTGTTGCATTTAAGCCGCCATCTAGTATAGCAAAAGAGCAATTGACTTTGAACCTTGAAACCAATCAAAAAGAAAATCTAACTGTTAGAGGTCGTCATGACCCAGTTTTAGGACCTAGGGCAGTGGCAGTAGTTGAAGCAATGGCCAAATTGATAATTTGTGATTTACTAATTCGTGGAGGGTTTGTCAATGAATAACTCTACCATAGTTCACAAATTTGGCGGTTCATGTCTAAGAGATAATGCAGACTTGGAACAAATTTCTAACATAATTAGAGACTTCCCCGGTCGACCTGTAATTGTTGTTTCAGCTTTATGGGGTACGACTGATCGTTTGATGCGAGCATCAAATGAACCAAAATATGCCACTAGATTAGTAGATGACCTAAGGAGGCAACATATACGATTCGCACCAAATATCGTTAATTCGGAATTTGGAGGAATGTTTGAATCTGTACTTTTAGGAATAGAAAAATCGCTTTCCGAAATTTCAAAAAAACTCGACCAACACTATCATACTAACACGCTTTTAGCCGCTGGAGAAAGGCTATCTGCATTGGTAGTTTCATATCATCTAAGAGAATCGGGAATTGATGCTCATCCAGTTGGCTCAGAAGATATAGGTCTTCACCTAGATGGAATTGGAAGGGCTCAATCTGTTGATATTGAGCATTCTAGCAAGAACCTAGACTATCAATCACTAAGTGGGATACCGGTAATTACGGGATGGTTCGGGGAAGGTAAAGATGGTGAAATCGCTTTGCTTAGCCGGGGCGGCAGTGACCACTCAGCAACAGCAATTGCACGACTATTGGATTCAGAAAAAGTAATTCTGTGGAAGGATATTGAAGGTGTTTTAGCAATTAACCCTAGATGGGGGATAGAGACAAAGGCGATATCTTATCTTGGATATGAAGAAGCAAAAGAATTGACTAGAATGGATGCGCCGATAATTCATCCTTCCACAATGGAGCCAATTGAAGAACTCGGCATACCAATTGAAATTCGTCATCTATATGAAAATAAGAGCGGCTCTGCACCAACTACGATTGGACCTGATATCGTTCAAGGAAACGAGATTAAGGCGATAGGTTGCTTACGTAGTGTTTCAAGAATCGAGATTAAGACCGATAAAATTGTAAATTCAAGCAAGATTTTAGGAGAACTACTTATTCGACTAAATAATCATAATATTACTTGCTGGTCGTTGAATTATTTACCCGGTAAGATAGATATCGTAATTTCACAGAATGATTTCCATGCTGCTGAAGAAATTATTTCCTCTCTATTTCCAAATATCAGTGTTGATGATTTCCCTGCACTAATTTCACTAATTGGTAATTTAGAAATAGAGAAATTCAAGACTCAGTTTGATTCAATCGATTCCTTGGAAAGTTATGTCTCGATTCTATCTCAGACACCTCATTCAATACAATTATTATGCGTAAATGAAAACATCTCAGAAGTGTTAAATCAACTATCAAACGTAGTTGAATCTAAAAAGATTAGATCATGATTTAGTCTGCTCTCTTTTCACGGAATCTTTGAAGATGATTAGGAAGGTTTAGAGCGAATAATCCACCTACTACGCAGAATACAAAGAAAGTACCTAAAGCAACACCATAGACAGATATTAGTTCTACAGATTCTTCCATTCTTAGGGCTGTATCCGAAGAGAAAATACCTACAATTAGTGGTAAAATTGTATTTGCTGAAAGTACGATAATTGCCAAAATTCCAGCAACTATTGGATTGATAATTAATGAACGGTGATACTTACTAACTATTTTCTTAGGGTTCATAACGTATACTTCATTGGTTCTAATACTTGTATCAAGCATGGAATATCTAATTACTCCATTTGCTAATTCAAAGTACATTACTAATAATACCGCATATACTACAACTAAGATATTGAGCATAGTAGCACTGTCTTGTAATCCAAAGGGGTCACTAGCCAAGGAAACCTTAGATGCTGCAAATCTTAGAATTGCTAGTATGAATAGTAAGTTACTGATAAGTGTATATCTCCCATCTCTTTGGAATGTACCCCAGAAACCTGTTCCTGCAGCTACTGAAATAATCAATATCTGCATGATAAATGCAATCGCAAGGTTTCCTGTAACCATGTACCAAATGGTACCTTCTGGAGGAGAAACCATGTATGTCAATAATGAAAGTGCTACTAGAACACCATAAACTGCTAATTGTAGATTCTGTACCATTCTATCTGGTGCGAGGAATTTCATTTTAGTGACTAATGGGCCACCCAATAAACTTTCAACAAAACTAGGAATTTCTACCTTAGGTATTGCATCTTTTGGAATGTCTGTCCCTCCACCTGCTTGACCTGCAAGTTTCTTTCTTGATGGAGCTGATGAACGAACTGTCTTTCCATCATATAGGTGACTTGTATCTCCTGTTGGTCTATTCATAGTCATACATAATCACCTCAAAATCCTCTTGCTCCTGCAAGGGCAGTGGATAGAAGCATATCTGGCTCCCAATCCATGATGTTTACTCCAAGACCTCGAAGTTCACCAATCAAAACATCTCTTTCAGTCTTCATTACTTCATATCCGGTTCTATCAATTCTTTTTGCGTCAAATTCAAACTCCAAAGATGATGGTGAAAGAACTGTGACGTCAAAGTCTCTTGCTCTGAAATCTCTTAGAGCATTGATTATAGTTGGGTCATCTTCAAGATTGGACAAGAATATTATCGGACTACCTTTATTGATGTGTGGAAGAATCCTATTTACTACAACTTGAAGTGGTATATTTCCTCTAGCAACTGCACCTGCTAACTTTGTTAAAATAACATATAGTTGCTTCTTTCCAGTATCTCTATCAACACTCACAACTTCATCACCATACACTACAACTCCTACGGAGTCACGGCGGCCTAGGAAAAACTTAGCGAGTGAGGCTGCCGCTCTGGTTGAATAAACTAGTGCATTTCTAGAAACAGGACCTGTTTCGGCTACTGCCCTAGAATCAACAATAATAATTACATCAGAAACCGCGTCTCTTTCTCTTTCATTGACCATCAGTTTACCAGACCTAGCATAAGCAGACCAATTAATGGCTCTAAATGAGTCGCCATCAAAATATTCTCTAAGAGAATAAAATTCCGAACCTGGTCCAGGTTGACGTATATTGACTGCACCTGTAAAAATCTTAGGAACTCTTGACTTGACAAAGGTTTCTTTCAAATCTTCCATCTTAGGGAAAACAAGGAAATCGTCGTAGACATGCATTTCTTTTTCCTTGTGAAATAAACCGAATGGGTCTTGAATTCTAACAGCAACAGGACCTATACTGTAAAATCCTCTAAGAGGGCATTCTAATGTATATTCAATGAATGTCTCTCTTCTAGGTCCAAGTTCCATCAAAATATAGTTAGAACCTTCTTTGATTCTCATAACTTCTGGAACTCTGTCTTTAACTTCTAAGATCTTAGGTAATGGAGATTCATTCTGCATTCTCAATGTGACATTGAGTTCACCATCTTCAAACAGCCTTGCACTGGATAGTTTTCTCATGGCTGAAACACTGCTCAAGGCAAGTCCTTCTTCACCACTCCATTCTTCAGCACGTCGACCAGATGATGCTACATCAGCATGACCGCCAAATAGCGCAGCCCATGTTAAGAATACGAATACAACGACTGCAATTGTTACCAACTGCTCATTACGTAGAGTGAGCCCTAGCAAATACATTGCTACGGCTAAACTACCCAACATCGCTGATTTACGACTCCACATAGGCTAAAACTCCTGAAATTACTCTCAAACAGTTGGAACTGGTACTTCGCGAAGAATTGTTTGAATTACTTCTCCGGATTCTAGTCCCTTGATTTGGTGTTCTGGCTTTAGAATGATTCTGTGAGCTAATGCTAATTCTGCAATTTGCTTGACATCATCAGGTGTGACGAAATCACGGCCTCTAAGGGCTGCAGCGGCACGAGATGTCTTTAGAAGAGCTTGTGAACCACGAGGTGAAGAACCGACAAGAACACGAGGATCTTCTCTTGTTCTAGATACTACTTCTACCATGTACATTCTAATTGCTGGGTCAACATATACATCTTCACAGGCTTGTTGCATTGCAATAACTCTCTGTGGGTCAGTGATAACATCGACATCGACAGCGTCTTTTCCACGAGAGATACGACGAGCTAGAATCTCGTCTTCATCAGCTCTATCTGGATATCCTACAGACATCTTGAACATAAATCGGTCAAGTTGCGCTTCAGGAAGTGGATAAGTACCTTCTTGCTCGACAGGGTTTTGTGTTGCCATAACAATAAATGGTGCTGGTAATTTATGTGTAACAGTACCAATTGTAACTTGCTTCTCTTGCATAGCCTCAAGCAAAGCCGCTTGAGTCTTTGGCGGAGCACGGTTAATCTCGTCAGCTAGTAGTAAGTTACAGAACAGAGGTCCTGGCTTGAAAGTAAATTCTCCTTTCTTAGCATCATAGATGTTTGTACCTGTGATATCAGCCGGTAGCAAGTCAGGCGTGAATTGTACACGCTTGAAATCACAACCGAGTGCATCGGCAAAGGTGTTGGTCATCAGAGTCTTAGCCAAACCTGGGTAATCTTCGAACAGAAGATTACCACCGGAAAGGATGTTGATCAACACGTTTTCAATAACGTGGACCTTACCAATAATTACCTTTTGAACTTCGGCGCTAATTGCTTGAGCAATAGCTCCGACGGCCGAAAGGCGTTCTCGGACTTCGGGTGTACTCTGGTGCTTCGGCTGGGCCGGAGCGGCCGGTGCTACAGG
>CEOP01010241.1_pt1 | contig 10571 bp, 8 predicted proteins | sample 361301 | NCBI WGS metagenome assembly CEOP01 (sample SAMEA2619548, study PRJEB7988) | marine metagenome | biome: marine biome (ENVO:00000447); feature: deep chlorophyll maximum layer (ENVO:xxxxxxxx); material: "saline water (ENVO:00002010), including plankton (ENVO:xxxxxxxx)" | depth 55 m
CGATACTGCCGGTAATAATCACCGCTTCAACGCCTCACTGACAAAATTATTAAAAATCTCCGCTATAATAACATCACCAAGGCTAAAACAGAGAGCAAATATGACTAATCATCGGTCACGCTTTTCTAAATGCACCTCTTTTTACTTGTTAATCAGCGTAATCCTGCTGTACTCAATAGCATTGAGTCAAAAAACCAGCTGCTCTGAACTTAATTTAGTTAGTGGGCTGAGTTCTTTGGACAAAAAATATATGGAGGCACAAAAATCATTAGTTGATGAACTTGCGCGATCACTGGGGCAGAGTTTTAACGGCGACTTAGATCACGATATAGAACTTTTACAGCTCCTGCTAGACTCTAAAAAAATTAAGAATAATATGACTCCAGAACTCCAAGCAATGGGATATGTCCTAGGCGACTTATTGGCCAACGAATTAGACATGCATTGGGTTATATACAAGGACTATCTGGGTCGAAGTAGAGCACTTAGATATAAGAGCTCCAATAACTTCCTGTTTCCAGTAACAATGATATCACGTCGAAGAGAGGTAAATAACTTAACCTCAGTAGCAAAAATCTTCGACAAAGCTTTTGATTCAATTTCTCCTTTGCGTGATCCACTGCCGTTCCAATAATAATTGGTAGGATTTTAAGCTTCCGACAGGTTACATTAAAAGTGTTCTGGACGAAGCATTGCGTCAGAACCACCATCTACAAAAAATACTGCCCCATAAATAAACTGAGCCGATTCTCCCAACATAAAGTTCATCGCTGCGGCAATCTTATCCGGCGTAGTTGCTCCACCTGATGGAACACTCTTCTCAAAATCCTTCATCGCTTGACCTAATTTAGGATCATCGTACACCTGTTTAGTCAAATCAGTTTGAGTGATCCCAGGCGCAATGGCATTTAACCTGACACCCGACTTTGCATAATGAACTACATTTCGACGCATCCACATCGCTAACGCGCGCTTAGACCCCACATATGCAATGTGACCATCACTTATAGACTTTATTTGCGCTATAGCTTTTTCTTCATCCCCAGCAAGACATCCGAGAACAAAAGGATGATCATGGGGTAGCATTGGCGCTGAATTTGAGGCAACCAATAGTGCCGAACCCGCATCCATTGACAAAAGAGCTTGCAAACTTTCAACTGTCTCTATAGCAGAAAAAAAATTAACACTTGGTATTTTTTCAATGGGCGTTGCGACCGGCGGTAGCCCCGCACAAGGTATATATCCCTTTAAACCTTCAGGCGCCCACCTTTTTATCGCATCGATTGCCTTCTTTCGACCGGCACTATTGGATAAGTCAGCGCTAACATCTCCTTCTGATAAATCTATCGTCAAAACATCGTGTCCTTCCGATATAAGTAAATCGCGCAATGCTAAGCCTATACCTCTCGCACCCCCGGTGATGGCGAACTTTGACATTACTTAATACCTTTTCAGAATTAAATCAATTAGCTTTATAATCTCTAACTCTAATATAGTCCAACCAGAATAGAATTTTGAGTTATGTTTGCTTGATCAATTACTAGGCGTAATAGTAATCTGCATTAAACAAAGGAGCACACTTTATGCCAGAAAAACTCGTCTCGCCTGCCCTCGATGGATGGCATACAATTGGTGACGACCCTCAATTACTTGGCAGTCAGTGTAAAGAATGTCTGACTTACTTTTTTCCAAAAAACGAACGTGAGTGCAAAAATCCTAATTGCTCGAGCACTAAGTTTTTAGAAATACCGCTGAGCCGAGAAGGTCGGATCTGGAGCTACACCAACGCTTGCTATCAACCACCAGCTCCTTACATCGCTGGCAGCCCCTTCGAACCATTCGCTATTGCAGCAGTTGAACTCGAGCTAGAAAAATTGATCGTACTTGGTCAGGTAGCCCAGGGAATAGACGTTGAATCCTTGGCGGTTGGAATGCAAGTAGACATGGTGATTGAGCCACTGCATGAGACCGAGGATGAAATTAAGATGATTTGGAAATGGCGCCCAAAAAAAATATAGTAATTTATTAGGAATCTCTCTTATGAAAAATGAGGTGGCAATTATTGGTGTAGGCATGCATCCATGGGGAAAGTGGGGTAAGCACTTCACCGAGTACGGAGTTGCAGCCGCGCGGATGGCTCTGCAAGACGCTGGTATACCGTGGAAAGATATTCGTTTTGTGTCCGGTGGAGCCACAATAAGATGCGGATACCCCGGTTATGTTGCTGGGGCAACATTTGCTCAAGCATTGGGTTGGCAAGGAGCTGAGGTGAATACCTCTTATGCGGCATGTGCTTCCGGTTCCCAAGCCCTTGCCGCAGCAAGGAATAAAATTCTTGCCGGAGCATGCGAAGTTGCTCTTGTTATCGGTGCTGACACAACACCAAAAGGCTTTCTTGCACCAGCGGGAGGATACCGACCAGAGGATCCCGATTGGGTTAGATTTTACCTAGGAATTACCAATCCTACTTATTTCGCGCTATATGCACGCAGGCGAATGGATCTTTATGGAGACACTTTGGACGATTTTGCAACGGTAAAAGTAAAAAATGCTAAAGCAGGAAGCAAAAACCCCTTCTCTCGCTACAAGAAATGCTTTACTTCTGAGGAAGTTGCAGGATCGGCCGTCGTCGCTGACCCTCTTAGATTAATGGATATTTGTGCTACCAGCGACGGAGCGGCTGCATTGATTGTATGTAGTTTAGAATACGCAAAAAAAATTGGGAAAAGTGATGCTCCTCGAGTGGTTGCCATTTCTACTACCACACCTGTGTTTGCAAGTGGCATTGTCGAAATGCCTGATATCGCAACTGATTCAGCTGCTGCGCATGGTATAGAGCATCAATCCTTTCGAGAAAACCTGCCTAAAAAAGCATATGAAGAAGCAGGGATAGAGCCCAAAGACGTTGACTTTGCCGAGGTCTATGATCTTTCAACCGCGTTAGAGTTAGATTGGATGGAAGATCTAGGCCTAGCCCCAAGAGGTGAGGCGGCCAGTTTATTAAGAGCAGGTGAGACCAGCATTGGTGGCAAGATACCTATAAACGCGTCTGGAGGACTAGCAAGCTTTGGAGAAGCTGTACCAGCTCAGGCACTTGCACAAATTTGCGAGCTTGCAACACAACTTCGAGGGCAAGCTGGAGAACGCCAGATAGAAAATCCAAAGGTTGGAATCACTGCGAATCAGGGACTTTTTGGGCATGGCAGTGCGGTTATTGTTGCCTCTTAGGAATGCAATTCTACTAACCGCTTTGCTTCCTCTACATGCATCGATTCGATAAGCTGGTCATCGACCACAGCCACAGCTTTACCCTCGGCCGTCGCCTCTTCCCAAGCTAAAATAATTCTACGAGCCCTTTCAATATCTTCTATCGATGCACCAAAAATGTCGTTCGCAATCTCAACCTGGGATGGATGAATCAACGTCTTACCATCGAAGCCTAAATCTTTAGCTTCCTCGCATTCAGCTTTAAAACCCTCTATATCAGTAAGGTCCAAAAAAACCCCATCGAATATCTTGATCCCTACTGACTTTGCTGCCAAAACGCATTGCGATAAAGAGTAATGTAAACCAGATCGCTTTCCTCCTGGTCGATTCTCCAAACCCAGCTCATGAGAAAGATCTGTTGTGCCCATTACAATGGCCTCCAATCCTCGCACAGAGGCGATATCAACGATATCAAGCACGCCTTTTGGAGTTTCTATCATCGCCCAAATTGGGATTTTTAATTTAAACTCAATCTCCAATGCAGAGCGAACAAATTCTAATTCCTCCGCCGACTCAACTTTCGGGACACATAGAGCATCTATATGTATACCAACCATACTTTTTATATCGTCTTCACCCCACGGAGTGTCTAAACGATTAATTCTAATGACAATTAAGCGTTCTCCATAGTCATACTCTGACAAACTTTTGCGAACTAGAGTACGCGCTCTATCCTTCAATTCGGAAGAAACTGAATCCTCAAGATCGAAGATGATGGCATCACTACGTAAACTGCTAGCTTTTTTCATGGCTCTTTCATTAATCCCAGGCACGTAGAGGACTGAGTAATTTTTTTTAACGATCATATTAAAAAAGATCTCCCTGAAATCGAGTCTCAACTCTCGTGTATATATTCCAAAACATTTTTGCGCATATAAGTTCTATGGCGTATACCAGCAACATCTACTGCAAGATTGTTGTAGGCGATGTCCTCTCTATATAAGAAGCAAAGTCCATCCTCAACGGAAATCATTTTCGGTTCAAAAAACATGGGTTCACGAGCATGAAACGCCTCTATCAGGGAGTGGCTATTTGAAAACTTACTCAGTTCTAACAAACTTATGAAAGTTGGTGGCGCTAGACGAATAGAACCTGATTCACCATTTAATTCTGAAATAGGGGTGTTCGCCTCTACCCATCGATAATTAGTTATCTCAACACCGTCGACCAACACTTCACTATCAGAGTCAACGTGTGCCACAAAAAACCAGGTCGAGAACCTTTTCTTCACTCCCTCTGGAGTTGTCCAGTGTGAAAATGGGACCAATTGTTTTGGCAATAGTTTGATTTTTGTTTCTTCTGACGTCTCTCTAACAGCAGTTTTTTTTGAGATCTGCAAAATATTACTAATATCTTCTTGATCGGAAGCTTCGACTTTTCCACCGGGAAAAACCCATATTCCTCCCATATGCCTTATCGCCTTATTCCGCTGCAAAAGCAAGACTTCCAACCCTGCATTGCCATCTCTAATCAAGATAACAGTAGCGGCGAGCCTCAAGGGTGTAATCGTATTGCTAATCTCTATCATCCGTAAGCTACCGATTGCTATGGATAGAAGCGACTAACAGTATCAACGACACACGCTGGTCGAGCTCCCTCCTCTATCTCGATAGAAACTCTTACAACCACCTGAACTCCTCCTTTAACCTCCTCCGCACTAATAATCTCGCCAATTCCTCTAATTCGACTATCTACCGGCAAAGGTGTGGGGAAACGGACTTTATTACATCCATAATTCACACCCATCGATATATTTTTAACATGAAGAAGTTGAGGAAGAAAAAAATTCGCCAGTGATAATGTTAGATAGCCGTGGGCGATCGTGCTACCGAAGGGACCTTGAGCCGCCTTTTCTGCATCAACATGAATCCATTGATGATCTCCGGTAGCCTCAGCGAATCGATTTATTCGCCCCTGATCAACGAGCATCCAGTCTGATGGCCCAAGTTCTTGACCCACACTGCCAAGAAGGTCTGAGAGATTATCGACAGTAAATAGGGCCATACAATAAAAACTCCAATGCGAATACAGAAAAATAATATAACACTTTTATATGCGTTATAGCCGCACTGCTCTGCGAAACGATAACAACAATAATCAAATCTCACCGATTTGGTGACCCAACCAAGAATAAAATGCGTATACATCTATGTTTTAAAGCCTATTTACCATTAATTCACTGCGAAGAACGACTAGTCTGTGATATATAGCACGGATTAGAACAGAGGCTTTTCGAAAGCTGTATGCAGAAAATATCTAAACAACTAATTTTTTCAGCAATTCTGCTAGGGTCTTCCCTAACCGTAAGCTCTATCTTGTATTGGCTGCGCCCCTCCACCGAGCTGTCCCAACCAGTGTATAACCCGATAACTGTGGACGTAGCAATTGCGGAGAAAGAGACCATCCGTATTCCAATACAAGCTCAAGGAAATGTATCTGCTGTGCATCAAACTCAGCTCCAGGCAGAAGTGAAAGGCAGGATAGTGGAACTGGCCTATAACTTTGAGGTTGGTGGCTTTATAAAAAGAAATGAAGTTATTTTGCGAATCGACCCTAGAGATTATGAAACTAACATAATTAAAGCTCAAGCAGCTGTAGAATCTGCGGAGAGTATTCTAATTCAGGAAAAAGGGCGATCAAAGGTGGCTCATGAGGAATGGTTAAAAATTCCTAAGGGTAGTCAGCGCAGTAAAGAAGCCAGCGATCTATATTTACGAAAACCTCAACTTGAACTCGCCGAAGCACAATTGCGTGCGGCTCAAGCGGATTTAAAAACAGCGCGTGACAATCTAGATAGAACCATCATGCGTGCTCCCTATGACTCTCTGGTCAAAGCAAGATTGGCAGACATTGGACAATTCGTCAGCCCAGGAATCAATGTTGCGGAGCTCGTCTCTATTGAAGTTGCAAAGATCAGACTACCTATCCCACAAGGAAAATTATCTTATATCAACCTTCCCAAAATTGGTGGTGAAGATGGCGAAATCATCGATCTTTATACCGATACGAATGGAGAGATTCGTCATTGGACAGCCACGCTAAATCGTACGGAAGGCGTATTTGATGAGCGCTCAAGGGCACTGTTTGCTGTGGCCTACATTGAGGATCCTTATGCGCTTAAATCGGAAACAAATGATCCCCTTAGAATTGGTACATTCGTTAATGCAAATATCCTCGGTAAAGCGATTGAAAACTTGGTAGTACTTCCAAGACATATTCTCCGCACTGGAAATGAAGTGCTTATTGTTGACAAAAACAACAAGCTAAGATCTCGCAAAGTCACTCTCCTTCGAACTGGAGGTGATTTGGTCTTTGTTTCTAATGGAATCAATGAAGGAGAAAAAATTTCTCTCACCACTCTAGGTGGAGAGATAGTTGGTGCGGAAGTAAAAATTTTTTCGGAAATAAAAACCACTGAATTGCATGAAGATGGGATTTTACCAAAACAACCATCGGAGGCATTCGATGAAGCAACATCAGATAAAAGAGATCGAGTGCTTGCAGGTATTTGAGATTAATGTCAGTTAATCAGAAAGACGGAATAATAGCATGGTTTGCTAAAAACCCAGTTGCGGCTAACCTTTTAATGGCTGTGATCCTATGTGTTGGACTGGCTTCCGCTTTCAAAATACAGCGTGCTATGTTTCCAGCGTTTGATATTGAAGCCCTCTTCATCGAGATGTTTTATCCAGGCGCGCCCCCAGAGGAAGTGGAAAAAGGTTTAGTATATAGAATAGAAGATGCTATAAACGATGTGGATGGTATTAAGCGTGTAGAATCTGACGCTTTTGAATCCCGAGCTCAAGTGATCGTCCAGCCCCAAGATGGCGCAGATTTATCTAAATTGATGTCTGATGTGGAAAATCGTATTAATGCCATACAGACTTTTCCGGATGCTGCTGAAAAACCAATTGTAGCAATACCAGAACTGCAGTTTCCGGCTCTATCGGTTGCCGTATCAGGCGCTCTAGATGAACGTGGCATGAAAACTTTGGCAGAAGAAGTTCGTCAGGAAATGCTGTCTTTTCCCGAAATATCAGCTGCAAAAATTTTTGGCGCGCGCGAATACGAAATCGCAATTCAAATCTCAGAAACCTTGCTCAGAGAATATCACCTTACGCTTGGGAAAGTGGCTGAAACGATTTCAAAGTCTTCGCTAGATCTCCCTGCTGGCTCATTACAAACTCGCAATGGAGACATTACACTGCGGACAATTGGGCAAGCATATGTGCAGCAAGATTTTGAAGCAATTGTTCTTAAAACTTTTACGGATGGAACTCGACTGCTTTTGGGCGATATTGCTGCAGTTAATGACGGTTTTGTCGATGGATCAGGCTTTGCTTCTTTTGACGGAAACTATGGGTTAAACATCGATGTATATGCAATGGGCTCACAAGATATTGTTGAGACGGCCAATGTCGCTAAAGCTTATATCGAACAAAAAATTACCACTCTCCCTGAAGGGGTAAAACTAACTGTTTGGGGTGACAGCACCTACTATCTAAAAGATAGATTGCGAATGATGCTTCGCAATCTAGCTATGGGAGCTCTGCTGGTTTTCATAACCCTCGCGCTATTTCTTGAGATTAAACTTGCATTCTGGGTAATGGTAGGCATCCCTGTTTGTTTTTTTGGCGCCATGGCAATCTTAAATACACCATATGTTGGCGCAAGTCTAAACATGATAAGTTTATTTGGTTTTATTCTTGTGCTAGGAATCGTCGTCGATGATGCAATTATTATTGGAGAAAGTGCTTATGCCCAGCAAGAAAAAACAGGACCCGGAATTTCAAGCGTCATAACTGGTGTACATGAAGTAGCAATTCCAGCTACTTTCGGAGTGTTGACAACAATCGCTGCCTTTATGCCCACTTTGTTTATCGATGGTGTTTTCGCTGCATTTCCAGAAGCTTGTGGGCAGGTGGTAATTTTGTGTTTGTGTTTTTCACTTATTGAATCCAAATGGATCTTGCCAGCCCATCTAGCACACAGCAAACCAACCCAAAACAAAATCCTACTAGAAATTGACAGCATTCAGGAAGGTGTGAATGCAAAGCTTCGCAAATTTGTAGAGCAAGTTTATCAACCAGCGGTTACCCATTGTGTTAATAATCGATATGCGACATTAACCTTTTTTATTTCTATTCTGATTCTTTGTTTTGGACTACTTACCGGAGGAATAGTTCGTACAGTGATTGCCCCAGAGGTCCCGGGAGAGTTTCTTCAGGTAGAACTTCGAATGAGAGAAGGGGCTCCGATTCAAGAAACCATTAAGTCTATGGAACTAGTGAGAGCTGCTCTAACTCGTGTAGAGGAGGCTTATACTGAAGATACAGGTGACAGAAACGGTCTAGTAAAACATTTCGCTACCTATGGTTGGGACAGAATAAATGGCGTTATGATTATTGAACTTACCAAAGAAGATAAAAGAGCGGTATCAACTCGTGAAATAGAACGTAATTTCCGTAAAGAACTTGGTTTTCTCCATGGAGTCGAGGTCTTATCTATATCTGCAGCAGATCCTTCGAACGAATTTGGACCAGACATTGCTTTAGATTTAATGCATGATGATTTGGATAAGTTAAGTTTAGCTTCCGCTGATTTAGAAGAGGCACTGCGCCATTATGAAGGGCTTTATGACATTAGAAATGGAGCCAGTGACAGCTCAGATGAATTTCACCTTAACCTCCTACCAGAAGCAGAAGTGCTGGGATTAACCCTTATGGACCTAGGAAATCAAGTACGTCATGCTTTTTATGGCGCGGAAGCTCAGAGAGTTCAGAGAGGTATAGATGAGATTAAAGTCATGGTTCGGTATCCAGAGGCAGACAGAAAAACAATAGCCAGCCTTGACGGCATGTATATCAGAACCCCTAATGGAAATGAGGTTCCATTTAATACAGTCGCCAGCATTGACGTGGAGCAAGGCGCGCTCAAAGCAACTCACATCAATTATCAACGAGCCGCAGAAATAACAGCAGAGGCAAATAAAGATATTGTGGAGCCCGGCCGAATCATGTCTGACATCACCACTCGAGTACTGCCAGAATTGGTAACCAAGTATCCAGGCCTATCCTGGGGGGTTTCCGGTATGTCTGACGAGGAAAAAAAAGTGGTTACTAGCATGGGGTATGGTTTTGCATTAGCGTTATTTGCTATCTACGCACTTCTCGCTATACCCACAAAATCTTATCTGCAACCACTCATCATTATGGGAGTAATTCCTTTTGGCGTCATTGGTGCTATTTTTGGTCACTGGGTAATGGGTCATCCCATGAGCATGATGTCCTTAATGGGAGTTATCGCCCTCAGCGGCGTAGTGGTTAATGATAGTCTAATTTTGGTGAATTACATTAATAATAAAGTAAGAGCTGGTTCTGATTTAGAGTCGGCGGTACTAGCCGGAGGAAGAAGGCGATTTAGGCCGATTTTACTTACATCACTAACTACTTTCTTTGGACTCGCACCAATGCTCATGGAGACAAGCGTCCAGGCTCAAGAAATAATCCCAATGGCCGTTTCACTTGCATTCGGTATTATATTTGCCACTGTGATTACACTTTTACTGGTCCCCTGCCTATACCTTATACTTGCCGATCTTAACAATTGGCGGAAACTTCATTCCAATCAAGATGAACTATCTGTTCAGAACGTCTAAACTGCTGATATTAGTAAACCGCATATTATCATCAAAAAAAATTTAATCTATTACTTGTCTCAATAATACAGCGAGGTTCAATGAGTCAACTATTAAAAATCAATGCTGTTTTTTTCATAATTGCTATCTTTTCCCCATCAATGGTAACAGCTAATGAAGCTCGGGAACGTTCTGAGATTCCTGAGGAATATAAATGGGATCTATCCTCAATGTATGCCAATAAATTTGCATGGAAGAAAGATTTCGATCTTGTATCTAAGCGAATTTCTGATCTGGAAAAATTTCGTGGGAACCTAAAAAATAGTGGAAAAGATTTACTGACGGCGATTCAGGCCAGAGAAGCTATTAGCCAAATTGTTGGTAACCTATATGTCTATGCAGGATTGAAATCCAATGAAGACACCCGGATTGGCGATAATGCGGCACGTTTTTCTGAAGCACAAACTCTCTATGCGCATTATCAGCAAGCTACTTCATTCTACACTCCAGAAATATTAGCTATTCCTGACAAAAAATTAGAGCATATGCTATCTGAAACCCGCGAACTTGAAATCTACCGTCACTTTTTTAAAGAGCTCAAGAGAATGACCCCCTATACACTCTCAGAATCAGAAGAGAAACTTTTAGCTATGGCTTCTGATCCATT